>Ga0307932_1000126_pt1 | contig 29865 bp, 22 predicted proteins | sample OrgLakmetageno48_FD_201843 | JGI IMG/M metagenome (GOLD analysis project Ga0307932, IMG submission 201843) | Saline water microbial communities from Organic Lake, Antarctica - #48 | ecosystem: Environmental > Aquatic > Non-marine Saline and Alkaline > Saline | place: Antarctica: Organic Lake...
TTAAAATACTTTTTTATTACATGCAACAAACCATATCTATCATGAATCTCTTACAATTATTAATCGTTGCGGGTTTTATAGTTCTCTTAGTAGTAGTGTTGCTATGAAATAAGTATTTGAAATAAATTATATATAAAGATCGAATATAAGTATTTTAATAATTATTGTAATATAAATATTAAAATGAATAACTTTTTTATTTAATCGTCTTCTATTATCTAAGCAGAAGCCTCGGCAGCAACTGGAGTTGCCTTATAGAAGTGATGCTTAATGAACTTCTGGAGGTTGAAGTATGTGAGCTCCTCGGTCTTGTTAATATTCAACAACTTACGGAGCTTTGCATCTGCGAGAATACGACGACCGTTCTCTGGGTCGGAAAGGTTATTTGCCTTAATGTATTGGTTAATCTCGCGGGTAACCTCAGTTCGTGCCATCTCAACACCCTTTGCCTTACCAAGGAAGGTAGCAAGCTCTGCGCTAATAGGAGTGGGCTTAACGAATCCGCTGGGCTTTCGGTTGGGGTTCTTGCGCTTGCGGCTTGCCTTCTGTGCGGTCTTAATCTCACGCTCGCTGCGGGAACGAAGAGTGCGGACACAGTTGCTCAAAGAAGTGATATGACTCCTCATGCTGGAAAGGTCCTTGAGAAGTTGCTCGAAGTCCTCGCGAAGAGTGGATGCATCAGTTGCGGCATCATCGACGACTTCATTGACGGCCTCCTGCTCAACGACAGGGGCTGCGACGGGGGTGGTAGTAGTGGTTGTGGTTTCGGTTTGTTTAGTTTTGCGTGCCATGGTTTCTATTATAATATACTAAGCAGTGATGTTTTTAAGTTGTTTATCACGTCAATATATATTATTTATTTTTGGTATGGATAATTGACTGTATTAATGAGACAAAAACAATTCCAAATTAATGTATTTTTGTTTATTGCTGTGTAACTGCTTGATAAAACCAAGGCATTACTGATGCAGCCTCTGCATTTACGATGGTTAACGCTGCTAAACAATAATTGCATCCAAGAGTTTGAGAATTCTGGTTAATTCCTGTGAATACTATATTTTCCATTACTTTAATAGCGTCAATCTTTATTTTCTCTATTGTTTGAATGTGAAATAGATTGAAATTAATATGGCTGAATGGATTACCAATTGGAGGACAAATATCTCTCTTAACTTGGTCTGTTAATTGTAATCTATAGTTCCAAATATCTTGTAATTCTCTAACAAATATAATGAGCATGTCTTTATTTAATGAATTAAACCATGATGTATTCGTGTAATTACCCATTTCGTCCATTAACTGAAATACTTTGTCGATTCGTTGTTCTGTTGATAGATTTTTGCGGGATTTATATGATTCATCATCATCAATTAATATCTTTACATTTATTTTTAAAATAACTGATAATCTTATAATCTCTCTTATATCTTTAAGAATACTTTTGTCTAAAATATCTCTATTATATGGATTAAATGGTAGTTTTTGCATCTTAAATAAATTATACAAAGAACATATATCAAACCCATAGACAAACCCCTTATTATCCTTTATTGTAAAGAATTGTTCATTGGGGATTCCACTTAATGGTTCTAATGTCATGAAATCGGTGTCATTAACGCATTTATTTTTCAACGAATATGAACCATGCAGTTTAATAAATCGTCTGTAAAGATTACCTCTATGAACAGATTGAACACAAACAATATGCTTATATCTTGAGAGATATTCATGTATTCTAACTAATAGTTCTTGTTTTTTACCAGATATCTTTAAACCACAATTTTTCGCTATCTTCTTTAATTGAATTACTTTCCATTTCTGTTTAAATATATCGTTATAATTTATCATTAAGGGATTATTTATCAAAAAATCGTAATCTACAATAATACTCATAATATATAAATATACATATATATATTTAATACATAATTATATATATATGCATGTCAATTAGACTTAAACGATGTATTAAACGTATTTATTTATGAATTAAAAAAAAAATTGATTTAAAGATAAATCTATGATATATATTACAAACAAACAACCATGGCCGCACAATTGATTACTAACTACTCTGATTTTACTCCCGATTCTATTAAATTCGCTGCTCCTCGCACTAATGCACGAGGTGGTAAAGCTATTAAAATTATGGGAACTAAAAATACTCTTATCATTAATACTCCTCTTATTCTTACCTGGGGAATTAATGAGATGGTAGATGATAAAGACGATACCCGCGTAAGCTATAGTCTTTCAATTCAGATGCCTGACGAGAAATATGGTAATCCTGATACGCGTGCATTCTATAAAAAGATGGCAGAATTTCAAGAGAAGATTCTCGATTCTGCTGTTGAGAACTCTGTATCATGGTTTGGTAAGCAACATGGCCGTGAGGTTGTTGAGGCCCTATTTAAACCGATCCTTAAACATCCAAAGCATAAAACAACTGGTCTTCCAGATACAACTCGTGCACCAAATATGAAGGTTAAGATTCCTTATTGGGAAGGTAAGTTCAATATTGAGCTCTATGATACTGAGAGGCGTCAGTTGTTCAATCCTGAGATGCAAATGGAGAAATCCGACTTTATTAATCTTATTCCAAAGACCTCGCATATTGCTGCTGTATTGCAGTGTAATGGTATCTGGTTTATTGGTGGAAATTTTGGTGTTGTATGGCAGCTATCCCAGGCAATTGTACGAAAACCTGTTCGTATCCAAGGCGGATGTTTCGTTACCCTATCTGCTACAGATAATCAGGCAATTTCTGATGTCGAGAAACGTGAGACTGAAGCAGCTGAATGTAATCAGGATGACACGGGTGAGGGTGAGGTTGATACAACTAAGGTTGAAGACTCAGGGGGTGAGGATGGTGAGGATGGTGAGGATGATGAGGCAGAGGCAGAGCCAGAGCCTGTTAAACCAAAGCGTCAAATTAAGAAGAAGGCTGTAGTTAAGAAGAAGACAACTTAAATACGCCATAATAAATATATAATATTAATTAATTATTAAAATATTTTTTATATTAATAATTCAAATACTTAGAACCGTATATGAAGTTCGACGTGAATATCAGATTTTTGGGAAATATCATATATATCTTTCTCGTTAATAATCGGGATTCCACTATTTTTTATCTTAATAATCTGAAATCCAATTAATTTAATAGATGATCTATTCACTAAAAACAATCTATCGTCCAATACAATCTCTATATTTTTGGTTTTTATAAGCTGTTCAGAATCAATATATTTCGTAATAATAACATTGTTATCATCATCAATGCCTATGTCTTTTGACAATAAAGGAGAGATATCAAATATGTATTTATTAAAATGAAGCTCCTGATGCCACAAAGGAACATAATATTTAATATCTTCATCATCTTCCTCGTATATATATATATTTGCGTTAAGTAGGTCAGATATTTTAGGTCTTAATGTAATTATTGGGAGAGATTGATACTTGTTTAAATTCTCTCTTATCTTAGAAAGAAATTCATTGGAAATATTTAATATACCTTTGTATTTAGATATGTAATTGTATATTTCTACACATGTTTCTTGGTCTAATTCATCGAATATTTTCAATGCTATAGCATATTTGTGTTGGTTTAAATTGGATACTATATTAACGATATTTCCCATAAAATTATGATTATTTTTGGTTTCATCAGGAGTGATAATGTGAATACATTCCTTTAATATTTCGCTTAAGTTCATAGTATATAAATCATCAAAACTGAATTTAGATGAGAAGCATGAAGCACTATTTTTATTAAATCTGGAGAGAAATTCATATGATTCATTTATTAACTTGAAATAATTATTTACGTCGACACCACCATTTTTATCGGGGTGATATTTTAAACACTTACGAAGATATGCTTTCCGCAACTGTTTAAAATTAAAATCTTCTTCTAATTCGAGAGTATGTAATGCTATATCATAATTCATATTTATGTATTACGCTATTTAAATATAGTGAAAATCTCTCTAAGTGAAAAATAGGTCTATAATTATTATTGAATAACTTAGCAAATTCAATTAACTTGACGTTTATTTTAATGAAATCATCACGTTCAATATATTTCTCTTTAAATAGTTTATCCAAAATATAAAAGAAACATTCATAAATATCTTGGTGATACAAAAGAATATTATATAGCTTATCTCTCAGATCTAGTAGGTCGAACTTATTGGTTTTAATATCAACTATAACTATATTATATAGATTATCCGCTATATTTTCAAATGTAATTATGTTTTCTTTATGCTTCTTTAATGTTTTAATATTCTTTATATTATATGTATTGACAGTTAATTTCTCTCCAACTACCTTTTCATAATCTCTCCTTGATGGTCTATATAGAGAGAATACATCCACCACATCCAATATATTTCTCGGTATAAAGTTGATATTATTCGTTATTAATACAAACTTGACATCAATATTATGATGTATCTCATTCATATAACAATACATTATATCCAATAATTCATTGTGTATATTCTGGTAATTTTTACATAGAATAATACCTTGCTTACGCTTTGATGTAAGAATAATATCGATAATATGTTTGTATATATCATACCATAATGCTTTAGCGTTACAACCTAATAAATCCATATCTACTTCAAAATGTATATCACTTATTTTAATATTATAATCATTTTTCAATGACGTTGTTATGAAAACGTTTTTCTCGTAATTTAAATTTGATGGACTAAAAAGATGTATGAGAGATAGTGCTTGTGTATACTTTCCTATACCATTTGCACCATGAATGATAATGTTGTTCATCTTATCAATAGTGGTATCAGCATATTTTTTACTAATATCATTTTTTTTATGCAAGTTATAGGTGCGGATAGATTTAATATTCTCGGCAAAACTATTCTCGTTATGTTTCATAATAATATAGTTATATATTTACTTTTATATACTTAAAAATATTTTAGATATTAATATAGATATCTAATATGAACCTTATAATGAACAAAAAAACATTCGATATCAATAATATATACTGTGTTAATAAAAGCAAAAAAACGATAATACCCAATAATCAGATACAAAATATATTTTATTCAAATGAGTTATTCACTAACAGTACAATTATACTGAAAATTCCGGTTGATGACGTGTTTCTTATTGAAAATTTCAATAAATATAGAGTCGTATTTAATACTAATTTAAACTCCGATGTGATTAAATATATTCAACTTATAGAGGAAGGTATATTAAATCTACTTGGAAAAAATCTTACTATTGAGCCAACATTGACAAATGAATTCAATGCAGGAGAGATTAAATTAATTAATACATCCAACAATTCACTTTATAGAAATTATTCAACATTTAATCTCTGCATTAAAATCACAGGTATATGGTTTAATAAAACTACAAAGGGTCTTAATTATAAAATATTGTATATGTAATCCTTACCCATCTGTTATGTAAAATGCTACTTCTCTCCATAATAATCCAGCAACAAATGTATTTATAAGAGAGAGTAAAATTACCTTATAAAGGAAATCTTTACTAGTATTATTTATAGAGAAATACAGAGTAATAACCTGTATCATAGATAATATTATAGACATGGTCTTTAGATTGGACATCTTATCTGATTCCATTTTAGGTGTTTTAAGAATTTCTATATAGTGTTTATTAAGGTTAATTGCAAGATAAAAGGCAAATGGAATCAATACTAATACTATATTCGCGGTTGAGAATATATATTCGGTCGATAGCTTTAAGATAAACATGCATGCCATAATTAATAGTACCACAATAGTTATATACGCGGCTAAATTATAGTTAGGGAGATTGAATAACATAAGAAATTCCATTATTGCAATTACAATAACCAGAGTTAAAACGATTTTTGGTGTTTTCAACATATACATAAGATAACATAATTTATTGTTCGGATTTGCTAATTAATTATATCTATTATTTATATAAGATGCAAAATATAATGTCAAATACACATCAAAACCATCCAATTATTGAGAGAGAACAAACGTATTTTCTCGATAAAAAACATATTTCTATTCATAGTGAAGACAGAGATTTATCAAAATGGAGAAATTCAAATGACTTTGAGATTTACCTTCCCGAAAATTTGAAAAATGTAATCTCTCTTAGGTTGTCAGATATAACTTTACCACAAAGCATATATAATTTCACCAATAATTATCAAAATACTAAATTTAGAATACAAGTAATCTCGAAAATAGTTCCAGGCAGTGATGCTGATTTAATATTAGAAAATAATGCATTACGATCATATAACAATACTACCGAAAAATATAATATAACAATTGATGACGGCTATTACACCTCTGGATTATTGGTTAATGAAATTCAAAATAAGATTAATAATTCGATAACAAAACAGCTTATCGATGCAGGTAATACTTTACCGACTGGTTATGCATATGATAATTTTTTTGTTAAATATAATTCAGCCCAACATAAAATTGAAATACTTAATAATAGAGACGAATTTATTCTTCATTTTGCAGACGAGATTCCGTACCAAATAGATTGTAAATATAAGAATGTATGGAAAGATTACATTAAATGGGGGTTTCCATATTTTTTAGGATTTAAACGCGAACAAATTAATAGTTTTCAATCAAACGGCGCTTATAGAATAGACAATATAAATTATGTTCTTGAACCCTCAAACGAAAAAACAGACAATATAGTGTATTATGCCTCTCCGAAATATATATTAAATTTAGATACGGATAATGTTATCTATATGGATGTTGATAAATATAATAGTATTGATGAAATAGAACCATATTCGCAGTTTACAAATAATGAGTTTTCTAACAATTATGCTGGTAGAACAAACAGTGCTTTTGCTAAAATCCCTATTGAGAGAACAACGTTCAATAAAAAATCATTTTGTAAATTAGATAATTTATGTGATATTTCGCTATTTAAGATGCCAATAACGTCTATTAGAAGGTTGAAATTTCGTTTAAGATTTCACGATGGTCGTCCTGTCGATTTTAAGAACCAAAATTTTGATTTTACAATTGAAGCGTGTCAATTAATTGATGAACAACAGAGATTTAAGATAATAAACAATCTATATATGGATTAAATTTGTTTATCAATCCAGGTTTGTAAAACTTTGATATCGTCATTAATAAAATCAATATCCTTTGTTTTTTTAATGTTTATAAACTTTGGTTTTTTCATTGTCTTCGTCTGATAAAATATGTAATTCCCATATTGTCCTTTTCTAAGCTGACACTCATTATTTATTACGCGTAATACGCTTTTATTTTCTGTTATGGTTGAAGTTGAAGTTGATATCGACATTAAAATAGGTATCACCATTTCTTTAGTAATTGTTTCATGTGTTTCGCCCTTTTCTGTTAATGATTTTAGGGAGAAATTTTCCTTATTATATACAGCATATAGACCAAACTTACCGTTCTTAACAGTTATATTTTTTCTATCATGTTTTCCTAGATAGATATTGATTATTTCACATTCTTTATTAGTCTCAATAACGTCTTCAATAGTATATTCTTTGTTTCGCAATTTAATGAAATCAATATCTTTTTTAACGGGATATAAGAGAGATTTTGATTGTGGTGTTTCTTTATATTCTATAACAGGACCTCCTTTGGTGAATTTTATAACATGTTTTTCATCTATTTCGTAAGATACTTTACCTTCAATTGATATATTATCTATACATTCAGTTACGTTCTTATAGATAGACGAACACATTCCTTCCTTAGTATCTTGTTTTTTTGAAATCATATCTAACTTACATTCCATTTCCTTTGTATAATCATAGTCAAAGAGAGATTCACAATGTTCGATTAGAAATTCAATAACAATTATTCCAATAGGCTCGATAACAAGCTTATTTTTCTCTCCTCCAACCGTTTTTGATACTGACGTTTCTATTATATTTTTTGAACCATCATCCAATATACTGTATTCTTTACATTCTATTTCCTTACCAATAACATCCTGAATAGATACATAACCGCGTTCTTGAATTTTACTAATAATAGATGAGAAAGTGCTAGGTCTACCGATACCGTTTTTCTCGAGTATGCTTACTAATTTGGACTCATTAATATGTTGTTTATTATTTGTAATATTGAATGAAGACCATATATGTTGAAACTGTACATTAGATTTGTTTGTTAGAGAGATTATACTATCATAATTACTGTTGCTATCATCTATATTATCTACTAATTGCCAACCTTGAAACATCTGCTTAAATAATACAGACTCATATTGCAAATCATTAACTGTCTTTATTACAGAATTAAATCTTTTATATATCGCGTTTGTCATACATGACTCAAGAGTATTATTACGAATTAATTTATATAATCTCTCCTCTTTGCTTGTTATTTTTCCATTCAAAACAAGTTTATCAAGAGAGATATCAGTCGGTCTTATAGCTTCATGAGCCTCTTGTGAACCTTCATCTTTATCTTCAGAAACACCAAGTGTAATATTATCCAGATTAGTATTTGAATATTTTGAACCATATGATTGACAAATGAATGCGGTAGTTTTATCTATGAATTCTACACTATATTTCTTGTTATCTGTTCGCATATATGTGATATAACCTGCCTCATATAAATTCTGACAAAGCATCATTGTTGTTTTTGGACTGTAATTAAGCCTACTATGTGATTTTTGTTGTAATGAACTCGTAATAAATGGTTGAGGGGGTGTTTTAACCGTTTCTTTTTCAGATTTATTATCGATAATATGCACATGATGTATCGAGGAAGAAATAAATGATTTAACGTCATCATTGTGGATAAATGATTTATTAAGTTGATATTTATGGTCGTTAAATTCGCCATAAATTGAATGGATAAATTCGGCTTTATTTTTTTCAATCTCAATATGATTATCATATATAACGCGTAATGCTGGGGTTTGACATCTTCCAGCGCTTAAAGTTGATTTACCAAATTGGATATATTTCCATAACAAAGGAGAGATTGAATACCCGACAATAAGATCGATAATCTGACGGCTTTGCTGAGATAATACCATATCCATATTAATATGAATTGGATTACTTATTGCTTTCTTAATAGCAGGTTCGGTAATCTCGTGAAATATAATTCTTTTTGTTGAGGTTACAGATAAATCAAATACTTGACAAATGTGCCATCCAATAGCTTCACCTTCGCGGTCATCATCAGTTGCGATAATAACTTCTCGCGACCTTTTGATTTCTTTTTGAAGTGATTGAATATGTTTAAGCTGTCTAAAAACGTTTTGATAAGTGACATTGAACGTTTGTAAATCAATACAACCAAGTCCAAGCTTGGTTTTCATCTCTCTAATATGACCGTAACTGGCCATACATTTATACTTATCTTTTCCGAGATAATCTTCTATTTTTTTACATTTAGACGGTGACTCAACAATAACAAGAGTTTTCGACATGGTTGCAGTTTATTATTCTTTATAAATAATAAAATGATTCAATTATAACTTAATCTATGGTGTGAAGAAGCTTGTATGTCTTCCAATCAATATTTTTACAAGTTGCCTTTGTAGTCTTTCCTTTATCCTTCTTAATATCCTGTAAATTTCTTTTTTTATCTTGCTTTAGAGCACTATCGATATACAACTCCTTCAGTGCTTTTCCAACTTGAAATGAACCCTCGTGTTGGTCAATAATACCTTCCTCAATATTATATAATACCTTTAAGAAATCCGCCATAATCTTTAAATCAAGTTCGCCTTTCATTAACTTAATGAAAATATTAGTGTAGTTGTTGTATAGAAATTTGCATTGCTTTTGACACATTGCCTTAAAAATATCAGGTGACGTTGACATTGTTCTGGAATGCGTTTTCTTTAAGTTTTCCATAATAGTAATATCGTCTCTAATTTTCTTACTATGTTTCAAATTTCTAATCTTGTCTGTTGTCTCTTCAGGCTCGTATTCTCTCAATAAGTTCTCTAATTGAAGTCGTGATTTATCGTCCATTTTTAGTATATTAAATTTATAGAGATAACTTTAAATAGAATTATTAATTTAACATATATTTTATTCTCTCTATAAATATATAAAATGAGGCATACACGAATAAGAAAACACAGAGGTGGAAATAATATAGGTCTTTTACCCGCAGTTACAGAAGGACCAAAATACGGTTCAAATCCAAGAGAAAGTGCTATCATTGAGGCCCGTATGCAGGCTGAAAAACAACAGAAAATAATCAACGGTGGAGCCGCGGCTAACAATCAATACACTATACCACAATTTCAAACCGGTGTTAAAGAAACGATTATGTCCAAACAAGCATCATCAGGCGCTGCATCAACAACACTCCAGAGTCAGGCAAACAGTGAATATGATAATTTTGACGCTAATAAACCTGTTCCCGCAGACCAGAGTGGAGGTAAGTGTCGTCGTAATCGTCGTATTACTAGACGTAATAAAGGTAATAAACGTAAGAGGACGAATAAGCGCAAGAGAACTATCAAACGCCGAAACAAACGGAAATCAAGGAAATCAAGGAAATAAAATAGTTTATTATATTAAATGAAAATAACAGACCCGAATATATATGGTAATCTTGCTATATTGTTAGGAATTATCAGTTTCTTACCAATAATGGTTAAAATATCTAGAAGTAAAAAGACCAATAATTTCACATGGCTAAATTTATCATTGGCATTAATTTCTAATATAATGTGGATAATATATGGAATATGTTCATCTTCAATAGCAAATATCGTAAGTGGTGTTTTATATTTTATAATATATAGCTTTATAGTTATTTATAAATATGTATATTAAAATCAGTTACACATCTTAAAAATAAAATCACACCATATTTTAATATGAAAATAAAAGACATATTTGTGACTATAATAATTCTACTTCTTTTTCTGGTTATATTTATGTTTAATACATTTAGTGCGGGAATTGATAATGTGAAAAAGAACTGGCCTCTTTATAGATGTAATCCTACTGTAATGCCGTTTGCGAGTTATTTTGGACATGATCCTGTTTCAAATTTCACGTATTGTATTCAAAATATGCAAACGTCTTATATGGGAACACTTCTCGAACCAGTTCATTATTTATTGAATGTAGTCCAAAGTTCAATAGGCTCATTAATGAATGACATACAATGGGTAAGGAAAAAAATAGAGAATATGGTTTCTAATATACTTAAAGTGGTAAGCAGTATCTTTGGTGTATTTATCAATATTCTAATTCAGTTTCAGAAGATTATGATTAAACTTAAAGACACGATAATGAAAATAATTGCGACTGTACTCACTCTAGTATATATTATTGAAGGAGGAATTAAAACGGGCGAAAGCACCATGGCTGGTCCAATAGGCTCAGCATTAAAATTTGTTTGTTTCCATCCAGATACGATTGTCGAACTTGAAAACGGAGATAAGAAGAAAATAAAGGATATTGATGTAGGTGATGTATTAAAGGGTGAGAGTTGCGTTATTGTTTCTCTCAAATTAAAAGGAAATAAAGATGATGTATCAAAAGACGTTAATGTATTTTATAAAATATATAGTGAAGAACTTAAAGAAGATATATTTGTCACAGGAGAACATTATATATTTAGTAAAGAGAATTCGAAATTTATACATGTTAAGAATCACCCTTTAGCAGAAAAAATGTCGGATATGTATTCGGATACACTGAACTGTCTTATAACAAGTGATCATAGGATTAGAATAGGAGAACATGAATTTTGGGATTGGGAAGATTAATATAATATATAGAAATTTATTATTTATAGATATTATGTATGGATACAAGCAATATTACAAATCTTCTCGAAAATATATATAAGAAGGTAGGCTACTTCGATATTTATGGCGGGTCTCTCATATCATCCGTATTTATATTATTAGTATTTTTCTTGCTATTGTCTTACTTTTATATCATGTCAAATATTAAACCAATTAAAAATGACTGGGCAAGACAACGATGCAGCCCATCAGTGATACCTTTTGCCGGATTGATAAACAAACCTCCAAATATGACTGCATTTGAATTTACAGGTGCGAACTTTTCTAATTGTTTAAATAATATTCTTACTGATATAACTGGGGATTTCTTCCAACCAATTTATTATATGGTTAACGCTTTAACTACGATTATTAAAGGAATTACAGAGAGCGTCCAGGCTATTAGAAAAAAAATAATGTCAGTTGTTGGAAATATCGTTTCAATAGATAATGAAATTATGGGACGAATAATGGGCGTATTATCGCCATTAAGACTTATGTTAATTAAAATAAAAGATTCGCTTTCAAAAGTCACTGGAATAGGTGTAACTTCTATATATTCAGTCATTGGTCTTTGGCTATCAATACAAACATTCGTGCGAATCTTTATAAAGATGATGATTGATGGTCTATTATATATGTTAGCAGCTATAATCTTACTCTGGATATTGCCATTTACATGGGAATTAGCAGCTACAATGACTGTAATATTTGGTAGTATGGCGGCTATTTTAGGAGTTGTTATAGATGGAACTCAAGATATTGTCAATGATTCAAGTAGCGTTCCTAAAAAACCAATGTGTTTTGATGAGAATACATTTATACAAATGGAAAATGGTAGCTATTTACAGATTAAAAATATCAATGTTAATATGAAATTATTTGACGGTGGAATAGTAACTTCTATATTTAAGGTTAGTCAAAATAAAATGGATATGTATAATTATAACGATGTCATTGTATCAGGAAATCATAATATATTATTGGATAATAATTGGATTAGTGTGAGAGATATTCCACATATAATTAGCATAGCAGATTATGATAAAGAATTCCTATACTGTTTAAATACAACTACCAAAAAAATTATAATAAATGATGTTGTTTTTTCTGATTGGGACGATATCGAGGAACATGAACTTATTCATTTACGAAAAGTTATACACGAAAAATATGGAATACAAATACATTATAGTAATATTCATAAATATTTAGAAGGAGGTTTTCAAGGAGAAACACAAATAGAAATGGAAAATGGGAAATTTAAAAATATGTGCGATTTACAACCAAATGATATATTAAATTCCGGTAATATTGTTAAAGGAATAGTGAAGATTTCATCAACCGATATTAAACTCTATAAGTATAAAATAGATAATATTAAATTTTACGGAACATATAATAACATAGTTAAGGATAACGATTTGGGATCTTTCAGCACCATGGATGTTCCATTTATTGAAATAAATCATAAACCAGAATATTTATATCATATAATAACCGAATCTGGACTAATATGGATAAATGGGGTTATATTCGCTGATTATAACGGGTGTTTAGAACATTTTTTACCTTAATCTGTTTTAATATTATTTTTTTATCTAATTTAATATTATAATGGAAATTAAAATTCTTGGATATAAATTACGCGTTGAGATTATATTATTATTTGTTGTTGCCTGGCTAATTATGTCAAGTCATGTATTTTGCTCTTGCAGTAAATACACATTCACAGAAGGTATGAGTTTAATGGGTTCTGAATTAAGCTACAAAATGGGAACTGGCGTTAAGAACAGTTGGGATACACGCGAACAAAATAAGGGTTCATCGATTGAAACGCGTTCTCAAGACCACGACGCGTATAACAGTCAGATGGTTGGACCAGACCAAAACCTTGCTTTCTTCGCAGAAACTGAATTTTCTCCAGATTGTTGTGGGGCTACTCATTCGTCAAGCGGGGGATGTGCGTGCATGAATAAACAACAACTTACATATATAAATCAGCGTGGTGGTAATAGAACACATAGTAATGGATTTTAATTTATATTGATATTATAAATGAAAGGTGGAAAACAAATAGCACACAAGGGTCATATGGTTGTGTATTCAATCCACAATTATTATGTAAAGGAGAAACCGTTCGAGGAGACGGCGTTTCTAAACTTATGGAAAGAGAAGATGCTATAGGTGAATTAAGCGAACAAAAATATGTTGACGAAGTGATAGACCCTGGATTTAAATATCATTTAAGACCTCCAAAAATGTGTGAGATTGGTGATTTAGACCGAAAAGAAGATGCTTTACACTATTGTCCTTTATTTAGACGGGGAATTCCCTATGATTTTAAAAAAGATTATGCCATATTGCAGATGGAAAATGGTGGCGTTTCCATTTCTGATTACTTACGTAAAGTTACAACAGCTCCACCAAGATCAAATTTAGAACTATTTAGAACTCGGCCAAAATTACAGAATATAGAAAGTGCGAAAAGATTTATTTTTGGTATGGAAAACCTTTTTGAAGGGCTTGTTGATTTTTATGATAACGAATTTATACATTTTGACCTTAAGACAACTAATATAGTATATAATGAAGATGAAAACAGGTTTAATTTCATAGATTTTGGATTATCTTCATCTTATAAAGATATAATTAAATTTGTAAATTCTAATGATAAACGGTTTAGATACGGATATTATATTACACCAATGGAATTATGGTTTATACCTAATAACACTACTAGTACTACGGGTTTATATATGAAGTTGTCAAAATTTTATGATGGTGGTTCGTATGATTATTTAATGAATAGAGAAATCGTGACAAATGACATATATCTAGAACCAATGAGGGAATCACTTGAGGATGAGTTATACAAACCTTTATTTGAGAGTTCTGGAAAAACTTATATCGCTCATGTAGTAGATATGATTGGGGGAGTTGATACGTATGGTATAGGTATACTACTTGTCGAAATACTTGTATCTTTTTCAAATAAAAAATTTACTTATGGTGGTTCCGAAGATATTATAGACCCATTCTATAAAGACGTATCTCGTCTTATTCACGAAATGATACACCCTTTTTATGGGAAAAGAATTTTACCACAAGACGCACTTATTAAGTTTAGAGACATTAAAAGTAAATACATAACATATATGTCACCGGGAGTAGGTGCGGCCGCTGCTGCGTCGGGTTCAGGAGGAGGTCGTAGGAGTAATAAAAAAACCAAAAGTAAAAAGCACAAAACAAAATCACATATTAAACGAGGTCGTCGTAAAAATAAGAAACGTACCAATAGACGTCGAAAATAATAAGTATTTATAATATTTTATATTGATATTATAAATGAAAGGTGGAAAACAAATAGCATATGGATCATATGGTTGTATATTCAATCCACAATTATTATGTAAAGGACAATCAGTTCGAGGTGATGGCGTTTCTAAATTAATGGATTTAGAAGAAGCACTCAAAGAGTTAAAAGAGCAAACTATAGTTGATAGTATTGACTCGGAATTTACATACCATTTACGACCTCCGAAAATGTGTGATATTGGTGATTTAGACCCGGAAGAAGATGCTTTAAACGAATGTCATTTAATTAAAGACATTAATGATTATTCTGACTTTGTTATATTACAAATGGAGAATGGAGGAGTTTCCATTGACGCATATTTATCAAATGTTACACGTACGCCATCATTACGGAATGTAGAGCATGCGAAGAGATTTATTCTTGGTATGGAAAACCTATTTGAAGGTCTTGTTCAATTTTATGATAATGATTTTATCCATTTTGATCTTAAGACGGCTAATATAGTATATAAAGAAGATGAAAACAGGTTTAATATGATTGATTTTGGGTTGAGTTCATCTTATAAAGATATTAATTCACTTTATAAGCGAAGAAATTTTATGTTTGAGGCTGGTTATTTTATTACACCAATGGAATTATGGTTTATACCTAATGGCCCTTCTAGTATCACTAATAAAAGTGGGTTGAGAGACTACTATAAAGGTAGCTGGTATGAAGAAACAAATAAACGTATAGCGACAAATGACATATATCTGGAACCACTATTAGATACAATTCACTCATATTCCACTACATATAATTATAATTCAACTAATCTACTGCCCGTTTATAAGGAAATGGTGGCAAGTGTGGATACGTATAGTTTAGGTATAGTACTTGTCGAAATACTTGTATCTTTTTCAAATAAAAAATTTACTTATGGTGGTTCCGAAGATATTAGACACCCATTCTATAGAGACGTAGCTCGTCTTATTAACGAAATGATAGAACCTGCTTATATGAAAAGAATTTCACCAGTAGATGCACTTGAAGAGTTTAGAGACATTAAAAGAAAATACACAACACATATGCCACCTGGAGTAGGTGCGGCCGCTGCTGCATCAGGTTCAGGAAGTGATAGTATATCTAAAAAGAAGACTAGAAAGAGTAAAAAAAAATACAGAAATAAATCACATATTAAGCGAGGTGGTCGTAAAAATAAGAAACGTACCAATAGACGTCGAAAATAATAAGTATTTATATTATTTTATATTGATATAATATAAATGAAAGGTGGAAAACAAGTAGCATATGGATCATTTGGGTGTGTGTTTAAACCACAATTATTATGTAAAGGACAATCAGTTCGAGGTGATGGCGTTTCTAAACTTATGGAAAGAAAAGAGGCTATAGGTGAATTAAGCGAACAAAAATATGTTGACGAAGTGATAGACCCTGGTTTCAAATATCATTTAAGACCTCCAAAAATGTGTGAGATTGGTGATTTAGACGAAACACAAGATGATTTAAAAGATTGTCCTTTATTTAGACTGGGAGTTCCCAGTGATGTTAGAAAAGATTATGCCATATTGCAGATGGAGAATGGTGGGGTTTCAATCCAGGCATATCTCAGTAAATTATACGAATCACCTGGGCTTCGAACGATGAAAAATATGATGGATTTTATTTTTGGTATGGAAAATCTATTTAAAGGTATAGTCGATTTTAAAAATAATAAATTTATTCATTTTGATATTAAGCCCGGAAATATCGTGTATAGAGAAGAGACAAATAGATTTAATTTTATAGATTTTGGACTTGGAATAAAGTCTGACGATATTAACAATGTTGTTCATAATAGAAACAATATGTTTACATCTGGATATTTCATAATGCCAATTGAGTTAGCTTTTTTGGTAAGAGATCTTAAAGTTAATAGGGTCGAAGATATTGCTAAAAAAATATATGGTAAGAATAAATCTTCATATAAAACAACAAATGCATCATTTGCAGCCTCTGATATTTACTTAAAACCTTTATTGGATAATATACAAATATATGATGAAATATTTAAAATTGATAAACGTAATGTTGCGCGCTATATGTTTGATAAAATAGACGTTTATAGTTTGGGTATCACATTAATGCAAATAATTGTTGTATTTACATCGAGTAAATTTCGATATAATTTTTTTAATGCTGAACGCGATTTCATTGATGAAATATCAAACTTAGTTCGTGATATGATTAATCCCGTTGCAACTTTAAGGTTAACAGCAGATAAAGCATATAGTAATCTACTAAAATTAAAAGAAAAGTATGGTTATACGTTACCTCCATTTGATACAACAACTACGCCACCAAGAATACCCTCACCTCCAGTAGAAGCACCAGCAGCAGCATCTGCATATCAACCACCCTCACCAGCATATCCAGCACCCGCATATCCATCACCAATATCACCAGCATATGCAGCGCCTTCAGGATACGGTTCAGCTACACCAAGAATACCCTTACCTCCAGTAGTGGGACCAGCAGCAGCCGCATCAGGATACGGTTCATCTACACCAAGAATACCCTTACCTCCAGTAGTGAGACCAGCAGCAGCCGCATCAGGAGAACCAAGAGTAAGAGGGACGATTAGACCGAGATCAATATTTTCTCCTCAGCGTCGTGCTGTCATTCCTCGAAGACTTATTACTCAAGAGGCCATATCTCCTGTATCTTCTCGAGGTTCTGTATCACCACCAAGAGAATCTCCAAGAGAGAAAATGTTAATGTCTTTATCACCTGATTGTCCCCAAGGTAGTAGAACATGCGGTATATCTGGTGGTAAAAAATATAGAAAGAAACGTACTATAAGATATAATAAGAGAAAACCTAAGGGTAAAAAACGTAATACAATAAAGCGAAGACATAAAAAGAATAAGAAATTAACACAAAAAAATATTTAATTATTTTCTTTTATTTAATTCACAAAAGCAACAAAATACAATCTTCGTATCTTCCTTTGTGTATTCATTGTTAACATAGTCTGTTATCCATCTATGAGAGCAAATATGATATATTTTATTATTTATCTCGTATAGTTTTGCCTCGATTTTATTTTTTTCAATTAATAAATCATTAATATTATTCATACTTAATTAGTATTAATAATAATATTTAAGTTTAAATAGTTCAAATATACATGCTTGTATATCTTGGTTTTGTCGTCTTCTTTACCAATTTCTGGACAATATCCACTGTAACGTAAAAGGGAAATGTCAATTCAAATGTTTCAGTATTTTTAAATAATTTAGTCTCTGGCTTCATTAATCTAAACATATTCAATTTCGTGTAAATAATCTCAATACAACGTTTAAGATTACGAACCCCTTTTTCTTCTCCAGTATATTCGCGGACAATATAATCAATCGCCGCATCTGTGATGATAATATCACCTTTTGCAAAATTGACATTTCTCTCAATACTTGGCATTAGATAGTCATGTGAAATAACCATTTTCTCCTTTCCATTGTAGCCATCCGTTTGAATTCTATACATCCTATCTCTCAAAATAGGATTTACTTTATCGTCGTCATTGTAACTAAAGATAAATAATACCTTACTCAAATCAAAATCGATGTCCGAAAAGTATTTATCGTGAAATTTACTATTTTGTGTCGTATCAGTAAGATGAGTTAGAATACCAATAATTTCTTCACCTTTTGGCGTGTCACTTACTTTATCTAATTCATCGAAATAAATGATCGGGTTCATACACTTACTTTTAATCAAAATATCCACGATTTTTCCCCAAATACTGCCTTCATATGTGTATGAATGACCTTCAAGAAAGCTACTATCAGTCGCACCACCAAGTGCAATAAACTCGAACGGTCTGTTCAGAATTCTACTTACGCCCTCTTTAACAAGGGTAGTTTTTCCTGTTCCCATTGGTCCTTTAATAGCAATAGCAGAGCCAATAGATGTTGGATTTGAAATCCATTGACCCATCATTTGAAGGATTTGTAGCTTGGCGTCGTCCATACCATAAACTGCATCGTTTAGAATATCGCGCGCGTTTGTCATGAAAGCATCACATTTATCAATTCCGTCGCTCATATTTACAGGAAGAGTAGAATAAACGTCAAATGGAATTTTCATGAATGTATCAACCCATTGCTTGATTTTGTAATATTCTCCACTTCCGGGGTCCATATAATCAAGAGCATTGATTTTCTGCATTGCTGATGCTTTATAAATAATTGGAATATTGGATTCAATTAATGTTAGTTTGTATGGTTTTACAATTTGTGTATGCTTATTAATTTCAGCCATTTGCTCCATAAGCGTTTCTTGTTGGTTAATTTCCAATGTTTTGAAATATTTAGTAACACCACTAGTGGATTTCTCACGAAGCATTTTATTGAACAATTTACTGTTTTTACTCTTAATTTTATTTGTCGCCTTAATATTTATCTCTTTAAGTTTGGTTTCCTCTTCAGTAATAAGTTTTTCAAAGGTACTAAGTACGTCAGAGGATGCACCTTTATTTTTAATAGATGACATCATTTCTTTAAATCCATTAATTGTTCTCTCATCATATTCAGGCGAACTATTTGCCTTCGCCTTAGGTTTTTCAACCTTTTTATAATATTTACTTCTTTTAACCTCCTTTTTAACATCTCTAATAATTTCCTCTTCCTCAGACTCTTGTTCATCATAACCCTCTTCTGGATATTGTTCGTCAATATGACTGGATTCTTCGTCTGAAGAATCATAACTCAAATTAGGTTTATCAACAGTTAAAAGGATGGTAAAGTTAGTTGATTTAGAATTATACTCTTCGTCACTAAATTCACTTGTGTCTTCATCGCAATCGGATTCGTTAATATGTTTATCTCCTTGTGTAAATATTTTAGAGAGAAGCTTTTTATATTCGCGCTTATCGTTCTCTTCTTGTTCAGTGTCATAATCATCACTATCTGGAGGAATAAAATCATCATCAGATGATGACTCATCATAAGCAAGTTCTCTCTTATTTTTAATTATGTCTTTTTTGGGGATATTTTTTTTAGATGACTTAGAAGATACATTTTTATTTGTCTTTTGTGTTTCCTCCTTATTTTTAGTATGTTTTGTAGGCGTATTTTTAGATTTGTTGTTTGCGCAATTAATTGTAGTATCCATGATTGTATTATTTGTATATATGAATTTATACTATATATTTATCTTTCAATTTTATTGCAATAATGAATTATAAATAATAAAATTGAAAAGTTATGAGTTAAATATAATTTTATAAACATATCATAGAGTAATCATGTCTTCGCATTCTTCAAATGCAATCCTAACAAAAATGAACCCTTCTAAAATTATTGGTATTCAATTCAGTATTTTATCACCTGATGAAATCCGCAAAATTTCTGTTGCCGAGATTAATTCACGTGATACATATGTAAATAATAAACCTGAAATCGGGGGATTATTCGACCCTCGTATGGGTGTTTTAGAACCTGGACTTATTTGTCCAACCGACGGTCTAAATTATATGGATACACCCGGATACTTTGGTCATATTGAACTTGCAAGGCCTGTATTCTATATCCAATATTTAAATCATGTTCTTAAAATTATGCGTTGCATTTGTTTTAAATGTAGTAAGCTTCTCATTGATAAAGAAAAATATCAACAAGCTCTTGAAATGACTGGAAAATCACGATGGGATTTTGTATTTAGTATTGCAAGTAAAGTTACCCGTTGTGGTGATGAAAATGAAAATGGTTGTGGATGCAAACAACCTGATAAAATTAAAAAGGAAGGTTTAGCATCTATTTTCGCTGAATGGAAGAAATTATCTGATGATGATGATAGTCTTAATAACGTTTCCATTCGCGTTACACCTGAAATGATAATCAAAAACTTCCGGCGTATTTCAGATGACGACGTGACATTTATGGGTTTTAGCCCTGTATTCTCCCGACCTGATTGGATGATTTGTCAAGTATTGGCTATCCCTCCACCAGCTGTAAGACCATCCGTAAAACATGATGCACAGCAACGAAGTGAAGATGATATCTCTCATATTATCGTGAATATTATTAAAGCAAATAAAACTCTGCAAGAAAAGATTGAGCAAAATGCTAAAGAAAATGTTATTGAGGATTGGAGCACAGTACTTCAATACTATATTGCAACAATGGTTAATAATAAAATTCCAGGAACAGCACCAGTTGCACAACGGTCAGGACGACCATTGAAATCCATTTCAGAGCGGTTGAGCGGAAAACACGGGCGCGTTCGTGGTAATCTTATGGGAAAAAGGGTGGATTTCTCTGCCCGTAGTGTTATTGGTGGTGATCCTAATTTGGGCGTGAGAGAACTTGGCGTTCCTTTGAAGGTGGCTATGAATATTACCTATCCTGAAATAGTAAATAAAAGAACAATGTCAAGTCTTTTAGCCATGGTTAAAAATGGACCATCAGTTTATCCAGGCGCGAAAATCTTGGAAAAATCAAGCGGTGAGAGCATTAGTCTTATGTATGTTGACCGTGATTCAATCCAGATTCAGAACGGTGATATTGTTCATCGTCATTTGTTAGACGGTGATGCAGTGTTATTTAATCGACAACCTACTCTTCATAGAATGTCCATGATGTGTCATATTGCGAAAATTATGAAGGAGGGAAATACATTCCGTATTAATGTCGCTGACACAAAACCATACAACGCTGATTTTGACGGTGATGAAATGAATATGCACATGCCTCAAGACGAAGAATCTGTCGCTGAGCTACGCAATCTTGCTGCTGTTCCTCGCCAAATTGTTAGTCCTGCCAGTAATTCTGCTATTATCGGAATCTTTCAGGATTCACTATTGGGATTATTTAGAATTACGCGGTCACATGTTACCTTTACACCGCGCGAAGCGATGGGATTGATGATGACATATCCTAAGATGGATAAGACTATGTTTAAGAATAGCAATGCTAATATTAGCGTGTTTCAACTTCTTTCACAAATTCTACCACCACTAACTAGCAAATTTAAAAATGGCTCATTCGATGATGACGAGGATAAAAAAACTAGTAATAACATTGTTGAGATTATTAATGGTGTCATGAAGCGCGGACAACTCGATAAAAGCGTCAAGAAATTGCTTCATAGTATTTTTAATGATTTCGGGTTTAATGCATCTGCTGATTTTATCGATAATCTACAAAATATTGTTACAGAATACATGAAAACCAGTGCATTCAGTGTTGGTATTAGTGATTTAATTGCAGATAAAGAGACAAATAACAAGATTGTTGCTGCTATCACAAGTAAAAAGACCGAAGTTAAAAACCTTATCGATCAGGTTCAACTTGGTATATTCGAGAATAACACAGGAAAATCAAATCATGAAGAGTTTGAAACTTGTGTGAATTCCATTCTAAATAAGGCTCAAGAGGAGGCAGGTAAATTAGGACGTAAGAGTCTCGCCGATGACAATAGATTTAAAATTATGGTGCAAGCAGGTTCAAAGGGTTCAGACTTGAATATTGCACAGATGATTTCATGTCTCGGACAGCAAAATGTGGATGGAAAGCGTATTCCATATGGTTTTGAAAACAGGACATTACCACATTTCAATAAATATGATGACAGCCCTGAAGCACGTGGATTTGTGGGGAGTTCTTTTATCCAAGGTCTTACACCTGAAGAATTGTTCTTTCATGCGATGGGTGGTAGAACTGGTCTTATTGATACAGCTGTCAAAACATCAAGCACAGGTTATATTCAGCGTCGACTTATCAAAGGAATGGAGGATTTGAAAGTTGAGTACGACATGACAGTCCGTAATAACATGGGTAAAATTATACAATATGAATATGGCGATGATAGCATTGATTCAACAAAGGTTGAAGGGCAAAGTATCCCATTTATTAACATGACAATGGAGGAGATTTACGCGCACTATCAGATGCCTGAAGATGAGAGCAAAAATAATGTATATTCGACAAATTATACTAAGGGTGCGCTCAGTCGTATGGCAGGTCAGAAATCCGAGTTATTGGATAAAATTAATGAATATATTGAATATTTGATCACCATGAGACGAATTATCGTTGACCGTGTATTTGATTACAATTTCGAGAATAAAGTTAATGTTCCAGTCCATTTTGGTCGCATTATTGATAATGTAAAAAATCAACTTCATACATCAAAAAAACAAATGGTCGATATTACTCCATTGGAATGTTTTGAGATGGTCGAAAAGTGCAAACGAGAAATTTCACAAATCGGAGGCGTCAAGGAAAATAGATTGTTTGTTGTTATGATGAATTATTATTTGAGTCCCAAAGAACTTCTCATGATTCACCGTTTCAATAAGAAATCACTTTCTGTATTATTGACCACAATCATCGTTAATTACAAAAAATCATTTGTTGCTCCAGGAGAAATGGTGGGGATGATTGCGGCACAGTCTATTGGCGAACCTACTACGCAATTGACACTGAATACGTTTCATTTTGCTGGTGTGGCGTCTAAATCCAATGCTACTCGTGGTGTCCCGCGTATTGAGGAGATTCTAACATTATCGAAACAACCTAAAAATACATCTGTTACAATTGAGCTTCCAAAACAACATTTCGCCGATAAAGCAAAGGCACAACAACTGAAATATATTATGGAGCACACAAGTATGAGAGATGTTGTTAATTCCATTTCAATCTGTTTCGACCCAGATAATCTTAATACTTTAATTGAAGAAGACAAAGAATTGATTAGTCAATATAATGAATTTGAGCAAATGGTTACTGAATGTAACGGAGGTGAATCACTTTCTACTTCTAATCCTAAGCTCTCAAAATGGATTATTCGTTTCGAGTTCGATAGAGAGGAAATGCTTGAGAAAAACATCACCATGGATGACGTTCATTTTGCTATTAAAAATGGTTATAAAGATGAATTGGATTGCGTATTTTCGGATTACAACTCTGATAAACTCGTTCTACGTATTCGTCTCATGGAAACACATATTAAAAAAGTTGAGAGTAATAAGACACTATTAGACAATAAACAAAAATCACTTGACCAATCAGATGAAATTTATATGTTGCGAAATGTCCAGGATAATCTTTTGGATACTATTATACTTAAAGGTGTGAAAAACATTAAAAATGTAACCTTGCGCAAAATTCAAAACAGAATGGTGCTTGAAAATACTAATTATGTTAAAAAAGATGGCTGGGTATTAGATACAATGGGGACTAATTTACTAGGCGTTTTGGGAATGGATGATATTGATTACACATCGACCGTATCTAATGATATCATGGAAATCAAGAGCATTCTTGGTATTGAAGCCGCTAGACAATCCATTTATAACGAGATGTTTGAAGTTATGGAGCATGGAAGCACATATATTAATTATCATCATTTAACAATGTTATGCGACCGTATGTGCTGCAATCATAGCATGGTATCTATTTTCAGACACGGGATCAATAACGATGATATTGGCCCAATTGCTAAGGCAACCTTTGAGGAAACTCCTGAGATGTTTTTGCGCGCTGCACGTCATGGAGAAATGGATAATATGCGCGGTGTATCCGCTAACGTTATGTGTGGACAGGAAGGTAATTACGGGACAAGTGCTTTCCAAATTATCCTCGATATTCCTCGGATGGTCAAGTTGAGTGCTAAAACAATGAAGGATGAAAAATCTATTGAGAGCATGTTTGAGCTGACAAATACAGACGATGGATGTGCTATTGAAAATATTAAACAAACAAATAACATTTTAACTCTTAAGGGTGAGAATATTAAGGCTGATGATGATTATATGCCTGACTTTTAATTTAATCTGATGTTAATACTTATTATAAAATATTTTTTAACATCAACATTTGAGAATTATTTTTTTATCTAATCTTCTCTTTGTTACCATATATTCTGGTCTTTGTTTAACTGGAGAGAATGGCGTTATTGACTCTGACGTTATTGAATTTGGTGTTATTGATTTAGGTGTTACTGATTTAGGTGTTATTGACTTTGGTGTTATTGACTTTGGAGTTATTGATTTTGGCGTTATTGATTTTGGCGTTATTGACTTTGGAGTTGGCGATTTAGGTGTTATTGACTTTGATGTTATTGACTTTGGAGTTATTGATTTAGGTGTCGGCGATTTAGGTGTTATTGATTTTGGCGTTATTGACTTTGGAGTTAGCGATTTAGGTGTTAATGACTTAGGTGTCGGCGATTTAGGTGTTATTGACTTTGGAGTTAGCGATTTAGGTGTTAGCGATTTAGGAGTTATTGATTTAGGTGTTATTGATTTAGGTGTTATTGACTTTGGTTTAACTGCGTCTTTTATAACTAATTTTCGTCTCATATTTTTATTAATATTTTTGCGGTAATTCTCGATATATTGAGTGAATGATGGGCGTTTTAAATATATAGATTTCATAATTAACACAAGATTACGTTTAAAATTATCATACTCAATACCAATATTACCTTCATTATGAATATGTGAATAACGTTGAGGAGTATTTTTAATGATGCCTAATTGTCTAATGAAATAATACTTTTCATATATCTTCTCTCTATTAACAATCCACATCTTTCTACTATTTTTATAATTGGCTGTTATCGTCTGTTCTGTTTCCAATTTAGTTTCTAATCCAATATTCCATCTCTTTAATTCGTTCATCTGAACACCCGATATTATTATAAGTGGAAGTTCGTAATGTTGTGATAATAAAATTAAATCCAAATTCGATAAATAATAATCAGAACTAATAATAGCTTGTTCAAACGTTAATGACCGACTTAATATTTGGTTTTTAATTTTGTCTTTTCCTTGGTCAGTTAATATTTTACGTATTATCAATGTCTCACCATATTTATTTATTAACTCATCATATAATTTTATAAGAGTCTCTTTCAAATCATTTTGTGTGATAGATAAAGTAATATTTCCATCAACGCCTCTACTATAATCTCTCAAGAAAGACGTAAACATTTGAAATCCACAACTAGTACTATTTTTATAGAAAGATTCAATATATTTAGCAGGGAAATATTGTTTCCAAAGACCGGTTATATTACTCTTAACCTCTAATATGCAATCCATTTTTGAAATACTTTTATTAATAGGTGGTATCGACTTTACAGATTCAGGTTTATCAGGTGATGATTGAGAGGATTGAGGCGATGATTGAGAGGATGATTGAGAGGATTGGGAGGATTGAGGCGATGATTGGGATGATGATTGAGACGATTGAGACGATGATTGGGAGGATGATTGAGAGGATTGAGGCGATGATCGGGATGATGATTGAGACGATTGAGACGATGATTGGGAGGATGATTGAGAGGATTGAGGCGATGATCGGGATGATGATTGAGAGGATTGGGAGGATTGAGAGGATTGAGGCGATGATCGGGATGATGATTGAGAGGATTGGGAGGATTGAGAGGATTGAGGTGATGGAGACTTTATTATAGATGCTGGTTTATCAGGAGATTTATTGTCGGTCAATGTAAGGTCAATTCTATTACTATAAGGAACAGATGTTTGTGGCTCTATAAAGTTGTCACCTATATGAGTAATATATTTATTCAAATACACAGGTTCCAAATCCTCGAAATAATCATCAATAAGAAGCGTATCAAGCAATATTATCTCATTATCTTTAAGTTTATAATCAACTTTATCTAAAACTAAATGTGATTGAGGATTAAATATATAATTCTTTATTATTCCGTATCTTATTATTTCGTCTGTTAATCTGAGAAAGTATATCTTTTTATTTTTATTATTACTAATTAAGTGCCTATATGGTATAATTAACTTACAATCATCATCAGCATCTGTCATCATGCAAACATCTACGCTATCAACGTTTAAAAGTATATCTTCGCTTATCTTGGTGAACTCGACGTGTTCATCCATGAGTTTAATCAAATTATCTTTTATTTCTTTAATTTTCTGAGTATAAAACATAGATTGATTCTTTAATATAGAGAGAATATCGCGTCTAATGCTCAAATTATCGTAATCATTCAACAATAATCTCCCTGTATTTCTAAATGCATTATAGTAATACGATTCTAATTCTATATATTTAACAGCCTTCTCTCTATTTTTATCATATGAAGTCTCTCCAAACATTATATCTTTATCCAGAGAGATTGTATCATATCCATTTACTTTATCCAAGTAATCATATTTGGGATCTGTTGTCATATGTGGAGAATTAATTAATACGAATTGGTTTGTCTCTGTCAATAAACCAATGATTAGATTATCTTCAATTACTTTTATCATTGGTTTACAAGGAATCTTTCCATCTGTTTTCTTGTAAATTTTCATTAAAAATCTCTCTGTATCAACAAATCCTTTCCATTCAACATCGTCCAAATATACTGTTTTTAAATCAGGCTGGATTGACGATGGTTCAATAGGAATAAATCCGATAATACCGTTTATTGAAATACTTAATCCAACAACTTTTTGATTGTAATTAATTACCTGTTCTTCAATAGAGGCATCTATATCTTTTAATTCGTCCTGCATACTATCAAAATATAGATTGGATTTAAATACATATTCCTTAGGCATACTATTTTTCGGAAGACATTTAGTATATGAATTCTTTATGGTTTGTATAACATCTTTTATATTAGACAATAATTCATGATTATATAAACTATATAATTTATTTATTTTCACACTTGTTTCCTCGTCTCTATAAACATAAATAGGTTCATAAAATCCGTTTTTCAACATTATTATTAACGTCGGTTTTTTGGTCTCAAATAGGTGTGATGAATAATTATTTGTCGGACAAACTATTTCAACGTTATCCGTCATATCATTTTCAGGTATTTCCAATATAACAAGATTGATTCCCTGGGGATAAAGAAGCTCATTAGGTTTATGAACTAAGTCCCATAAATATGTGTGGTCAATCACTATATCGTCGTCATCTAAATAGTCAATGAAATTCTCGTAGGCTGATATAACCCCCTTAAAATATTCTAATTTATCTTCAGATGATGAACCCTTCACAATATTTAATCCTTTATAAAATTCAGATGATTTATATTTTTTTACACTAGAAGATAAAGTGTCACCAGAAAATGTTTCAATAAGCGAACCATTAAAATACGAAATAAATTTATCTATTGAGAGAGAATCAATAATGATAGACTTCATCTCTTTTATAGTCGGTATAGTTAATTTATTTAATTTCTTTTTATCATTTTTCAAATTCATCTTCATATATTCATGATATATATCAGCTAATACGCCAATGAAAGACTGGGTTTTATTTATTTCTACGCCTTTTCTCAACATACAGTATTCAAAAGGCTTAATACCTTTATTCTGGCTATAACATTTACTATTATCAGTGTGTAGCATTTTTTGTATAGATAAAGGTAAATAACCCCATCTATTGATATCTAATGGATGTTTCTCGGCACCTTTGATATAAGCATCGGTCTCTTTCTTCGGTTCCATTATCAACTTCTCACCACTCAAACATTTCGCTCTTCGTTTCTGTTGGACTTTACTATCCCAATTTTTAAAACAACATGGAATACATAAATCGTCCGGATGCGACCCCTCAGAGACGAAACCAGGATAGTGTTGAGTATACTCACCTTGTTGGTTTGTGTGCTCTTTTTTGTCTGAAAATTCATATACAAACGCGTCTTTTGGTACTGTCCTCGCATCATGAGGTATAATTTTATCTGAACCACCACACTTACCTGCTTTAACATCCTCTTCAGTCATACTTGAATTGGTCTTTAAACACCAAAAACGAGGACAAATATACCAATGCTGTTTATCTGGTGAAGAACCGTACTTTATAGCCTTTGAATATGACCCTGGATTATCTCTATCTATTTTCTCTTTTTCTTTATCTGTTAATATTACCGGTTGTCGTCTTACATTAGCAGGACAAGTTCTTGAATACGCACTGAATTTGCCTGTTTTTCTGACGAGAAATAGTTTTGGATCACGTTTTTTCATCTTAGAGAAAAAAATATTGGGGTTCTTTAACGGCATTCCAACAATATCTTGGTCGTTTGATTTGTCTGTTATTCTTTTCGATTTTGATATATTATTGGACGTTATTTTTACTCCTATATCAGAACTCTTAATCATTGACATATTATCATCTTCTTCATCGCTATCAACATCACTCTCTCCACCTTCAAATACTAATCCATCAATACTCTCTGTATCACCGAAATCTAATTCACTATCATTACTATTAACGCTCTCACTTTCATTACTATTAACACTTCCACTTCCACTTTCACTTCCACTTTCACTTCCACTTCCACTTTCACTTCCACTTCCACTTTCACTTCCACTTCCACTTTCACTTCCACTTTCACTTCCACTTTCACTTCCACTTTCTAAAGGTGATTCTAATTGCTTCTCAGGAGAGATTACAGGAGTAACAACCTCATCAACATCACCAAAATTTAATCCTAGAGATGTATTACCTGTTTCTAAAGGTGATTCTAATTGCTTCTCAGGAGAGATTACGGGAGAGATTACAGGAGTAACAACCTCATCAACATCACCAAAATTTAATCCCAGAGATGTATTACCTGTTTCTAAAGGTGATTCTAATTGCTTCTTAGGAGAGATTACGGGAGAGATTACAGGAGTAACAACCTCATCAACATCACCAAAATTTAATCCCAGAGATGTATTACCTGTTTCTAAAGGTGATTCTAATTGCTTCTTAGGAGAGATTACGGGAGAG
>Ga0307932_1000127_pt1 | contig 29784 bp, 29 predicted proteins | sample OrgLakmetageno48_FD_201843 | JGI IMG/M metagenome (GOLD analysis project Ga0307932, IMG submission 201843) | Saline water microbial communities from Organic Lake, Antarctica - #48 | ecosystem: Environmental > Aquatic > Non-marine Saline and Alkaline > Saline | place: Antarctica: Organic Lake...
CGAACTGCCGTTTGCTGTCTATCTTCCGTCAACCTAGAGAAGTGGGATGAGTGGCGTGACACAACAATGATTGAAGATTTAATCACTATGTTGGACAACGTATTAACATTCTTCATTGACAATGCACCTAAAGAGTTACACAAGGCTATCTACTCAGCAACACAGGAGAGAGCTTTAGGTCTTGGGGCTATGGGTTGGCATGGACTGCTACAGAAGAAGGGCATACCGTTCGAATCAGCTCTTGCTGTAGGTCAAACTAGGCACATATTCAAATATATGCAGAGTAAAGCTATAGCTCAGTCAGTAAAACTAGGGACTGAGAGAGGTGAAGCACCAGACATGGTAGGTACAGGTAAACGTAACAGTCATTTACTGGCTATTGCTCCTAACGCTAACAGTTCAATGATAGCAGGATGTAGCCCTAGCATAGAGCCTGTTAAAAGCAATGCTTATCCTCACCGTACTCGTGTTGGAACTCACCTTATTAAGAATAAGTATCTGGAAGCATACCTAACAAGCATAAATTGTAACACTGATGAAACATGGGCTAGTATAGTTCAAAACGAAGGAAGTGTTCAGCACTTAGCATTCATCCCTGACTATGAGAAGTTAGTATACAAGACATTCTCTGAGTTAGATATGAACTGGGTGATAGAACAAGCAAGTAATAGACAGGAGTTCTTATGTCAAGGGCAATCTGTTAACCTTTACTTCCCTGCTGAGTGTGATAAGGCGTACCTAAACGAGGTACATCTTAGTGCTTGGAAGAAGAAGCTGAAAGGTTTGTATTATGTACGTAGTTCATCTGGTGCTGTTACAGACAAGGTGAGCGTAAAGGTGGAGAGGAAAGCACTCTCTGGGATATTACAAGACGATGGTTGTCTAAGTTGTGAGGGGTAAAAACTGATGTCTGAACTACAAACGCTAGAAAGTATTATTAAAAATGCACCTGAAAATCACTATTACATTTTAGAAGACGGTAAAACGTATTTAGACAAAGACGCTTTTGTTTTTGATGAAAACACAGGGTATATGACTCCTGTTCATGCTGTATTTGATGGTTATTCAATGAGAGCCTTATCAGATATAGAAAAACAGATAGACCAGTTGAAGGAGGTTGAGGGCTTACGTAAGAAATTAGCTAGTGCAAATAAAGAAATAGAGAGGCTTAAGCATTTTGATTCTGCAATAAATATTATTTTAGATAACACAAACCCTCCATACCCTATATTTGTAGAGATAGAAAACGACAAAGGGGAATCTATAACAATAGGTGAGTGGAGTAAAGTTGACGGAATTTATAATAAAATACGGATAACACTTCCAGATATTATTGATAATATTTTAATTTAAGACCAAACAACTAGAGGGTAAAGAATGATTGTAGAAAAAGACAAAATGTACTGTCCTGTATGTCAGTCTTTGCTTACAGCTAGTAATAAAAGCGAAGTCGATAGGGGTGTACACGAAGGGTATATTTTTGTACACAACAATGTTGAGCATACAGAAGAAGATTTACAAGCACTATACAGGGGTATTCAATAATGAGTAGCTACTATGCGGAAGCTATTGCTATAAAATTAAAGGACTTGACACGACAACAACTAGATACATTAGTAGACCTCGATGACCACTATCCGACCATAGTTGCATCTGAGGATGTAATAGGTTTACTTACAGGAGTGTTTGACTTCTGGTGGTCACAAGATGAAGATTGGAAATATATAACTTACGAAGAAATGTTAAAGATAATTAAGGATAAAAATGCTAACAGATTACGCTAAGACGTTTAAACCGTTTAACTACCCTGACCTAATGGAGATAGCTAAGAAGCATGAGCTTATCCATTGGCACGAGGACGAGATAGACTTAGGTGACGACATAGACCAGTGGAATAAAGGAGATTTAAGTGAACAAGAAACTAATCAAATTACACAAATCCTTAGACTGTTCACGCAGACGGACGTTCAGGTTGGACAGAACTATTGTGACCTCTTCATCCCAATCTTCAAGAACAACGAAGCCAGATGTATGCTTCTCGCCTTTGCTAGTAGGGAAGGGATTCACCAGAGGGCGTATGCCTTACTGAATGATACGTTAGGTTTGCCTGACGATGACTACAAGGCTTTCCTTGGTTACGAAGAGATGGCTAATAAGATTGAGTTTATGCAGGAGAATGATGTATCTACTAAGGAAGGTATTGGATTAGCCTTGGCACAGACTGTGTGTAACGAGGGGATGTCATTGTTCTCAGCGTTTGTTATGCTGTTGAATTACCAACGGTATGGTAAGATGTTGGGGATGTGTAAAATAACTGAATGGAGTTTACGTGATGAGAGTCAACATGTTAACGGTATGGCTAAACTCTTTACTCAATACTGTAAAGAAAATAAAGAAATCGTTACTAACGCATTTAAGAAAAAGGTATATAAAATGTATCGTAATGCTGTTGGTCTTGAGGATAAATTTATTGATTTGGTATTTGAAATGGGGGGCTGTGAGGGTCTAACAAAAGAAGAAGTAAAGGAGTACATCAAATACATAGCCGATAGACGGCTCACACAGCTTGGCATGAAGCCTAACTTTGGAGTTGAAGCTAACCCCTTACCTTGGTTAGACTGGGTGCTTACCGAAGGACACACTAACTTCTTTGAGCAACGTGTATCTGAATACAGTGTAGCTGGCCTTAAAGGTTCTTGGGGCTGGTAAATTTTAGACAACAAAAAGGGGCTTTAGTTAGCCCCTGATTAAGTAGATAAGTCACCCCCTTAGTTACGTTCTTCTACACCCTCCGTAGCTTTCAGTCTTTCCTCTATCCTTGCCATGCTAATGTTTAACTTGTCAACACCATCTGATAGTTTACTCATAACCTCATAAGACCTCTCATCTTTCCTAACTCCTTCCGTTTCAAGATAACTAACCCTAGTCTCTAATGTATATATCTCTGTTTTCAATGTGGCATACGTACCACCTACAGCCATAACTAACAATACTACACCGACACCTACCTCTACCCACGCATGGGCCCTCACTTCTTTCTCCAAAACAACACCGTCCCTTTCAAACCTTTCCATATCTCATTGGGACTAGGTAACAACCAACCCAACACTAACAACACCAAGAAAGTCAAAGGCACGCTATTGATATTGTTCTCAATAGTTTTAGCCGCTTGATTACTATTCATAACCTGACGACCGACCTCTGTATTTATTTCTTCCTGCTTATCCCCCACTGTCAATTCTGCGTCAACTGCTACACCATTACTAGCAGGCTGTGCTAGGCTAAGTGCAGTTTTCATTGCGCTACATCCTGACAAGAGAAATACCAACAATAATATACGTATCATCCAACACCTTTCTCCTTACCATACTTTAATATGGCGGCTTGTAAAGCTTCGAGTCTACGGGTTACGCCGTCATCTCCTTTAGCTTTTCTTTCTTTATATTCTTGATGGTCGAGTAGTTCTTGCGCCGCTTCATCGTACTTACCGTCCTCTAATAATTTAAGAGTGTCAGGAGACATACCTGTATCTCCCCTATAGGTAGCTTGCACAAGCTCTGCTTGTAAGTACTCAGGCATCCCATCAAAACCCTTCACTAACCTTCTAGTGTCTTTCTTGTGAGCATCAAATGTCTCTTTGAAAGTCTTACCTTTCCACTTCCCTGTTTGTCCTACCCCCGAAGTCTCGATACCTTTGTCATCCTTATACGTACCAGAAACATATCCTTCTTCTTCAACCACACGCTTTTCAGCTAAAGAAAGGGAACGCCCCTCCTTGCTTTCAACCTTCTGTACAGCTTCTAAGCCAACGTATGTCTGGGGTTCAGAGACTAAGCTCATTTCCCAAGGCTTCTTAGGGGTAGCCTTAGCCTCCCCTTCTTTAAAGCCCATTTCCCAAGGTCTCTTAGCCATCCACTTCTCTCCAATTTGAAGGGTCATCAGTGGCCCCACCAAGAAACTCATAACCACCAACAACAGCACCAGATTCAATTGTATCTCCTGCTAAAGGTTCAAAGGTTTCGCTCTCCAATGGCACTCTAGGTGTCACAGGTTCCACTACTTCCTCAGGTTGTACCCCTAACATCTGAGCATAGTTCTCTTCGTACACTTTCTGATAGTCAGTGTGACCTTCTACGTGTGCTAAAGACTTAACCAATCTGTTAATCTTAGGTAGTACAGTTTTGTTGACTTGCTTTAATGCAGGAGCAACTAGGTTAGCAGGAGCACCAGCTTTCGCTCTAAACGATAAACCAGATGGAGTCATAAACGGCTCTAGTATGTCAGGCAATGGCATGATAGTAGTTGGTGCTGGCCCTCTTGGGTTACGCACAGCTCCTGTTACAGCGTCCACTGCACTAGTCACACCGTCAGCAATACCACTAAAGCCAAACACGCCTTGGTCTATAGCTACATCCGTTTCCCAGTTCTGCACAATATCTTTTAACACAGGCTCACTGTAGTAAGCTTGAAGAGTGTTCTTGACTTGTGGAGAGATAGAAGCAGGTACACCTTTGTTTGCACTAGCCCATTCACCGAAGCGTGGGTCAGCCAACATAGTCACAATCTCGTTCAACTGTTGAGGGTTATCAACAGAGGCAGAGAACACATCCATGTCTTTAAATATCTTCTGGATAACTTTAAGACCTTCTGCTTTCTCTGTAGGTGAGGTTGTCCCAGCCGTATCGCTTTCGATAAAGCTCATAGATAAATCTACTAAGGCTTTCTGTGCTTTTGGTTCCAAGTTAGTAATAGCTTCTGACTTACCAGTTACCGTGCTGTCTAAGTAGTTAGCCACTAGTCCCTGAAACTCTAATGTTAAGCTAGGGTCAGTGTGGCCTACCAATTCACTAGCCGCCCACAACTTCTGTATACGTGGATTCGAAGCAAACATAATAGCCTGTTGACGCATTCCTTCAATCTTAGCTTTGTTTTGAAGCTCATCACGAGTAATTTTTCCTGTTACAAAATCCTTGTTAAACTGATAAAGGTTCTTCATAGGAGTAGTCAAGGCTGTTACCTGTGCTTCATTACCTGTGCCAGCCGTTTGGCTGATAAGCATCTGTACACTAGACCACTGAGACTCAATCTCTTGCAGTGCTACCTTAGGGTCGCCACCTGCATTGAAGGCTTCTCTGGATGCTGTAAAGTTGTCTCTTAAGATAGTCATGTAGCTACCAGACATACTTGTCAGTGCATCCGAAGAAGCTTTCTCAGCTTGAGTTTTCTGTAGGTTTAACTCACTGATTTTATTAGAAGTGAGCTTACCTTTCTGAGTTAACTGAGCATTAGTGTTAGTCAGAACAGAGGTCGAGTCTTGTAAAGCCTGTTGAGCACGCGCATAGACGTTGTGATTCATCAACTTACGGTCAATCTCTTCTTCTGAATCCTCAGGTAAGATAAGAACATTGTCTTTCAATGCCGCATCTATACGTGCATTGTAAATCCTATCCTCCTGTGTCTCCTCAGTAAACTCCGCACCAAGCCCCTTCGCATTCATAAACTTACTAAACTCAGTAAGCAACTCATTACCCCTAGACTTACCAGTAGGCCCGTTCATTGCTTGGGCCAAGGCTTGCCTCGATAGTGTCATGGCTTGTTCTTGATTAAACTTACCTTCGTTTAACCCTGCACTGATGGTAGTTAATTTACGTACCATGTTAGTATCCACAACATTGCCTGCTTCAATAGCGGCATCTTTGTTGGACTTAGCCTGTACCTGTTGACCTGTAGCAAATACACTCAAAGCTCCTTGAGTTAGACCAGCCACCTGAGCAAGGCCAGAATCCTCTTGCACTGCTTGTTTAGGGCTGGTAGAGGAGTCTAGGCCATTCATAGACCCAGCCCCCTGATTTAATACTGCCATTATTTACCACCTTCTTCTTTCCAATTATTAAAAATTCTGACACGATTCTTGAGTATCTCTTTCTTCTCATCAGATATGTTAGGCATGGTGTCGATAGCTTGAAGCTGTTCTTCGTAGCTAACAATCCCTGCATCCTTCTGTATGTATAAAAGAACAGACGCATCACTAGCAAGTGCATCACGTTTGATTAACTTCTGCACCTCATCAAGCATAATGTCTCTGTCTTCACCATCATAGCTACGCATAAATTCTGATATAGCCATCTGTGTGAAACGGTGAGACTTATTAGTAACATCCTTGTTTACTAGCTCTGAACGTATGTTATCATAGAACACTTTGGCATCGTCTTTGATAGCCTTCATCTTCTCTGACTTTAACATCACTGTCTTATACTTCCAAGAACTGTCGCTTGTTGGGAAACCTGCCGCTATCAACATGGATTCAAGCTTGTTAACGTGAGTGTCTAACACATCACCTCTTGAGCTTAAAGCTTGTCCTGTCTTGTATGCGTAGTGTGCCTTAGCCGCATTACTGTAACCAGAAGATAATTTAAGGAATGATTGAACAGTTAACAACAAATCATCTGATGTTTCATGTTTATCAAACACGTTAATTAATCTACCTACTGAATTAGCAAGGGCTGTAACCCTACCGTTAGCTGAGAACAACTGACCTGATGGGCTTTCTGAATAGAAAGAGTTCAAGTCTGTGTTGAACAACGCTTCTGAAAAACCTAACAGACCTGCGTTATAAGGAGCTAAACTAGACCAATCTGAGTCTACCTCATCCCCTGCCAGTGTAGAGAACAATCCATTCAACGCGGCTGACTCAGCCCCATCTTCTACAATCGTTCTGATTGGGTCAGGAACACCTTCAAAGAAATCATCACCTAACCATTGGGTAAGGACAACACCTGCTGGTGCATACATAAACATACTGAATGCCGCTACACGAGCTTTCTCTGAACGAGTTAGTGAATTGTTCATCATCTGTAGAGCCGCTTTGTGCGGCACTTGCAAGAACTGCATAGGAATACTAAGCAAGTTCTGGTTGTAAGGCATGTCACCTGCCGAGTTCATGTTGAATGTAAAGTTACGTGCCTCTGCACTCACCTCTTCCAACTCTTTCGCAGAAAGCTCAAACTTACCTAGCTTCTCAGCCTTAGCATTACGCATAGACAACCAAGCTGTCATCATGTTAGTTTCTTCACCAACATCAAAACCAACCTTTCTCGCAGTACGTAGAACAGTGGCTACGCCCTTACCTACCATACCAATTGCATTTCTGCTCTTAGTATACTGGGCATACTCTGTCATTTCTGTCAAGTTACCTGCCACAAGAGACTGTTTATCAATAGCAGAAGGTATCCCACTATCCATGTACTCTTGGTGCATCTGTTTCATTTGACCAGATGTACGAGCGTCAGCACCTCTCAAAATGTCTAACTTAGCCGCAGTGTCTGCACTGCTTCCCATTCTCATAGCTGTTAGTTTAGCAAAGTCACTTCCTAATCCTGTAAAGAAATACTTAGGATGAATAGAAGCTAACTGAACTGACTGGTGGCCCTGTACAATAATTTGACGTATAGGGTTAAGACCTAAGTATAGGTTGAACGCAATGTTCTTACCTAGTTGTGTAGGTGCTGTGTTGTCAGCTAACCAGTATGCGGCTCTTTCGCCAGTAGAAGTTTTCTGACCTAACAGCTTACCAACAGCGTTTAGTCCAGCCTTCCAGCCTTCATCAAGAGCGTTACGGTATCCGTTCTCTAAGTAGTTAATGTACTCGAAGTTAGAACGCATGTCAGCACCAAGCTTCTCTCCACTTATACCTCTTTCCAAAAGCATAGAGTTGAGTTCACCTTGGTTCTTAGGAAACACTGTTTTACCAAACTTATCTTTAGGTAACTCAGTCTTATAGGCATCAACGAATCTTTTCTTTACACCATCAATGTAAGGACGCATAGTGGTTCTGTTAGATAACCCCCTTGCCGCCTGTACCATTGAATCAACAGGGCCAGCTATGTGCTGTGCCGATGTATCAATGTTTTCATTACTGTCCTCTAATCGCTCCCCTCTCATTCTCTGAGAACTTCTTCCCCCACCTGTAGACAAATCCCATTCGATATTCTCAGGGCTTAAATCAGGCTCGTCCTTTACATCATCTCTGAATCTATATATACTTTCATCAACACCGTCGTTGTTATACGTGGTGCTGTCAGCAGATACTCTTTTTTCAACTAACAACTTAGCCTCTTTAGTACTTTGAGCAGTACCAATAGCTTTAGTGTAAAGAATCTTACCGTTGTCGTCTAGGACTTTTTTAGTAATAAAGATAGGTGCGTCATACTTAACTTTGTAGTAACCTGCTCTGTAGTTCAGAACCTGTTCATTGTCACGTATCCCTCTTGTGTAAGAACCAGAAGGTTGATTACGAGTAACTATATGTGTAACCATCTGTTCATCTATTTTTTGAGGTCTACGTAGTTCCACGATAGTACCGCCTTTGTTGTATAGGTCTACACTATTAAAGTTACCCTTGTCAACCAAAGTCTTAGTATCACCGTCAAACAATACCGAATTGTTCATGTCCACATCTAACCTTCCACGTTCCTTACCGTAGAACTTACTACCTTCGTTGTCTGTAAGAACACGGTAGCCTTGGTTACGCATTGTAGTGCCAAGGTCTCTGTTCTCTAAAAAGTATAGGTTATCCTGTACCTTCCTGAACCCTTCCAGTGTCTTAATTTCTTCTCCATTTAAACCCTGTGCTATTAACTCTTGACGAGTCAGAAACCTTTGCTCCTTGTTCTGTTGCTTGATAATATCATACAACATATCCTGTTTTTCATTCTTCATAGCGTTAAAAGGTTTAGCAAATACCTCCACAGCCATATTCAAAACAACTCTCTCAATAGCACTAGACTTATCCACAGCTACCGAAGCACCTTGTGTTAGTGACTTATTGATTAGACTCATTGGGTCTAGGGCATGCCTTGAGATACTACCAAAGCCAGAAGTTACCATGAAGTTTTTAACTTTATCAAACACGTTAAATCTAGCTTCCATGTTCTTAGGGTCAGTAATATCCAGTGGGTTAAACTTGTGCTTGTGGTCTATGCTTATCAAAAAGTCAGCAGGGTCACGAGATACTACACGTACGTTACGTGGTTGCTTGCTTTTAGTCTTTCTCATTGCAGTACGTACAGAACCCATAGCATCTAGTTCAGCAAGGGTTACTTCTTTATAGTTACCGTCTGACTGTCTGCCAAGTATCTTGAAGTCCTCAGAGGTAATACCGAACTCACGTAAGTTGTAAGACATTGTGTCAACAGCTTCTTCTGCACTCTTCCATCCATTTTCGGCTGGGCCGTACACTGCGTGGAATGTCATGCCATCATCTGCATTAGAGATAGAAGACATGTTAGCACGTATGTCTGCACTAGAGGCTCTGATAAAGTCATTACTAATCTTTATACGAGCGTTACTCTTAGCTTCATCAGACCAATAGATAGCTCCGTCTTTCTCGACAATACTCTTTAAGCTTGGGTCTACCATCTCTGATGTAAAGACACCATCGTTGTTGTGTACCTGAGGAAGCTCTGCACTAGCAATGTATTGCTCTCTAGTTGTTCCTGAGAGAGCTTGTGCGGTGTCATCTGTCTGGTCGGCTAGGATAGCATCGTGCATCTCCTTGCCCTTTTTCTGGTTGAATACCTTTGCATTTTCGACAGGTGAGGAAGGGGCCACACCAGCTCTTACAAAACGAGGTTTTGCTGAACTAATTAGACTTCCCACACCTCTAGCTGTAGCACGCAATGGTTGCCAGAACAACCCACCTGCATCAATAGCACTAAAGAAGTTATCAAGAAACTCGTCCTCAGAACCGTAGCTGTGCAAATCAAAAGCATCTCGCAACATACCTGTACGAATTACATCGTTAGGGTCATCAGAGAACAAAGAAGAGTTTTCGTTTACTATCTTTGCGTAAGCTTTAGCCGCAGACAACCTTTGTGCTGGTGGCATTCTACGTAGTGTTTTACTCAAGTCATCCTTAGCCGCGCCCATTAAAAGGAAAGGCCAGTTCTCATCTTCCATGTCAATGTTATTAACCATTGTCTGTTCAACAAAAGGTACAAACATTTGAGCAAAATCTTTTATTAGTGTCATTGTTTCAGGGTCAGACTTAGCTACTTCAACAGCAAGCATTCCCTGTAGTTGGTTGTTACTATAGTTTACTTCGTCAACAATCTCTGCTGAACTAATACGGACAAACTCGTTGTCCATGTCCTGCGGAAACTCACTGTCTTCTGATAGGATTTTAGTAGAGTAATCATTACGTAAACTATACCTCTCGTTACTTAAATCCAAAGAAGCCTGCACCGCCGACATCTTAACATCATCTTGTATGTCTACATCTGAAATGATGTCTACAAGATTAGACTGGTCTGCCATGTATGAGTCGACTCTCTGTTGGTCTTCAACATACTCAGCAGTAGGTGAATAGCCCAACATGTCAAACTCAGCCATTATCTCTCTTTGGTTTGCGGAGAACTCTTCTGTCCCACCTTTCAATAGAGCTGTGTAGCTTGCTGTATTATTGTTTAAGCTTCTGTTTGGAGATTTATCTTCTACTGTTTCTTCTTCGAACATCGAAGTAACATCAGCAGGTTCTTCAAACATGTTGTCTATGTCTTCCATAATTTACCTTACGTTTATGTCTGGCTGGCGTTAAAGTTAGCACCCTGCATAGCAAGGTTACCTATAGCTTGGAATGTATTAGCTCTTGAAGCCGCATCAGCCGCGCTTTGCATTTGATTACCGACAGCTATGTTAGCTATTCGTTGCCCAGCTTGGCTACCTACAGATTGGCTAAACACTGTACTCATTCCTCCCAAAACACCCGACTCTTGTGAACTACCCTCTGTTCCAGTATTTTCACTAGCTTGCAGTATCCTAGCTCTCCTTACACGTTGTTCACGTATTCCTTGACTTCGGGCATCCCTATCTTGCCCTAGCTGTGTGTTCTGTCTTAGTTCACCAGCTCTCTCCCGTCTACGTGCGGATGTTTTACTAGCATCTATAGAAGCTACTGTGCTTACACTAGAAGCAATTAATAGACCAATAGTTAACGGGTCTCCCATTTGTATACCCCCATTCCGTTATCAAGTGTCTCTAAAAGAGAACCATTTATAAATTTAATAAACCGAGAGTTGTGAGATAGGGAGTATATGTTGTCAAAACCTTCGTAGTAGAAGCCTTCTTTTATATCTTCCCAAACAACTATCCCTCTTTTCATAACAGACTTTTTAAAATTAAGCACTTTGCAATGCAGATAGGGATTACCCTCTACAATTTCTGCTTGTACTACTAAATCATCGTCTTGATAGATTATTGCTATATTTCTTTTATCAGACATTAGTGCTTACATCCATTATGTATGACCATCCTAGAATCTTACAATCCTTTTCTGGTTCTGTTTTAAATAACATCGAGAGCGTCCTGCCATTGCCTCTCAACTTCGTCTTGGTAGTAAGAACATCCTCACCTGTATCGTAAGAATCGTTTACATCCTCAGGCATGTACACACGCTTGTTTTTGTATATCTGATTCTCTCGTCCCCACCTGTTACCGTTAGGGCTGTTGTGCCAATCCCATCGGGCTTGCATTATACAAGAAGAAGCGTTATCAGGTACTAAGTCACCACCTACTGTTTTAAAACCATCTTCGGTTTTTTTCATGTGAGTGGAAATATGAGGAACTTGCTTACGTCTTTGGAAATCACCTTGAGGGCCGTAGCCTGTGATAAAGTAAGCTTCCGAGTCTGCACCTGCATTGTCCTTATCAACCCAGTCTTTGAAACTTGTATTCTTGTATGTACAGAAAGCTAATTGTAAAGGGCTTGCTGACCATAAGGCTATATACATTGTTTCTATTTCACTGTCCAGTATAACGAGTTCGTTTATTCCTACTGCATCCGTTGCAGAAAAAACTTCGTCAGTTCCTACAAGAATAGTTAGAAAGTTAACTTGTTGGTTAAAAGGTTTAACTGCAAGAGGGCTTAACAACGTAGGTGTTTCGCCTTCCAAAGTTCCTAAAGTGTTAGGGGAAAAAGCTTGTAAGTTTAAATCAAGTAGAAGTTCTTTAGAAGTGCTGGCTATATTTCCCTCACTGTAAACCCACTTTAATTTATTTTCGTATCTATCATATACACCCGATGCCCTTGTCTTGGCTTCTATAGGTATAGCCTCATAGAAAGTCTGAATAGTATTCTTTGTCAAAGACTGGCTTGCAAAGACTCCCACTTCATTAGGTGCTACTGCAAAGATACCAGCAGTTCCCCAATAAAAAATAGTGCTACCGTCTTCTACAATACTGTCAGAGTTAACAGCTCCTTGGTCTGATACTTTTTCAACAATAAAAGCATCTGCTTGGAAACCTATGTTAGTTCCTCCACTGATAGACCATACGCCGTTAGTTGCAAACACTAAAAGAGAACTACCCACAGCTATAAGTTCTTTTATTCCGTAAGCTTGGTCTAGTCTTATTAGGCCACCATCCGTAGCTAACAAGTCAGCCTCTAATTCATAAGTGGGGTCATTGTTCTGGTAACATTTATCTATGTTAGAAGATGCTGTAACTAATTGAGAAAACAAGACGTAGGAAGACATACGAGGAGACCTTGTATCAGGAGAGATAGTATCGCCTGAAAAACCTGCATACCACATTCTTCCTGCAAACTCTGCTACTGTTCTAGCTCCGTCAGGTGTTGTATCCAAATTTAAGGGAGCAGTTAAGTCAAGAGTAAGTGCTCCTGCCGATTCTTCAAACATATTGGTATACTGTTCTTTTCTACTTGGCCCTCTTCTTAAGGCATCTATAACAAAGAAACCCCTTGCCGCAGATGAGCTGAGTAAAGGAACAATACCTAACTCACTAGCTACAAATTTTGTAGGAGCACCTGTTTCTTCTGCGTAGTTAATCAAGCCTAAGGATACAACATCTGCGTTACTAGGGATAAAGAGAGTTCTGTCATCAAACTCAACAATTGGGTCTAGTTTTCCATCCTCCCCACTTACTAAAGAAATGGATTCTCTTGGTCTTCCCCAAGACTGGTTACGTAGATTATAAAAATGTAAGTTAGGAGAATTTCCTCTGAAAGGTCTGACTTGTACAGCATCGTCGTCTAGCATATCCTTAATACTTCTATAAGGATAAAATTTAGTACTGCCGTCCTCTAGTGGCCTTGTTGTTTCAGGTCTTTCAAAAGGAACTTCAATACCAAACTGGTCACGTACTTTTAAAAATACTGTGTTTGAAGATACTGTATTATTTACTGGGTTATAGATTAGTCTGAGTATAGAGTGTTCACCAAACGCTCCTACTAATATACCATCAACAGTTGCAAAGCTACCTCTCTCTATATCTATTTTATCAGAGCTAAGTAAAACTTTTAAATTAAGAGTTGTGACTAGTTCAGGAATACCTTCTGAGAGGTTGAACACTAACAAGTCTTTACCGTACTGCACAACGATAAGAAGTTTTTCAGATATACCACCAGCATTCTCCCATTCAAAAGAACTGAAAGCTTTACCTTCGGCTGTTTCTGTAGGGATGTTTGTGATGTTACCTAGTTTGTTCATACCTAAACGTCTATTACGAGAACCATCTCTGTTAAGGACAAAGTTCCTTTCATCAATAGATGCGTTCTCAGGAAAAGTTAAGGGACTTGCTTCGGTAATTAAACCTTTAACAAATACATTAACCTCTATTGGTACTTTTTGAATTGCCACTAGCCTTCTCCAACTTTGATGTTTCGAAGCTGTCTATCGCTCTATGCGCTTCAACTGCTGTTGTGTATGCACCTCGTAGTTCTAAAGATACTGAACCCTTACTAAGGGGAACGATATGTTTATAACCGAATGTTCCATCACCTACTATTTTATATCCTTTATATTCCATTAGTTCTCTCTGTTAAATGTTGGGTCTTTAGCAAACTTGCGGCTATTACGACCATAGTTAGGGTAGCTTATACCACGATTTATTTTACGAGCTTTACGTGAAAGCCATCTGTTCTGTCTTCCTGCTTCTATTTCAGCTTTCTCGTCCTTAAACTGTCTAAGTTTAAATTGAGCCTTGCTCTTAGCTTCCTCTATTAGTAGAGGGAAAGCATCCTCAGGTAAGTCTGGGATAGCTGTATCCGTGTGAGACCAAACTGGAAGAGTGTAAGCGATAGCTTGTACTTTACTTTCTTGCAATGTATCATCTACATTCCTATCGTAAGAATCAAACACCATGTAACTGTCATCAAAAGATGTATAGTACTGTGGAGCTATGTCATTACGTACTAGTAACTCTACACCTGTAGGGTCAGTTATGATGTCTACGTAGGCATTGTCATTGTTTAATTGATTCTGTTTACGTAGAAATGCGTCTGGGTCTAGGTACTTGACAGGTAAATATTTCTTACGTGTTTCACCCGACTTTGCCTTGTTATAAGTAGTACTAAGCATGTGCTTAACATTGGTTTTTAGTTTTAAATGTGTAGGAAGAGAGCTAGTCCCCGAAGCTATAAAAGTAACAAGCTTGCGTGTATGAGGCCAATCTCTGTTGACCATCATAGCATTGAATGTAGACTTAACTATGGTAGCTACTTGCTCAGACTCTGTTGTATCAGTAATGCTATTTACTTCGTCACTGTCCATATCTGACAGTATTTCTTGCACTATCTCAAGGAGGGAGTATTTCATTACCAGTCACCTCCTGAGGTTCTTTTAATTAATATGGATGCTCCTGTTATTGTTATGGAGCCAGCGTTTGTTTTTACAAAGAACTGACCTCCGTTTGTGAAGAAGTCTCCTATTGTGAAAACACCTATATAGAAACTCATCAAGTAAGGAATAGTCTTACCAGCTTCTGCATACTCTGTTACAATAACATCAGTAGGTGTTGTAGCTCCACCAATATCTATTTTCAAAGTAAGCTCTGCGGCTGGTGCGGCTGTGGATGTTACTGGTAAGTTAATCCTTACATCGTAAGCGTCACCTTCTACCATAGGGGTCATCTTGCTGTTTAAAGAATCCCATAAGTTCCCAGTGCCTCGTATAGCTCTAGGAAGGTAGTCGTTGTTAGAATCTGCTGAGTTTCCATCTATAATTAGTTTTTGTTCAGACAAGGCATCTACTACTTGAACCGTTCCTGCATGTTTTTGGTAAGTCCAACCGTTAGGAGGATAAGTCCAAACAACACTACCTGTTCCTGTAGCTCTTGGAACCTTTCCTTCTGGTGCGCTATCTTGTCCTACTATTTTTACTGTTTCCCAATTACCTGAACCACCTCCGTCTGATTGATATACCGTTCCCTCAGAAGCTGTGCTTGCTCCTTTTGGTTCATGCCTTTCGGCATCGGGAATGTCTTTGTGCTGTATTGTCATTACGTACTCCTGATACAAAAAAGGCCAGCTAAAAAGCCAGCCTTAGTTTTTTTCTTATTGAGCGATTCGCTTGAACTTGACTACTACAGTACCAGCAGTGATTTCAGTTGAAGCAACAACACCAGTGTTATCATCTGCAATAGCGACGTTACTACCCTCTGTAGCAGTAAGCACGTTAACACCACCAATAGTCAATGTCTCAGTACCAGTTGTAGCAAAGGACACATCAACACCAGTCACACGCACACCGTCTAATACTGGGAAGAGAAACCCTAGAGGGCCATCTCCATCAAAGTTGATAGCGTACTCATTGTACAAACCTTCGGTTTTGATAATGCCTTCAACACCACCAGTGTCACGAGGGCCATATTGGTTAGACACACCAAGGCCCGAAGTTTTTTCATAACTCATTTATAATTCCTTATTATGCAATGTTAGTTGCAGAAGTGATTAGAATGAACAACGTATCTAAACGCTGTACACCAAAGCCCCAGCGAGAACGTGTAACGAACTCATCACGAGCGCGGTCTTTGTTACGTTCGCCCTCTACTTTAGGCATTCTACGCCATGCACCCATAATAGGTTTACACTGGTCGTCTAAGATACACATACCGATGTTAGCTACAGCTCCTGTGATAGAAGTAGTGCCATCACCAAAATTACCTTTAGGTAGACGGTTAGATGTGATAATATCCCAGCCGTATAAACGCATAACAAACTCTTGACCACGAGCCATACCCTCTTGTAGCAACATAGCACCAAACGGTGATACATCGTGAGTGATGGTTACAAGGTTATCAAGAGTGGTAGCCGCTACTTCATCCATGATAAACACACGACCTTCGGAAGGTACGTTAGCTTTACCAAAAGAAAGCTTGGCATAAGACAGTTGGTCTAGTGCAAAAATGCCGTTAGTCTCAGCAGAAGCTGTTCGATGAGAAAAACCATTGATGGTCATTGGGTCTCCGTCAGTCTGAGCAGAGTTACATACTGCTAAGAAACGTGACTCGTAAGTTTCTTGGAGAGCACGAGTAGATTCAGCAGAACGAGCCGCCATAAGTGAGTCAATCTGAGCACCATCTTCACGTAAGTCATCTGTAACGAACCAAGCATCACCAACGTAGTCAGTAATAGCCAAAGTAACAGTTCCAGATTCGATTGGGTTGTACTCAAGAGGGGTGTCTTCTGCCGCTTCTTGAATAGTAACTGTACCCACAGTTTTAATATTTAAAGTAGTACCTGAACCGAAGTCAGACACATCCCGAAACATAGTCATTGGTAGTAAGCCATCGTGCAAGTTCATCAAGATAAAGTCAGAGTATTGCTCTGCTTCGATAAACGCACGGCTGTTATCAGTAATTTGCATTATTTAATCCTAGTTATTGTGTAATTCCATTTCTCTTATACACTTTTTCTCGGATGAGAGCCATGTAAGCAGATTGCTCTTTAGTTGTAGCACCTGCTAAGAGAGATTTTTTAGGTTTTTCCAGAACATCTTCTTGAGGATAGTCTGGTAATCGATGGCTACCTGTTATATGAGGAGCCCCTTGTTTAGATTGTGTAGTGGCAAATAAAGCCAACACAGCTTGAGGAGACTCTTGAGAGAGTTCCTTGACACGCGCAATAGAGATACCTAGTTCTTCGGCTTTCGCCTTAACTATCTCAGTTGCTTTATCTCCGAATTTCTTTTTCAATTCAGTGTCTACCGAGGACTCATTAGTTTGCGCTTTAGAAAGCTGGTCTCGTTGAGTAAACTGTTGGTTTATTAATTCGGATATTGATGCCTCGTCTAAACCTTTTGGAGCAGGGGTTTCCTGAGTTCCTTGGTTTTGATTGGCTTGTAACCTAGCCATAGTTTGCTCAACTGTTTCACGTTTGTCCAACTCTGCTTGCGATTGTGTATATTTATTTTCTGACTCAGAAAGTTTACCTTTCAGTTCAGTAATATAAGTCTGGGCATGAGCCGCACCTTTTAGTGCTTCTTCGAGCGTACTGTACTTAGGTTCGCCATTATCATTTAAAATCCCTTTTAGCTGGTCGGCTAATGCAGATTCTTGTGATGGCAGTTGTGCAGGGGTTTCCTGCGGATTTTCTTTTGGTACATCAAATACTGACGGGTCAGCCATAGTATTCCTTAATTAGTTTTTTTAAAATTCATAAGACTTAGAAGCTTTAGGCTTCTTTTTCTTTTTAGCGGTTTTTACTTCTTTTTTAAATTCTTTAGTTACTACAGGAGAAAGCTCTTCCCATTTTTTACTCATAGGTGGCTTTGTTTCTGTAGGCTTTTCATCTTTAACTTTTTCTTTATCTCGCCTAGCCATTTGATATCCTATATATTATTATTTATTTAGTATAGTAAAAATTATTAAATATATTATCTTGGTATATTATTAATTACTATTCTTATACTAGTATTAGTATATATCTCTTTTTGAGCAAATAGTACGCAAAAGTTTAAGAAAGAATTGAAATAATTTCTTGCAATGCTCTTTCATAACCACGACAATCAGCCTGTAAGTAAGGCCAGTTGGGGTTTTCGTAGTTATCTTTATTGCGTGAATCTTTTGTAGATAAATCTAATTTTTCTGTTGCAAGAGTTATTAACCTTTTTCGCGTATAAAGCGAGGACTTGAAATCAGCCCTCATTTCTTTTTCAGCGTCTAAGTCTAAACCTTTAGTCCAGATTGTCTTCATTAGATACCTTCCTCTGTAGCTATGTTAGAAGCTTCCTGTTCGCCTTGCAGGTTACTTGTAGCTTGTTGCATTAGAGATTGAGTTTCTTGTGCTTCAAAGATGCTCACGTTAGGGCTAAAGATATTGTAACCTGTAAGACCAACTATGTCGTTAACTACCTTAGTCATTTCCTTACCAGAAGTATGCGGAGTAATCATCTGACCAATTGGCGAATTGAATACACCCATAAGGTTCTGTAAATCCTGAGCTTGCTTGGCAAAGTGTCTAGCACCGATAGGACGAATCTTACCGTTAGCTGTAATATCTTCCTTGGTTATACTTAGAAACTCCTGTACGCCAAGGTCATCGTCTATAACACGTATGACATCCGTTTGGTCTAGGTTACGTACTGCAACCTCTAGCTGGTCATTTAGGTTAGGCTCAAGTAGGTTAACCTCAAAAGATGTTATCTTCTCTTGGAATATTCTACCACCTGCCGTAGCTAATTGATTTACTTCAAACGCTGTTTTTTCACCTGCGGTACGAATACCCATAGCTTCACGAGGAGCACCTGCATACATTTCCATACGCATTTCTGTCATTTCAATCTCGTTATTAGTTGCAATAACACCGCTAAGATTTTTACCTAGCTCTTGAACATCTCCGTTTTCGTCTATGTGAATCTCTTCGCTAGGGCCATAAACAAACTCTTCTACCTCACCAATTATTTTTAATGGTGGGTGTACAAGTAAATCCATTGCATCTGCTTTAAGATTTTCTAAATGGTCAAGCCTATACTGCATACCTACGAGGTTATCTAGCGGCCCCATTGCCCATAGGTTATCTTGTCTGATTCTCCAACCTACGTGGCGGATAGGGCTTGTGCCCTGCCATGAAGGGATGTCAGCTTCTCTTGCTGTGTAGCTACGGTCAACAACAGTAAGAACTTTATTAAGTTCAAGAACACCATCTTTAGTATGGTAATCACCAAAGAACTCAAGGATTTCTACATAGTCACCCATAAAGTATTCGTACATGTTGCCAAAACCATCTGCCTGAAAGCCTACAGCCTTATCAAAGTCTTCCTTGGAGTAACCACCTAGTGTGTGTTTTAAAGTTTGTCTACGTTCCACTACCTCCGCCCAGAAAGCATTGTCTGGGTCATCCATAGCTAATTTTTTTAACTCACCTATAGTTTTAATACTACGTACTATTTTAAAGGTGTCTTCAAAACTTTCAGCTAAAGGATTAAACACAATGTCAAGAGGAGATATACGATGAGAAACTGGCCCCATATAAGATACAACCTTTTCTCCATTAGCAAGTTCTTTGAATTTGTTAACATACGAGGTTGTAATAAACGAATTACCATAGTCTATGTAATCGTATAGCAATTTACTTACTACAGTCTTAAGACCGCTTAGACGAGCTTTGTTAGCTATGTATTGTTCTATTGCTTGAGCTTTAGTTTTAACTGCTGAGTCGGCACTGTGGGCTTCCCACTTTACCCAGTTGTCATTTGGAAACAATGCACTCAAATAGTTTGAATGTAAGTTGTCGCGTATCTGACATAGCTTAGGTATAGTGGTAGAGTTTTTCCAAGGAAGCGACTGGTTAGTTGTAGTAGAAGTATCTGTTGCAAAAATGTAATTGCGTAATTCCTTCCATTCCTCTATTTTACCAGAACGCTGAGTGTTGAACTTATCCCACAGGTTAGCGACCCAAGCCGCTTCATTGTCTTGATTAAATAATGCTGATAATTCAGCTACTTTAGTACTCATTAATTAACGCCTCCAAAGCGTGAATGGAATTTTATATTTTGGTTAAACATACCTACGTCTTGTTTTCTACGTTGCTTAGGTCGGATAGCCATTTCTACAGCACTTGCTAGTGCATCTTTTAAATCGTCGTGAGGTGGCCTAGCAAGCACCAGTTCTTCTTCAAGCATACCAGTGTACCCACCTCTATAGTGCCACATCTGCATGTCGTCATAACGTGGCTCAAGTGCGGCCGCTATTCTTTCTTGTTTACTGCCATCATGTCTTGAAGGTCTAAATTCTTCAATAGATAAACGCATACCATCTTTCTTGATGTGGTCTTTGATACCATTTACAATAACCTTCTGAGCAACCGAGACTTCGGCTCTCATCTTCTTAAACTCCCATCTTGAATGGAGCTTACCGATTTCTTTGTAATAGTCAAGTACCTTATCTGTTTTGAATCTAGCAATGTCCAGTACGTATACGTTGTTTTCGGAATCAATACCTATTACAACAATAGCTGTACTGTCTGCTCTTTTAGATAAGGAGAATGCAAAGTCAACAGAAGCATAGATGTTTAGCTTGTATCCCTTGTAAACCCAATCACCGTGTTCCCTTTTTACAAACTTAGGGTCAAAGTATTGGAATTTGTTATAAGTAATACGAGCTGATGCAGGGTCATTAGGGTCATTATAGTATTGAGCAAAAAACTGAGTAGCATCCTCATACTCGGCTTTAATCCGAGAGAGTTGATTAATATCAAAGCCAAAGGCTTTACCGTCACCACGTACCTCTCTAGGCCAGAGAAAGATATTATCAATTTCAACTACGTGTTCGTTGATGTCCCATACTGGAATAACATCTATTACTTCGGCAGTTACTTCGTCATACAACATCATGGTTTGTTTCTTCCATGTATCATAGATGTCCGAAGGGTGATAACGAGTACCGCATGCCTTAGTGAATCCACCTGTGTTACGAATAGATGTCATCTGAGACATTGCCATTGTAACTTTACGTCTACCATCTTCTGTATATGCGTTATCTGGAACTACAACGTCATCTGCTAAGATAACGTCAGCGTGCCAACCAGTTGTGTTAGTTGTCAAGCCAGCAGTTGCTACCGTCCAGTCTCGGATACCCTCTAATTTACGTTGAGGGTGACACACTGCAATTTTAGATGTAGCCCATTTTTCACGCTTCCCTTCCTCAGGGTTAAGCATGTTAGGCCAGTATCGTGAATAAGCATCCCCTGTTAGGATGTTTTTAATATCGTATAATTGTTTTTCTGCTAGTTCAGCCGTAGCTGATAAGTAAAGAATAGAAACCTCAGGGTGTTTTGTAATCCACCATGCGGCCCATACAGCAATACAATGTGATTTCATGTGAGCACGAGGAAGGAGAAGGAGTTGGTTACCTACTGAGTCATTTTGAAGCCAATCAAAAACATCTTTGTGGATGTCTCCGTATACTCGCATAGGGTTTACTAACTGGGCGAATGTAAATAAATCTTCTTCTGCCGCTAGTTTTAAATCCTTAGCCGCTTGTGGCATGTTGTTCATTTTGAACTTAGCCTGTTGCAACCAATCCATAATTTTTCCTTATCGTTTTAATCTTACAATGTCTGCACTGTAATCTGTTTGCACTCGCTTAGTAAGTTCATCTTCTATTTCTTGAGCTTTCTTAGCAGGGCGACCTACTGTTTTCTTTTCCCAACCTTTGTCAGCTAACCATTTAACTGCTTGAAAGCTGTCCTCAGACATATCTAACATCTGAGCTGTAGCTTGGGAGCGTAGTTTAAGTTCTAACTCTTCACGCCATTCATCAACATGTTTTGCTATAATCTTATTTGCACATAGCCTTTTCCAGTGTTGGTAGCCAAGAAGATACTCCTGAGCAAAGTCCCACTCGATAGGGTCACACATTTCAAGGTACAACTGTTTAAGAGAAGGATATGTCTTACCTTTGTACTCATAGTCTTGTTCTTTTAATGTAAATAAGGCATAGTCTGTGTACCCTATTTCTAAGAACAACCCCTGTGTAAGAGGTCTTCCTTGAGTGTCAGTTAGTTTTGTTTTATCAGTTTTAAATTTTTCCATTACTTTTCCTAAAAATACATTTTACGCGATAACGGTTTAAAGCCTAATGTTTAACCGTCATAATCTGGATGATTAAAACCCATGCGTTTAAGTGCTTCTAGTGTTGATTTTGAGTATGTCATTATGATTGTGTTCCTATAATTGTTCCATCCGTATTGCTAGAAGGGTCAGAGCCAACTTTTAATCTTAATTTATCTGAGTCGTCAGCCCAAATTCGGATAGGGCCAAGCCTTAAAGTACCTGTATCCCATCTTCCACCCGTATTAGGTCCACCAATTATAACCGGCCCACCGTCATTTTTTGACAGGTTAGTATAGCCTGTATCTCTTATTTCTGTTGTTTCAGTCGAAGTGCCTTTTAAATAAGCAATAATTCGGGTTAATCCTGTTGTAGCTCCTGAGCTTCTAAAAAATCTTAATATCTGGTTACCAGTTAAATCAGGTGAATTTACATCAGTATCACAAAAAACATCTGAGCCGTTATTAGTAACAGCCGATACTTTGTGTATTTCAGTACCTATTGTCTTAGAGACTATAACATTCGGGAGCGCATTATATGTATCAGGGTCAAACGGACATACAAACTTAGTAGTTTGCGAATCGCTATATGAGTTAAAATGGTATGGTTCTTGTGTTACCCACAATCCATCGGTGCCAACTTCTGTTTTATAAGTGTGAACTTCACCATCGAAACTAAATTTATCAGCCGATGCGCCTATTAATATGTCATAGTTTACTCCGCTAGAAATAGGGTTTGCAACTGATAAATAACCGTTAGTGTTAGATGAGCAATTAACAAACGCACTACCCTTACCTAATATTTGTATACCATCACAGTAGTTATCTTGTGCTTCACCGCTTGTATATTGGTTAAATGCGCCTTGGTCACGCCAACCTCCTAAAGTATTTACAGTACGCCCATTCCAAATAGCCTTGAAGTTAGAAAACTTATTTGCTGACCCACTTGCATACAATCCAGTCGAGCCATTTTTTTCTGCATAGAAGTTACTATATATACCATCACTACTTCTAATCCAAATGCCATTCAAACCATTATGAGCCGCCGCAAAGTTATCCATAAATATTTGAAAGTTTGACGGTTGAGAATATATACCATTGCCAGCGCAATTGCCTACTGCAAAATCAGTTGCGATTACTTGCTTATAACTGTATGGAGCGTTTTGTGCCTTGTCGTTAAAGGGAGAAAAACTGTTTCCGTTATTGCCAACACCTTCAACAAAGAATATTCCATTGCCCGATGTGTTATTATCCTTGTTACCATTAAATGTTATTTTACTCCACCCAGATTGGTCACAAGATGCAGGGACGGTCATTAAATCTTCGTTTGCACCATCGTTTAATTTTATGTGCGCCGAACCCCTAGATTCACCTTCTATTAAAATCATTGTGGGTAATGAAAACCCGTCCATTCTGTGTATGCCGCTTGGGAAATAAACCTTCCCACCTAATGTATCGCCAACTATTGATAGCCTAGATAAAGCCGATGCCATTGCCACTGTATTATCAAAAGCATCATCACCTTTACCACCGAATTTCAATATATTAGCGACTCCGTTAATCTGTAATTTAGCAACCCGACTATTAACAAAAGTGACATCACCAGATAACGCAGTATAGCCCTCAGCTTGTAAAATATAATTTGCGTTTGCTCTTTCTCTACATACAAACTCGGAGCCTGTTAAAGTTTGAATGCTTTCAGATAATTCTAAAAATGTTTCGTAAATCTTCATTATTTTTCCTTACGTAAAATCAATGTTCTTAATAACTTCAGAATTTGGGTTACCTAAAGTAATCCAATACTCTCTACTAATTAACGGGCCAGTAACTCTAAAAACAAACTTTTCGCCATCAAGGGATTTAACCTCAATTAAGTTATTTGCTGTTGGCACATTATTTCCTGCAACATCAATTAAAGATTGGTTATCACCTGCAAACGAATATGTATTTAAGTCATTATCTCTCATCATATCAATAACTCTTACAAGGCTAGTTAAAGTCGTATCCCTTAATGGGTATGTTAAACTTGTGTTGCTAAAATGTATTTCACGTTGAAAATTTATAGAGTTAAAAGGATATTTAAAACCAACAGAAGTATTTGAAAAATCTACTCTGTTTCCTTCTTTTGAAAGTTCTTTTGTTAAAGCAATTCCTTTTCCTGCAAATGCAGGGTCTGTCCATTCAGCAATGTCTAAAGTTACCCAAGTAGCATAAACATTTCCATTGGTGCTGTAGATACCTTCGTTTTCAATTAAAGTGCAAACATGGTCTACCATGCTTTCAAACTTTTCTTTAAACAAATCAGGTCTACTAAGATACTGCCCTACTAGATTACCATTAGCTGTTAGTTGATTAATTCCTTGATAAAACTGTGGTTCTTGAACATCGTCATCATCTTTAAATATTCTGCCTGCCGCTACTAAAAACTCTCCATCATGGAATGTTATACCTTGTTGCTTAACGTATCTCGTAATGTTACTGCCAAAAGTACCAGTGGCTTCAATTGGAAAAACAATTCTTCCGTACTCGTTAAAGTCTACGTCGAAGACACCATATATGTGCCTATGACCTGTTCCCTTATAAGTGTCAAATCTTTTTGATACGTAGAAAAATTCTCCATCATATGTCATGTTAGTATGCGCCTCTACATCATAGCGGTCTGCAATAGCTACCGTTGATTTAGAAACTGGGAGAATCGTTATGTTCATCCTATAGACTTCGTGAGTATCCCTACTAATAGCGTAAAGGTAACGAGTAGTGCCTACGTAACGAATTACTAAAGACTCCCATGTAAGCTCTTCTGAGGTAAATACGGTTTTAAATGCGCCAGTAGCTAAATTATAAACCCAAAACCAAATCCAATTGTTTGAGCCGTCTGCTGGCCCTCTTGAAATAATAACTTCATTGGCCTCTTCGTCTACTGCTATACCTGATGGGTATATCTGGCTGTATCCATATTCTGTTTCTAATTCTTTATAAACATCGTCTGAAAAAGCAAATTCGTGAACTAGACTTCTTTTGTAAAAATCTTCAGAACGTGACTCTTTTAAAATACTTTCACTGCCCCCTACAGGCTCCGCAGACACTCCTGTAAGTGTTGAACCCGTAGGGAAGGTGTTAGTAAGTTGTATTTCTGTTTCACCAACAACGGTGTAATCAATATCTTTTACTAGCCTACCTATGTCTACGCCTTTGTCTGTAATAAAGAAAGCGGCTTGTACTGCAAAGATAGATATAAACACTACGTTAACTTGTGTGTTAGTTAGTTCTATACTCTCTTCGTTAAAAACAAAGTCAGCAGGTGTTGATGGGTCGAAGGCAATCTTCTGTACATCTTGAAGGCGCATAAGGTCGTTAGGAAAAAGAGGAGAAGGTGAGTTTAGAATACGCTTTGAGTTCATATCTAAATCAGTTAACATGGAGTTGTTTTCACCACTATCTAAAACTTTCTTAACGACTTTGTTTTTTAGTTCTTCTTGTATGATTTCAAAGTTATCATTTATGATAGTTCTGTTAAATCCACTACCTATGTTATTTAATGTTGTCATTTATTTTTCCTATTAAAGACAGTTTGTTAAAATTGGTCTGCGCGGTAGGATTTGAACCTACAACCTCTCCCGTCCAAGGGGAGCCATCTACCAGATTGATATTACACACAGTTTGAATACTTGTAAATACATTATTGCATTTATAAATACTCTTTTAGCTTTTACTACGTAAAACCGATTACTCGTCCGTAGGACTCTTACACTATCCAGAGGAACTTTGGGGAGGGCTTACGGTTTTCTTAGGATTATATTGAGAAAATATGATGGTGCTATATGCAATATAGAACAACCCCTTGACCCCCCTTGTCCCCCGAGAGAATATATTCCTGTGGTGTTACATTATAACATAGCATTAGTCAGGATTATTTATTATTGGCATGGGAATTGCATAATGTTATGTTATACAATAATGAATTGGTGTAATGCTCTATCGAGATACACACCACATCATATTGATTGCATCCCCTTGTTATTGCTAGGTTATATAGTAACAGTGCTATCGCACGACCTGACTATTTATCTAGTAGTATATAGTATCTACATAATGGTACGTATTAGGATATGTATCCTAGTGTATATGGTATGCTTTATATAGGCTTGATGTGCCTGTTTTGACCTATGTTTCACAGGATAATGAATAGATATGCACTGTTCTATTCACTTTCAAACTTTTAATGCGGGTTGTAGCCTTGTTGTACTGCATACTTATGCAATGTTTCACAAAACAGACCTCATTCTATGGGCCTACATGGCACTGTACAGCGTTTTAATGGCTTATGAGGCCAGTGTATACCTTGTCATTGCATATGCTGTTAGGATGCGATACAAGCATTTTCGACTATTTGAGATATTGATTTAATTTGCCCTTTATTGGCATGTTGGCATGGTCTATGCTACGCATGCGTTCCTTATGTATTTTAGAGTGGCATTGGTAGCCTTATATATAGGTAATGATTTTAGGCTTATTCAATTAATTTGAAATAAGATTGAACTATCTATGATTGTTGTACTCTTATCTATGTAAGCAAGAGGTCTACACGTTCTTTAACAATTTGATTATTCACCATGTAACCAGTTAACAGGTTAAAGGTATTAGCGTACTGAATGTGGGATGGTGAATAATCTGATTTGAAATTAGTTTGAAATTAAATTGAACTTATTTCGAATCCAGTTGACTAAGTATTGTAAGCAAGTTTTACACGTTCTTTAAAAATTCGGTTTGTTGTATGTATTGGTCACAAGGTGACTATATGATACTTAGCTTAGGCGGTACACAATGCAGTAACAAACCTCATTCGAATTAATTTTTAATTAGTTTGAACTTTATTGAAAGTGTGACGTCTTACTTATGTAGCAAGTAGTAACGCTCTTTAACAATTTGGCAAGTGAAGTAGAGAAAGTAACATTATGTTACAGTTCACAATATAGTTGCGCCCATTGCATTGACATGCTAGGCAAGGTCAATGACACAAGTGACAAGTATTTGAAAATGACATAATGGCACAAAACACACGGATAACTCATAGGGCTATAAATCCCCTGTGAGGTACGCCGTTAAAGTGCAGATATTTTATATCCTTTTAGCCTACTAGAATCATTCCGTCCTTTGGATGGTGTGACCAATTACAGCTTGCCAATTGTGCTCTTTAACAATTTATACGAATGCGATACTAGAATATAGAAACGAGAGTACTTTCTTTTTTATTCCTAGTAATGACTTAGAAACAAGGGCAGTTTTATGTCTAGTATCGGGATGGTTTTTAAATAGCTTCGAGTAACCTTGACAAGGTGAATTTAGCTAGTCAGACCGTAAAAATGACAATTAAAAAACAAGTGAATAACTCAATAGCATTCTTAATTCAGAGTGCTATTTATGATATTTATTCCCGAATATCCTTTCAATCAATCAATTAAGTGAGAATTACCATGAATGCAATCAATAAAGATATACAAACCTTCGAACAAATAGAAGCGAGCATTACTGTATTAGCAAATGCCGAGGTGATTACTAACAAGATACTAGGTGAACTATCGCGCTCTGTTTTGCTGTATATGCTAGACAATAACGACGATGTACGTCCAGTGAACCGTCTACTTGGCACTGATGAAAATGGCAAGTTTTTACTAACACCTATGAATTGGCGTTTAGCTTGCCAGTATTTCTATAAATTCGTACCGTTTAAGTCGAACTGGAATGAAACTCAAGCTTTCATTGTTAGTGCCAAAGGCAAGCGTGAAGCATTAGTGTTTAGCAAGAAAGACAAGAAAGTCTTTGACACAAAAGCTATCGCTATCTACACTTGGCTTGCCCTTGAAACCAATGACATTTGGACGTTTTCTGATACTGTCGAAGTCAAGGCCAAAGACATTGACTATTCTAAGCGTATAACCTCTGCTGTTGAGTCAGCTATTGATAAAGGTGGTTTGAGTATATCCGATGTTATGCTTGCAATGTTATCAAGTGACATGCTCACAGCCGATATGGTTATCGAAGCTATGGGCGAAATAGAAGAAATCCCTCTTGAAGGTGAAACTTTAGAAGTTGATAATAAAGACCCAAACTTCTAAGTAATCTTACAATGCTTTGCTGTAAGTAATAAGGGGGTAATTTTATCTTACCCCCTTGTATCTATTCTCTTTCACTACGTTCAAACGAATACTAGTATTAGTATATATCTCTTTTTGGGCGAAAAGTACGCAACTATTTTAATATTAATGCATAAGCCCTTGTATTATGGGGTACTATTTCTGTGCATTTTATCGGGAGAAATCTATGCCAAGAACAATTCCAAACATTTTGAACTATGCCAAACTTCTAACAAAGGGAGTCGTAGCACCTGCTAGTGCTCACAGTGGACGTATTGTAAAATCCACTGGCACTAACGTACACACACCAAGAAAGATGCGCTCTACTGTGCGTAAATCTAGCACTCGTAGAAAATTCAGTGTAGAACAGGAGAAACTAGGGCTATTGTTAAGGGAGGCTTATGAAATTAATCCTTGATTTAGAAACAACCAATGCTCTGATTAAGGTATACATGGAGATACCTTATCTTAGACGTAACTCTGTGTTTGGTCTTTTGTTAGCACATGCTGATAAACTAGAAGAACAGAGACTTATCTCCCTTAACGAGTGGGAGGATAGCCCATGTTAATTGCAATAATTAGTACATTTGTATCAATGTTGCTTGTGTGTCTTTTTCTAATATCACTCATAAGGTTGATAGAAGAATTAGACGAATACAAATGGGTTGAGGCGTTTAAATCGCTCATCTTTTTAGTAATAATATATTGGTTAGCGTCCAGTATTGTCTTTAATTTAGTAACATCGAAGGGGAGTTGACATGAGGATGAACAAGAAACTACGTAAACTGTACAAAGGTATGAATGCGGTAACTCGTAAGCATTTTAATGAAGGTTTTAAACCTGTAACCTATGCTGGTAGGGATGGGGTAAATATGGGCGGTGTAAGAATACCACCTTTCAGTAAAATTAAAAATGGGACACCTTACGTTAACCCTTTAAACTTTGGGGAATAGGTAACATGCTTATATTTATATTGCTAGTAACGGGTATAATTCTGGTTTCTTTTTCAGACTTATTACCCATTAAAGACCCCGACATACACTACCTATCAAGTAGTGTGTTAGACTTATTGGGCTTTTCCCTGATAACGTTGTCATTGTTTTTGCTATTCATAGCAGAGAAAATAACAGTAACGCCAGTGCCATTGTAAAGTGGTATTGCTTACATTAACATTAGAAATTAAGGTAGAGGTATTATGTTTTCAGATATAGCAAAAGAAATGGTTAAAGGAGTTAGTTGTGATTGGACAGGGTTCACAGGGGATAGTGACCGTAAAGGTAAGGGGTCTTTTGATGTGTCTCACTACGTAGCTAAACGTAAGTTACAACAAAGAGATTCAGATAGTTCAGAAGGTGCTCCGTGTATGTCTATTTTGGATGGTGAACGTAGTATCACCAACTTGGTAATATTCGTTCCTAAATACAAAAAAATACCAGACTTTGAAGTTGCAGAACCTTACCTTGAATGGTTACTAAACGAGAGTGCATACGCTCCTGTCTTCTTAACAAAGTGCCCTATTTTTGTATTAGAAAATGGGGTAGAAATTGATTGTAGTGCAGATTATTCTTTAGTAAAGTCAGCTCTAATAGCCATGCGTTTATGGGAATTTCCTGCAAGAACTAAGTTTATGCAAGAGTGTTTCAAAGTTAGTAACGACATGGGGAAGTCTTGGCTACTTTCTACAACAGTTCAAATGGAAGTAAATGGGGATTACGTGTTCAAGAAAAGTACATGTGAACATTCTGCATTTACAAGCAAGGCTTCAAGCCTTGAAGCTTTCCGTAAATTCCTCAAGGGTAAGTATACACC
>Ga0307932_1000129_pt1 | contig 29728 bp, 29 predicted proteins | sample OrgLakmetageno48_FD_201843 | JGI IMG/M metagenome (GOLD analysis project Ga0307932, IMG submission 201843) | Saline water microbial communities from Organic Lake, Antarctica - #48 | ecosystem: Environmental > Aquatic > Non-marine Saline and Alkaline > Saline | place: Antarctica: Organic Lake...
TAGCAACATAATTTAGCTATATTTAGCAACCTAAAAAAGTTCGAGTCCCTGATACTAATTTGATATACTAGTCGGATGGATTCTTCGGAAAACCAAGCTGAGAAAACGGTATTGAAGTTAGAGAAAATTGCTCCTGAAGTTTACGAGTCTTTACATGAATTAAAAAGAACAGGTTGGGTTGAAAAAGGTGTAGAGAATCCAGAGTCAGTAAAGGAACATACTGAATCACTCGTAGCTCTAGCTCAAGAATTATCAGAGCTCCTTACGGAAGAAGAGAACAATGGGCTAGTAGAAATGCTGGAAGTTCATGATTGGCCGGAAGCTATTCATGGTGATGAAGTCATTCTTGAATTAAATCCTGATGATAGAAAAGCTTTGAAAGAAGCTAAGTTTGAAAATGAGAAGAAGGCACTTAAGACTATATGTTTAGATTTACCCAAAGGAGATGAAATTATGGATTTGTGGTTAAGGTTTGAAACTTCAAATGACCCAGCGTCAGTTTTTGGTAGGGAGCTTGATAAATACCAAGCTGTAGAAAAAGCCTTAGAATTTGAAGAAGAGCAAGGAATCGAACTATTTGATGAATTTCTGACTTATTCCATGAATTTTATTCATCATCCAGTTTTATTGGATAGAATTGAAGCTTTGAAGCTGAGATGGGCTAAGTGATAAAGTTCCAACTTCGTCCCTGTCGGCTAGCAAAAATAAAACTCCTAAGTCCTGACTTAGGAGTTTCTTAAATACCAGTGAATTGAAAATTATTTCAAGAAAAAACTTCGGCGGCTAAGTTTTTTGGCTTCGTCTTGAAAGAGGGTTGAATCAATGTCGTATTTCTCAGCGATGACTTTCATCTTATGGGCTTTTCTAGGATTTCTCACTTCAGATATTAACGTTTCAGAATTAACAATGTTTCCAAGTTTTCTAAAGAATCTCCATCGCAGTGTATATTTTGGAATCATATAGAAGACTCCTACATAGAACCAAGGTCTAGTGAAGGGGAATGTGATATCACTATGCCCAGACCACGTAGCTCTTGTGTACGTGTATACAACGTCAGAAAGCTCGCTCCACCTGTTTATAAGGCCAGTCGCTTCTTTGTATTCTTGATATTCATCCTCAAGGTCTTGTGTATGCCACTCTAAATCATACTTAGGCATACCGAGCTTAGAATGCCATTTGTTTAGCAATGTGTTCATCCTGAAATCATATCATAGTGATCTATAACGTTTAAAAAGTCCTAACTTCGTCCCATACAGCTCCCTAATCCCGCATAATGTACTACATTATGCGGGATTAACTGTTTTGAGGGCCTTTTGAAGGTTGGCCTCCCTACGGAGGTCTCGTCTGCGTAGTTGCACTTTCGGACTTTTGGTATACTTTACATTATGAATAATATCGCCCGTAATCCAGCAATAACAACTTCATATTTAGTTTTAAGAAAAGATGACAAAATCCTTTTTGCTAGGAGATGTAATACGGGATATCAAGACGGAAATTATCAGGTACCAGCTGGACACGTTGATGCGGGAGAATTACCGAGCAAAGCTCTGGTGCGAGAAGTGACAGAAGAAATAGGAATTACTATTAATCCGGACGATGTAAAATTCGTGCACATATCGTTTCGCCCCAAAACCGACTCAACAGGAGACCTGGTCGATTATGTTTTTGAAGTGAATAAATGGGAAGGGGAAGTAACGAATTGTGAACCAGATAAATGTGATGATCTTCTATGGGCAGCGCCATTGGATATGCCTGAAAACATGACTCCTCACGTTAAAGTGGCAATTGAATGCATTGAGAAAGGTCAATTTTATTCAGAACTCAATGTTGATTTTTTAAAGAAGTCTGGGATGTACAACATAAATTAGTGTACTAACTTTGTACCAGAGGTTCAGCAGTAATTTTTAACTAATTTAATAACAAATAAATGTTCAGGTTCTGGTATACTTGATACATGATTGATAATGAACCAACAAACGAAAGCGCAGCTGAAAAGATTCATAATGAACGAGAAGTACTAAATATCTTCGAAGAAATCATCGGTGGGGATTATGAAATTACTAAAAGTGTCGAAGATGAAGCGGGTCTTAGTGCTTTGGAAGTAATCGCAATAGACGAAAATGGGGAGAAGGTTGGTTATAACTATCGAAGAACAGATAATGAGGGTGAAACGGTAATTGACGTGGTCTTCTATGACGGTGATACCCCTTGCGGTGGGTATGACCTTAAGGAGTATAAAGGGGGAGTGTGGGTTGAACAGGCGTAGCGCGATACGAAGTTTTATTTTGCACCGACAAGCAACAAAATATTTGAGGATTATAACTCCGGAGTTAACAGAGATTAGAGTCAGACGGTGAAAGTGTTGGTACTACCAGACAAATGAATGAGACTATTTTTTAGGGATTATTGATCAACTAGTAGAAAGACAGGGAGATGAGTCTTTAAGTAAGGAAGCTGCAATAAACACACTCCGTTTAGATGTCATGAAAAAAGACAGGTCTCGACCTGTCTTTGGGGGTAGTTCAGTATGGTTCCGGCTGCAGTACCACTTTGGGTGCTTGGCAGACATTATGGTCTATTATCTCCGCTTCCCTATAAGCCGAATCCTGATAGACGACCTTCAGGTCTATCCTACATATGTTGGGAGGGATTGACCAGTATAGAAAATTCCCAGGATGTACCGTATGGGGCATAATCAGTAGATTGCGCCCCCATTGTTTAACTCCAGTTTTGGTTTGGTAAATCTCTGATACTGTGAGACTGACCTCAGTCTCGTTGTGGAGACTAACTTGTTTGAACCCCTCACTAGCTAAAGTACTCATTGTCATTGTCATTCCGAGCGAAACGACAATGACCGTTACTAAATGAAAAATTTTATTTTTCATAACCACATCCTCATTTTGTGTCTGCGGTCAAAATACCCAATTTTTCTACTTCCGTCAAGAGATAGAGGTTTTTTACACAAGTGGAAATACGAGAAAAACTGCAAGCTGTAATATGAATAACCAACATTTCCAAAGTATTCTTCTGCGTAGCTGTCCATCGAAAAATTTCACCCGACGCTTCCATTGATCCTGAGGAGCGATGATAAGGTGTTTTGGCTGACCTCAGATGATTGGTTTGAGACAAGCATAACAAAAAACCCGTCATGCAGAGGGGTTTTTCGCGCACTGTTGCTCGTTAGTATTAGTAATCGAAGTGAGCAAACTCGGGGTTAATTAAACGCTCACTGCCTTCCAGAGCATCAATGGCATCGATGTCAGCTTGTTCCATTGAAAAGTCTTGAGACTCAAAATTCTCTTTGATTCGTTCCGTGTGCGTACTTTTTGGAATCGCGATTATGTCCATTGACAGTAACCAGTTGAGCACAATTTGTCCGGGTTTCTTCCCGTACCTTTCGGCGAGATTTTTAATCAGGTCCATTTCTAAAGCCTCTCCGCGCCCCAGAGGTGAGTAGGCAGTGACCGCGATATTGTGTTCTTTGCAAAAGGCGCGTAAGTCATGTTGCGGAAAGCCCGGGTGCAGTTCGACTTGATTGACCACAATTTCGACGTCAGTGGCTAGGGCATCTTGCAGGTGGTGCTCGGTGAAGTTTGATACCCCCAGCGAACGCACTTTTCCAGCAGTTTTTGCTTCATCCATCGCACCGAGGGTTTCGGCTAAGGGGACAGAGTGGTCGGGGAAGTGAATGAGTAGTAGGTCAATGTAGTCTGTACCGAGCTCTGCTAGGTAGGTGTCAATCTTCTGTCTTACCGAGTCTGCTGTGAGGTCACCGGGGAATATTTTAGTGGTCAAAAAGAAATCTTCCCGAGCGATGCCATTTTGTTTAATTCCTTGTCCGACTTCTTTGTGGTTGTGGTACCCATCAGCCGTGTCGATGTGTCGGTATCCAACTGCCAACGCCGTGTCAACGGCGGTAACGCATTCTTCGTCTTTAATTTGCCAAGTACCAAAGCCTAGAGCGGGTATGGTTTTTCCATTTTTGAGATCAATGTGTTTCATAGGGTTCGCATTTACTGTTACTGTTATAAGGATTTGTATACTATTTAATACGAAAAGCCAGTGTGAGAATTTCATCCAGTGAGTTTTAAAAACGCAAACCAGAACACGAGTGAAAAGAGTGTGACATCACTATCTATGTCGACTGGGGATAACTCGCTGGTAGTTTTTTATAAAAAGAGTATTATCTTAAGTAGTTCACCTCGTTCTTCCATCCCAACGACAGTACTTACTGTCAACCACAAACCCACCCCTTTCTTCCTTTTTCTTCCCACCCTTTCCCTTCACGAAAAACTAAGTCTCCGGATGGGTTTTTTCTATATTTAAATCTCTGAGTGTTGATATGCAGTCCGGTCTTTTGCGTGGTGTGCGGTAGAATGGGCGCATGATAATTGCGTATATTCGTCCGTATGATGGTGAACTTTCTCTGGTAGAAGAACAGCTCGGTGCTCATCAAGTGGTGACAGGTACGTGCGTGTGGGACTTGGATGAAGCGGTTCGCAATCAAGTGGAAGTGCTTTGTGTGTTCGTCGACTACCAGGTGACCGCTGATGTGTTGGACATGCTTCCTAATTTAAAAATGATTGCGGCTCGGTCTGCGGGGTTCGACCATATCGCTATGGTCGAGGCTCAACAGCGTGGGATTGTGGTGTCGCGGGTACCGCACTACGGAGCTCGGACGGTGGCTGAATATGCGCTAGCACTGATGTTTGCTTTGTCTCGAAATGTATATCGCTCATACACTGATATGCAGAGAAATGTCGGAGTTAGTAGAGTGGATGCCTACGAAGGATTTGATTTGTGCGGCAAAACATTAGGCGTGGTCGGCACTGGCGCAATTGGACGAAATGTCTGTGAGATTGCCAGGGGAATAGGAATGAATGTGGTCGCCTATGACGTGTCGCCGGATGAGACGTTCGCCGTGAATCTCGGTATGCGGTATGCGGCGCTGGACGAGGTGTTGGCTCAGGCAGATATCGTCACGCTTCACGTGCCGTCAATTCCAGAAACCCATCACCTTATTAATGCCGAGAAACTGCAAAAAATGAAAGCTGGGAGTTATTTGATTAACACTGCCCGCGGAGAAATCATTGATACCAAAGCGTTGGTGCAGTCTGTATATGAAGGTCATTTAGCCGGAGCTGGTCTGGATGTACTCGAAGGAGAACACTCTTTGCGTGAAGAAGCAGAATTACTGGTGGAGGGAGCTCCCGACCCAACTCTGTGGGAGACATTGATAGCTGACCATGCGCTGATTGATATGCAAAACGTCATCGTCACCCCACACATTGCCTTCAACACCATCGAAGCCAAGCGTGAAATTACTCAGACCACGCTAGAGAATATCAATGCCTTCGTCTCGGGTACGCCACAAAACACCGTTACTATATGAGCCAAATAATAAAAAACTTTGTTGGTTTAGCTACCTCGCAGCGCCGCCGCGATGCACTGACTATTGCGGAAGCAGGATTGCAAGCGATAGACACCAGTACCGTACTCAAGAATTCAATTTCACTAGAGGAAGACACGCTGACCATCCAAGGTCGCCAGTTTGAGCTAAAGGAGTACAAACATATTTATATTATCGGGTTTGGCAAGGTGGCCTGTACTGCTGCACATACCCTAGAGCAGATTTTTGACGGACGAGTGCGCGAAGGAGCGGTGATAGGAATTGCTGAGCGAGTGTGCCAAGTGATTGATACGTACGCGGGCACCCATCCGCTGCCTTCACAACAAAACTACACCGCCACCAAACACATTGAAGAAGTGGCTCGGCGGGCAAAAAAAGACGACCTCGTATTAGTGATCGTCTCCGGCGGCGGTTCAGCGCTACTATGCTCATCGATGAGTGAGTGTGACCAGGGGACGAAGTTGTTTGAATCTTTTTTGCAAAGTGGAGGAACGATTGAAGAGCTTAATACGGTACGCAAACACATCTCGCACTTAAAAGGAGGTGGTCTGGCGAAGTCTTTGTACCCAGCAACCGTAGTCGGTCTGGTGTTTTCTGATGTGCCAGGGGGAGATATGACAGCAGTTGCGTCTGGTCCGACGTGTTTTGATGCAAGTACCGTGCACGAAGCTCAAGCGCTGATTGAGAAATATAATCTGGGCTCGTTTCGCTTGGTGGAAACTCCTAAAGATCCAAAGTACTTTGAGCGGGTGCACAACTTCACTATCGTCTCAAATGTGACGGCGCTCAACGCAATGCAAAAAGCTGCGACGGACTTGTCGTACCGAGCAGACTTGGTGTCGGCTACGGTGTACGCTACGGCGACGGAAACAAAAGAGCTTTTGCACGCCAAAGCTGCAGCTGGACTCATGCGCTGCATGGGCGGAGAAACGAAAGTACTCATACCAGAACATAGCACCGGAGAGGGAGGACGCAACGACCACTTGGCCCTGACAATGCTCGAATCCTTGGCTCCCAATCAAGTATTTATTTCGATTGCCTCAGATGGACGTGACAACACCGCGATGGCGGGGGCTCTCGCTGACGCAGAAGTCTCACACCGGGCTCGCCAGTTAGGTGTATCAGCGGCTGGGCATTTAGCGAACCTTGACTCGTTTCCGTTTTTTGCTCAGGTGGGTGCTCACGTGCAGACCGGTCCACTTGAATCAAATGTCTCAGACCTGATGGTGCTGCTGACAGCGCAGGCAGAGATAGCTGATGCTGCTATTACCGAGGTGACCGCCCAGGTAATCAAGGATTCACGAGGGACTCCGACCATCTCAGTCACTGTCACTGCCGGTGAACACACGGGTGTATTTAGTGTCCCGGGCGGAGCCAGTACAGGTAAGCACGAGGTGGCCGTGTTACCAGCTGCACAGGCAGTCAAGCTGCTGCGTACGGTTTTGCAGCCAGCCCTGCTGGGAATGGATGTAACCAATCAGGCTGCCATCGACGCCTTACTGCACGAACTTGACGGAACAGAACAGTTTGCTCGTATCGGAGGCAATCTAGCCCTTGGAGTCAGTGTGGCCGCCTGTAAATGTGCTGCTGCTGTGAAGAGGATGGAGACGTGGCAGTATGTCGCGGAGTTGTTTGAGTACAAAGAACAGGCCACCGCTCCTCGGTTGTTTGTGAATCTGATTAACGGAGGAAAGCACGCCAAAGTCGGCAGCCCGATTCAAGAACACCAAATTATTCCCGATACGGACAACGTGCATGAGGCATTAGCGGCAGTAAGGCTGGTCCAGAGTGCGCTGCGCGATATACTTGATGAGCACTACACCCGGCAGCAGATTACCGTTGGCGATGAAGGAGGTTTTGTGATTCCCAGTACAAGTATTCTTGAGCCGTTCACGTATATCAAAGAAGCTATCGTGCGGGCAAACACTGGCGTCTCCATGTTGATTGGAAGTGATATCGCCGCCAGTTCTTTTTACCATGATGGTATGTATCATTTGCCCGGCGCATCATATACCGCTCAAGAATTATTGCGGGTCTACGATGAGCTACATACCACATTCCCCATGTTGCAGATGGTAGAAGATCCCTATGATGAGCATGACTTTGCCGGCTTTGCCGCTTATCACCAAGCTCACCCAGGAGTGCTCGCTATTGGAGATGATCTGACGACCACCAATAAAAACCGCTTGCAAGAAGCGATAAATCAAAACGCGGTGAGTGCGTTGATTATTAAACCAAACCAGATTGGTACCCTCAGTGACACCTTGGAAACCATGAGTCTCGCGTATGAAAATAAAGTGTGGTGTATAGTGAGTCATCGCAGCGGTGAAACCCAAGACGATTTCATTGCTGACTTGGCATTCGGGACCAAGTGCTTCGGCCTTAAAGCCGGCGCGCCGTCTATGTCCGAGCGAGCTGCTAAGTACAATCGCCTACTACACATTCAACCCAAATACACAATATGAACCAAATTCAAATCATCGCGACTATCGGACCAGCTTGCTCCGAACCAGCTACGCTGCAATCCTTGATAGCCAGTGGCATGTCGATTGCTCGGCTAAACTTTTCGTGGGGCACGCACGCGGGGCATAGACAGTTTGTGCACGATGTCCGCGCCGCAGCCCAGGCAGCGGGTGTTCAGGTACCGATTATTCAAGACCTGTCTGGTCCCCGGGTGCAGCAAGCGGCAGAACATACTTTTGATAGCGAAGTGTCGGTGATTACAGACAAGGACAGAGCAGATGTCCACGCAATGGCGGACCTCAATTTGGAATACATCGCCTTGTCATTTGTAAAAGACGCTGATGACATCAATGAGCTACGGACGCTTCTGCAAGCGGCGGGTTCAGAAGCTAAGATTATTGCCAAGATTGAACGTCAAGAAGCGATTGCGGCGATTGGTGAGATTATTGCCGCTGCTGACGGAATCATGATAGCTCGGGGTGACTTGGGCGAAGCGGTGTCAGTTGAAACGCTTCCGTTTGTTACACAAGACATTCTCAGACGTTGTAATAGTGCCCAGACGCCAGCGATTGTCGCTACCCAGATGCTGACGTCGATGATAGATAGCCTCCAACCCTCACGGGCTGATGTGTCTGATATAGCTCACGCGGTGCTCGATGGGGCGACCGCCACGATGTTATCTAATGAAACTGCCGTCGGGACGTATCCAGCTCAGACAGTTGCGCTCATGCGCAGAGTGGTCGACGAGGCTCAACGTCACACGACATACACACTTAATTTTTTTTAAATTCCCTGCAGGCGAATCATTTCAATCAGTTCGCTTGTGAGGTGCGTGGTGTCTGCAGAGAGAATTATCTAAAATACGGCATCTGAATGTATAATAAATAGATGAATACACTTAGTTGGATTGGGGTTGTGTTAATAGGGGCAGGAATACTGTGGGCGGTCTACGTATCCCTACACCTATTTTCTAGTGAAGTAGCGCCGATTGTGCCGGACAACCCGTTGTATATGAACAGTCTAGCTGCAAAAGATGAGCGAGTGAATGATCTGATGTCATACATGACACTCGAAGAAAAAATCGGTCAAATGGCTTTGGTAGAAAAAAATAGCGTGCAAAAAATTTCTGATGTCAGTAGGTTCGGATTGGGTGCCTTGCTCAGTGGGTTTGGCGGTAAGCCAGAAGATAATTCGATTGTGGGTTGGAAGGAGATGGTCGAAGGTTTTAGGTCTGAATCGGAGCAATCTCGCCTCCGTATTCCAATCCTGTACGGCGTTGATGCTATTCACGGTCACAGTAATGTGCCCGGTTTTACGGTGTTTCCACACTTTATCGGACTGGGGGCAACCGGAGATTCGGCGCTCGTAGAGGAAGTTGCTCGAGCTACAAAGGAGCAGATATTAGAAACGGGTATCAACTGGAGCTATTCTCCGACGTACGACATGCCGCAAGATATTCGCTGGGGCAGAGTATACGAAACGTTCTCCGATGACCCAAAGCTCGTGGGACGACTGGGTAGTGCGTATATTGCTGGCCTACAAGGACAAAGCTCTGACTCACCGAAAAGGATTGAGGTACTCGCTACACCCAAGCATTTTGTCGGAGCCGGTTCGATGCTCTGGAACACCTCAAGTAATGAAGATTTTCGGATTGACCAAGGAATGACCCCGGCAGACCGGGAAAATCTGCAGGAAGTATATTTACCACCGTATCAGCAGGCGATTGAGGCGGGAGCACTGAGTGTGATGGTCGGTCTTAATAGCTGGGGCGAGACAAAAATAGCCGCTGACTCGTATCTCATACAGACTGTCTTAAAAGGAGAGCTCGGGTTTACTGGATTTGTGGTGTCTGATTGGTATGGCGTCTACGAAATTTCTAATAATGACTACGAGAGTGCTGTTACCGCAATCAACGCTGGAGTAGACATGATCATGCTGCCGTTTGACTACAAAACATTTGTACGCAACCTAAAGCGAGCAATCCGTAACGGTGACGTAGACGAGCAAAGAGTGAATGACGCCGTGACAAGGATTCTGCGGGCCAAGTTTGCCTTGGGTTTGTTTGATGTCTCGACGGTCCAAGAAAAAGAAGTGATTGACTTGGAATCTCATGCGCTACTAGCTCGCAAAGCGGTGGCCCGATCAGCGGTGTTGCTCAAAAACGACTCTAATGTGCTGCCGATTAGAGCTACAAACAAAACTATTTTAGTGGCCGGCAGTGCGGCGGATAATATTGGTCAGCAAGCAGGAGCGTGGACAGTTGAGTGGCAAGGAATAGACGGAAATTGGCTGCCGGGAGCGACGTCTATTTTAGAGGGAATTCAAGCGGTCGCTGGACTGGACGCGGACGTTACGTATCATGCAGATGCCCAATTTAATGCGCTGGAACAAAAAGCTGACATTGGTATCGCAGTGGTGGGTGAAAGACCTTACGCAGAAGGCTGGGGCGACAATGAAAATCCCTCTTTGTCTCCGACAGATATTCAGACCATCAATCGTTTAAAAGCGGTCAGTGAGAAAGTAGTCGTGGTATTGGTGACCGGCAGGCCGTTGATAATCACCCAGCAAATAGCGGACTGGGACGCTCTGGTGGTCGCATGGCTGCCTGGAAGTGAGGGGGCAGGGGTAGCAGATGTATTGTTCGGCAAGGAACCATTTAGCGGTACTTTGCCACTGCCGTGGCCGGCCAGCATTTCTCAGTTACCCATTGAAACTGATGGAGTAACTCGTGACGGAAGTAAAGTTTTGTACGAAAGATATTTTGGCCTAAGCCTAAGAGAGTGAGGCTGGTCTAGAAAATTTCTGGTTCCGGCGGGGAGAGTAACGTGTAAAGAAAAACTGGCAGCACCGGCTGCCAGTTTTTCTTTGATGAAGGTGGTTATCCTTTGCTTGCTTTGAAACAATCTAGACATTTCAGTCCGCTGGTGTCTCTAGGGGTAAACGGCAAAGACGTAATCTCACCGCCGCAGACAGAGCAGCGCCAACTGCCGGCCACCTTTGGCTTTTCGCCGGTTGCAGTGGGAGCGGCTGTCTCGAGTCCGGCAAATGCATCGTCGGCTGGCATTGGCTCTGAGGCGAGCTGGGCTTCATCAAAATCAGGAATGCCATCCATCGGCATTGGTTCACTGGCTGTCTGCAACTCATCGATTGGTTGCTCTGCTTTTTCTGATTCTTTCCCCTTGGCATAACAGGCGCGGCAAGTCAGTCCAGATTCACTCCGTGGTTGAAACGGTAACTCGGTTATTGCTCCGCCACAACTACTACATTTCCAATTTCCTTGATGCATATTTTCTACACTTATTAGTTAAATGAACTGCCAGTATACCTTAGATGGATACACATTTAAGCGAGTTTTGATCTGACCATCTGGATTATTTCCTCTAACGAATGGTCTGATTTGATGACATAATCAAACATATTCAAAGCCACCATTTCTGAGACCATATCCATGTCACCACGATTAGTCAGGATAAGAATCTCGGGTTGTGCATATTCTTCCGGTTTATCTTGTATTTCTTTCACCACGCCGACTCCGTTTAAAAACGGCATGTCTACGTCAAGTAACATCAGGTCAATCTTCTGGACTTTTAAAATCTGCAGTGCCTCCACCCCATGTTCTGCTTGAAACACCGTGTAGTCTGTTTCCTCAGACAAAAGTTCGCCGAGAGCACTTCTTAAAGAGGGTTCGTCGTCGACAATCAAAATCTTTTTCATTACTTAGATTTTAGCATATCTAGCTGCAGTAAGAGGTGGGTAATAAATTGAGTACAAAAAAACGACGGACTGAGAAGTCCGCCGTATTGGCCTTACCTTTGGCTGAGAAACTCGACGATTAGTTCTGCTTCGCCCTCTTCTATGATGCCAATTTTACTCGCAGCACCTTTAGAAAGATCAAGATCACGGCCTGCTACATACGGGCCTCTATCTTGTACGACAACTCGGATACTCACTCCCGTGTCTGGGTGGGTGAGTTTCAGTCTCGTGCCAAAGGGGAGTGATTTGTGAGCGACTATTGTAGGATCGTTCATGTCAAATATTTCGCCTTCGGCTGTCAGAGCAACCCGACGTCCGTCAGGCAGGGAGTGAAGTTCCATGCCAGGACCATACCATGATGCAACCATAGTACGTTCCGTATTTGCCTGCACACTGCTGGTCAGCAAGCTGCTGACAATGAGTGTAAAGACAAGAGTAGGTATTTTCAAGCGTGCGCGCATCTAGTAGCCTCAGGTGTATTTAGGTTTTTAAACCCAATCGAAAAGAGCTTTTTGGGTTTTCCACCTCTTATGACGCACGAGAGTGAAATTTCTTACACAGATTCAACTAACGGGTACTGTTTGGGATACTTAGGTGTTTTGTGAAATAATATGCTCGTACGTAGGTAGTAATAAGAAAGCTAATAACCAGACAAGTATGATTAAAAAAGCAGTAGTCGCCGGCGGGTGTTTTTGGGGACTGGAGGACTTAATTCGTGATCTCAAAGGGGTGGTAAACACCACTGCCGGGTACACTGGGGGCACAAATGATAATCCGACGTACGGAGATCATCCTGGTCATGCTGAAGCACTAGAAATTGAGTATGACGACGAACATCTCGACTACCAAAATGTACTGGATTTCTTTTTTCAGATTCACAATCCGACCACAGTAAACCAGCAAGGAAACGACAAAGGTACAGCTTACCGCTCAGCCCTCTTTTACGCCACAGAACAAGAGAAGCAGGTGGCACAGGAAATGATTGATATTGTGAACCAGTCGCAACGGTGGGATAATCCAGTGGTGACTACGTTGGAACCGTTCACTCGATTCTGGCCAGCCGAAGACTATCACCAAGACTATTTAGTAAAAAACCCCGGTGGCTACACGTGTCACGCGATTTATTTTGATAGCTACTTAACGTAACCTCATGCCGGTCAATGACTCTTTACTATTTGTAACCACAGTCCTTGCGAGCACAGAATCGTTTGTGTTCGTGTTAGCTTTGCTGAGCCTTTATGTGGCACTAAAACGAAGTGTCGCAGAAGGGCTGTTTGTGGCGGGTAGTACCGCTATTCTTTTGGCTAGTGTATGGCTGCTAAAGCTGTTTTACGCAGTACCGCGTCCGACTGATGCTTTAGTGCAAGCAAGTGGCTACGCGTTTCCCAGCGGTCACGCTTCCGGGGTAATGTTTATGGCGATTGTGCTCGAATGGTATTTTCGCGTAGTACTGCAGGTAAAACAGCTGCTGTTGGTCCGAATAATTTTGGTCCTGTTCGTCCTCGCCGTTGGATATAGCCGCATTTACCTACAAGTGCATACGTTGGACCAAGTGCTTGCTGGGTTTGTAGTTGGTGGAACAGTCGGACTACTCTTTGCGTATTTTGGGAGAAGATTTGCACCAAAACAAACATAAAAATTAGATACATTGAAAAACAGCCGCTACAAGCGGCTGTTTTTCAAAATCAACGGGAGGAGATTATTTTTTAGGTACAAACGTTAACGCCTGTCCTTTTTCTACTCCACGACCAGTTCGACCGATACGGTGAACGTAATCTTCGAATGTGCCTGGTAAGTCGTAGTTGATAACGTGCGTAATGTTGTCAACGTGAATACCTCGGGCAGCGACATCAGTAGCGACGAGGACGCGAGCATTTCCGCTCTTGAATGCGCCCAGTGAACGCTGTCTTTGACCATGGCTCTTGTTTCCGTGGATAGAGTCAGCTTTTACTCCGTTCCGAGTGAGCTCTTGGGAAAGTTTTTCAACACTGTGTTTCATGGCGCCAAAGATGATTACTCGTTTGAGTTCATCGTTTTCTAGTAGCTTCATGAGCGTGTCGAACTTGTGTGCGTGCGTGAAAGGGACGACGTCTTGCGCGATACTGTCAGTCACGTCTTTTTTCCGTACGGAAACCGTCACCGGGTCCTTCATAAAGTCATTGACCAGTCGGTTTGCTTCGTCGGTCATAGTAGCTGAGAAGAAGAGGGTTTGTCGGTCTTTTCGGACGTCTTCTAGAATCTTACGCATGTCGTGGATGAATCCCATGTCGAGCATTCGGTCAGCTTCGTCGAGCACGACGTTGGTAATACGGTCAGGTCGCAAATCTCCTCGGTTAATCAGGTCCAGGATTCGTCCAGGAGTTCCGATGATGAAGTGGTTATTTCGTTTGAGGGCTCTGATTTGTGGTCGGATACTGGTTCCACCGACGCATGATGTTGCGTACAATTTGAATCCAGCACCAAACTTTCGAAATTCAGCTTCAGCTTGAAGCGCAAGTTCTCGAGTTGGGGTCAGGATAAGAGTTTGTTGATTTCGTTCCGTCAGCGTCTTTTGAATCAGTGGAAGAAGAAACGCAGCGGTTTTACCCGTTCCGGTTTCGGCAATCCCAATCACGTCCTTGCCCATCAGAATGTGGGGAATAGACTGGTCTTGAATTGGTGACGGGTTTTCAATACCGAGTTTGGCTACGGTATTGGCAATATCTGCGTGGAAGCCAAATTCTGAGAATTTGTGCTTCGATACGTAGATTTCTTCTTTGAGTTCAACTGGGTTTTTGTTAATGAATTGTGAAGGGTCAAATGAAGGCATCTTTCGAGCTCCACCACCGCTTCTTCCGCGTCCACCGCCTCCTGGTCGGCCACCGCCAGATCGACTGCCGCCACTTGAGCGACCGCCACCGGAACGGGCATTACGATTAAAAGAAGAATTACCTGATTTGGCTGAACCAGAATAAGGTCGGCGTCCAGAAGCTGGACGTCTTGATGTGTTTGTTGGCATCTAAATGTGTGTAGTTAATGGAGGGTTAAAATATACCGCTAGTATTTTACTGGGCATTTTTAAACATTTTATCACTCCGGGGCGTGCAGGATAAGTAAAATTTCAGAAACCTGAAAGAGTATCAGTCAGACGTCTGCAGCGATTGTGCCCCACACGAGTTACAAAAGCGTCCCAGTAGAGTAATACATTTTGAGTTTTTGTCAATGAAACATGTGCGTATTCATACTATGAACCTGAAAAAGGTTTTATACATATTCTTGTTACGGTAGGTATACTACTGCTCTCATTACGAGCGCATGTCGCTTTAGAGTAGCCAACCCTACGGGTAATCACCAATATTTTGACACCTACTGCGACAGCTTGGTGTGGCAATAGTGGGATAGTAGGAACCGTGCTGCGGGCGCTGGATCTTGCGGATGGTATCTTTGGCGGCTTTCGATATTGGAGAGTTCTCTATAGAGAAGAGCACTTTGGGAAACCCAAGCGGTGAGCGCTATTTGGCCAGTATTCTCAGGCCGATGGGCGCTATCAACGTCGTGACGATACTCAGGGCAACCATAGCGGTAATAAGTTCTTCGGGGAGCAGTCCGGTTTCTACGGCAGTGAAGACCACTGCCAGAGTGGTTGAGAGTTGGGGAATAGTGGCGAGGCCGATGATTGCGGAGTCCTTGTTTTTAAAACCAATAATTTTTCCGCCAATCCAGCCACTGATAAACTTTGTAAAGACCGAAACACAGACGACTACTGCAATGAGACCCAAGACACTCGCACTTTCGTTGAGTATTCCAATGTTTGTTTCCATTCCAATTACTACAAAGAATACTGGTATAAAAATGCCGTAGCTCATGGTGCGCAACTTCTCAATCAGAATTTCACTTTTGATAGAATCTGAAAGTACGAGTCCAGCAAAGAATCCAGCAATAATCGGATGCAGACCAAGGAGTTCAAACGTCACTACGACACCAATCATTAAGGCAAAGATTAGCCTTACTTCCGATTCAAATAAATCCTTCTCGTCTCGATGTTGAGGAATCAGCGCTCGAATCCTCGGTAGACCGTAGGTGAAACCGACCATGATTAACGCAAGGAGAAAATAAAACGATGGAAGGGGTAACGAAGTTAGAGGATTGACGGATTGGAGCAAGATTGAGAGAAGGACGAGACTCAACACATCTTCAATAATTGTGGATGAGACAATAGATCTGCCAAGTTTGGTGTGCGTTAAATTGAGTGATTCGAGTGTGGGGATAATGACGGCAATCGAAGATGACATAAAAATGATACCAATCAGCAGCGAAGCAGTCATAGAGAAATCAAACCAATACCCCACCGCAACCCCCGCGGCCAGAGGAATCAGACTGTTCAAGGCCGAGAGCCAGCCAATGTCATATTTAAGCTTTTTGAAGCTGTCGAACTTGGTTTCCAGACCAGCCATAAACATCAAAAAAATCAGCCCAATCTGACTCAAGAAACCCAGGGTGGGCGTCACCTCCGCTACTTCCAACCCATACGGACCCACGACTATTCCCGCGGTAATTAACGCGAGTACCCACGGTAAATGAAAGCGTCGAAACGCCGCCGCAAATAACACCGCAGCCAGTAATATAAGAAAGAAGGGTAAAAACTCCATGTGTGTAAAGTATAACAGCCAGCGTCCGGCAAATAATTGAGTATACTATCAAGTATGAAATTAGAGCTGAAGACAGATTACCTGCGAGCGTTCAAAGAAGCCGATATTCGGGGAATATATCCTACCGAGATTGATGAGCAATTGGTGTATTTTCTCGCCCGTGCGTTTGTGGAGGAGTTTAACTACAAGAAAGTTCTTGTTGCGCGAGATATGCGTGAATCATCTCCAGTGCTCCATGCTGCCTTCATAAAAGGAGTGACTGATTCGGGTGCAGATGTCGTTGATATTGGGCTGATTCATTCACCAGGACTCTATTTTGCTTCAGCTACTTTACAGCTGCCAGGGGTGATGATTACCGCTTCGCACAGCCCGCGGAAATACAATGGGTTGAAGCTTGTCTATCCGGACGCGATTCCGTTGACGGAAACAGATGGTCTCAAGACGCTGCGCCAGCGAATGGAAAAGGGCAAGTTTGTCGACGCCCAAAAATTAGGGAACGTGGTAAAAAAAGACGTTTCAAAAGCGTGGCAAAAGTTCATTTTGAAAAACGTTTCATCAACAGCTTTTTCCGGACTGAAGATTGCCGCTGATGCTGGTAATGGCATGTCAGGAGTGGTGCTCCCGTTGTTAGCAGAAAAACTGGCAGTGAAATTTGACGTCTTGTTCCCACAGTTAGACGGCACGTTTCCAAACCGTGGATCTGACCCCACCCTCAGCAAGCACCAAAAACACATTAAAGAAAAACTGAAAAAAGGTGGTTTTGACTTCGGGATTTCGTTTGATGGAGATGCCGATCGAATAGCATTTTTTGATGAAGCAGGAACGTACATTAACAGTGCTGTTATCGGGGCCTTGGTGGCAGAACGCTTGCTGAAAAAATATTCTCAGGCAAAGATTGGCTATACAGTACTCACGAGTCGATCTTACGAAGAGTCGATACGGACCCATGGCGGAAAACCAATTCTGATGAAAGTTGGTCACGCCTTTATCAAGAAAGCGATGCGGGAGAAAGACGTGTTGTTTGCGTGTGAACACTCGGGTCACTTTTATTACAAAGAGTATTTTTATACGGATTCAGTCACATTGACGCTCCTGTATGTACTTGATGCATATACAGAAGCGAGGGAGACTGGTCATAGTTTTGGTCAGATGATGAAACCGTATCTGACGTACCAACAGACGCAGGACGTGATTGTTGAAGTGGATGATAAACAGCGGGCACTGAGAGAGGTAGAGAAGTATTTGCTCAAAAAACGACCGTTGTCAGTAAAAAAGTTTGATGGTTATACAGTAGATTTTGGAGACGTGTGGGGAGCTGTAAAGCCCAGCGTGACTGAGTTTGCACTGAAGATTATGTTCGAGTCAAAAAGCATGAAGCATGCAAAAAATATCCAAAAAGAACTTGTGACGTTCACGCAATCAATCGCAAAAAAGTAAATAATATGCGCTCAGGCCCTGCATATCTACTTTGGTCTGAATCGGTTTCTGTGGTTCGGGTCGAGATTTAGCGCGCGTATTGCCATAGCTAGAAATCGTGTTACTGTTCACAAACATATGAAAGAGTCAATTGAATATATTTTTGGAAAGCACGCTGTGCGTGAAGTGCTGCTTATGCGTCCCGACGTAGTAAAAGAAGTTCATGCTGCGGCTGATTTTTCAGCCGAAGATATTTTGCGGTTGGCTGAAGCAAAAAAGATTCCCTTAAAGCTCTTGAATCTGAATAATCCACCACGTGGTGTGTCCTCTAAGGCAGCGCACCAAGGTATTGTGGCTGGTATAAAAGCTGAGAAATTGACCATCCCATACAAAGAATTTAAAGCGAGTCTGCAAAAAGAGGACCATACCGCGCTGCTGGTATTGGGTGAGGTACAAGACCCGCACAACGTGGGGGCCGTGATTCGTTCTGCCGCCGCTTTTGGTCTCAAAGGGGTATTGATTCCTCCACACAATCAGGCTCCGGTCACCGGAACCGTAGTGAAAGTATCAGCTGGGATGGCGTTTAAAATCCCCCTAGTAACCATCTCAAACGTAAACACCGTCCTGCGCGACTTACAAAGTGATGGGTATTGGGTGTACGGATTAGAAGGAGACGGGACTACCACAACCGTGTCAGAAAAGTTCACCCGACCGTCAGTGTTTGTCTTGGGAAATGAAGGGAGTGGACTGCGAGAGAAAACAAAGGAGCTGTGTGACGAGCTTATCTCTATTCCGATGCACCCACAGTGTGAATCCCTAAATGCGGCTGCAGCAACAGCTATTGTGCTTGCAAGCTGGAGCGCCCAACACGCCGACGCTTTGTCATCTTAAATAGGTGGTGTATTATAAAGACGTATAAGCCTTTTTGCTGCGCGAAAAGCAACCGGTTATTGTAATTATCTATATATATGAGTGAAAACGAATCAGGAAAGCAGTCTACAACTGCCGTAGAACAAACAGACGAACCAACAAATAAGCTACCAGATGAACCCTCAAAAGTGGAAGCTACCTATGACGCAGTAGAGTCATCACCGCAAAAAAAGAGTAAGGTGGGGTTGTATATCGCTGCCATTGTGATAGTGGTAATGACTCTCCTGATTGTGTTGTTTATGCTGGAAAAAGAAGGTCGCTCCTCCACGGGGATTTTCGATGCTTATTTTGCGACACAGGAAAATAGCATTGTTGTCGCGGTAGTCAATGGAGAAGAGATTACCGGAAGTGACTTAAATACCAGTATCCAACAGTTCAACCAAGCTGCAGTTGCCCAAGGAATAGATACCTCGAGTCCAGAAGTCGTGACTGACATCCGGAGTCAAGCGTTGGATGTGCTCGTGAATACCACACTGCTCAAACAAGCTGCTCAAGAACAGGGAATTGAAATTTCGGCGGAGGAAACTGCTCAACGTCTAGAAACCATTCAGGCAGACATTGGTGGAGCCGAAGCTCTCCAAGCGCGAATAGCTGAACTGGGTCTCACTCAGGCTGATCTTGAAGAAGACATCAAGGAAGAGATTGTTATCCAAACGTTACTGGACACACTTTTTGCTGAGGCTGAGATTGTCGTTACCGACGAAGAAATCCAAGGTGTCTACGATGCTGCCGGTGGAGCAGATGCGAATTTGCCGCCACTAGAAGAAGTGCGCGACCAAGTAGAGGCGCAAATAAGAAGTTCAAAAGAACAAGAGGTGATTGACGCGTATCTGAGTACTTTGAAGGCTGAGGCTGAAATTCAAATCAATTAACAGTGATTGCCGTTACAAAACAGCTAGCCACCAGGCTGGCTGTTTTGTTTATAGGAAAAAAAATATCAATGCGCGCTGTTATACTAGATGAAAATGCCAAAGAAAAAAGAAAAAGAATCAATCATCCACAAGTTGACCTACAAGGTGGATGAGAGAATGAATATTTTGCGTGCACTGTCCGTTCCTGAACGCAGTGCGGTATTTGAAAAGCTATCTCCGTACGTACAGCAATCAATCCTGCGGCAACTCAAATCAATTGAAATTGTCGACATGCTTGATCATATGGATATGCAGCAAGCTGAACACGTTATCAAACGGATTCCCAATGCCAAACGTCGCGAAAAAATCGTCCTCAAACTCAAAGGTGACATCAAAGATAAAATGGATTATTTCCTACGCTTTCATCCCAAGGCTACCCTCTCGCTGATTAATTTCAATTATCTGTTTCTCGATGCTGCAATGACAGTCGCCGAGGCGGCGGGTATCATCGACGAGCATTATGAAGAAACCGGTAAATATCCTGAAATATTAGTTCATCAGTTTGGGCAGTTGCTGGGAGAAGTTCCGTTGTCATCCTTAGTGCGGGAGCGTAATACCAGCGCTTTGCGAAAGCATGTGAAGTTTATCGACAGTATCACGTATCAAGCTGAAATAAATAAAGTTGTTGATATTTTGGTCTCTACCGGAAAACGAAAAATAGTGGTCCTTGATCACGACACGAGTGTATTGGGGGTTATTTACTCAGACGCGGCGAAGGCGTTGTTTGGGAATTTGCCCGCTGAATCTCTGTATGACTTTGCGGGTGTCGATGATAGTGAAAAACCGTTTGACAGTATTAACCGCAAAGTCAAAAACCGGTACAAATGGCTCATTTTAAACCTTGCCACTAGTTTTCTAGCTGGTTCAGTGGTGCTGTCATTTCAAAAGACACTCGACGCGGTGACTATTTTGTCAGTGTACATCCCAATTATTGCCGGTATGGGAGGCAATGCTGCTACTCAGTCCTTTGCCATCATGGTACGGGGTCTAACACTAGGCACGATTTCGCTAGAGACCGCGAAGCCGGCTATCTGGAGAGAGTTTGGCGCGGGAGTGGTCAACGGAGTCATTATCGGGTCCATCGTCGCTCTTATTTCACTCGTCTGGAATGGCAATCCAGTACTAGGTGCAGTGGTCGGAGTTGCGTTGGTGGGAGCTCACATAGTTGCTGGAGTAGCAGGATCATTTATCCCGCTACTGATGAAGCGTTTAGGGAAAGACCCCGCTGCCACCTCCACCATTTTTATTACTACAGCTACTGATGTGCTCGGTCTCTTTTTCTTACTCGGCTTGGCGAGTGTGTTTTTGGTCTAAGTGGTACAATACAAATATATGAATATTCAAACGTTTATCGCGCTGTACCTCATCAGCGTTCCAATTTTCTTTATTATCGACATGATTTGGTTGGGTGTCGTTGCAAGTTCTTTCTACAAGAACCAACTCGGGGAAATGATGCAAATCAGCTGGGTTCCAGCGATAGTCTTTTATTTAGTTTACTTAATAGGATTGATTGTTTTTGCCGTGTATCCAGGTGTGCTAGAGGGTTCTTGGAAAACCGCTCTTGTCTACGGTGCGTTATTTGGATTCTTTACGTATGCCACTTACGAGATGACCAACCTTGCAACGTTGAAGGGTTGGCCGCTGATCATGGTGCCGGTTGATATCCTGTGGGGAACAATTCTCGGGGCGTCAGTATCAGTAGTAACGTACTACGTGTACTCGCTTATATAATTTTCTGTATGAAATGGGCTGAACGAATTGTAATGGTACTTCTGGTGGTAGTGCTTACCGGTGGTGTCGCTTGGGGTTATTTTGCAGTTAAGCATGAACGGGAAGAGGTCCGAGCGGCAGTAGCCAGAGGGGAATATCAGATACCTGATACACCGGCAATCAACACACAAACAAAAGCAGAAAATTGGCAAGCGATATACCCCAACACCATCTCCGTCACCATAGGGTCCGTGATGGTACAGGCATCAGTAGCAGACTCACTTGCAAAAAGAATCAAAGGGTTGTCGGGGACACCATTTTTGCCGGAAGAGGTAGTAAAACTTTTCGCGTTCGGTGTTCCTGGCTCACACTCTATTTGGATGAAGGATATGAATTATGCGCTGGATATTATGTGGGCAGCCGAAGGAGGAGAAATTGTTCACATCGAAGAAAATGTCTCTCCTGACTCGTTTCCCACTTCATTTTCCTCACCAGTACCGGCCTGGTATGTGGTAGAAGCAAATGCTGGTTTTGTAGAACAAAATAAAATAGAGATAGGGGATGAGGTGATGATTCCGGGACAATAGACTCCCTCACGTTGCAATAATATTAAATCATTGTATAATAAGAGTACACGATGATTGCCTTCTACTTTTCGTAGAAGGAGGAAAGTCCGGACACGTCCAAACTATTTATAGGTTGGAAAATGGTAGCGGGTAATACCCGTCTATAGCAATATACGAGGTGCGAGCAGAGACGTCCTGCGCGAAAGCAACGGAATTCCTACTTGTAGGAATAGCTTGATTGGTAACTTTCAAGGTGAAACGGCTAAATCCTTACCAGCGTGCAAGACCGTGCCTGATATTGTTCAGGAGAGTCGCAAGAGATGAATAGTAATATTCACCCTAGGTAAATAATCATCCGACTCAGATACGCTCTGGGTTGACAGAATCCGGCTTATGTGACAAAAGAACACCCGCAAGGGTGTTCTTTTGCGTGTGGTATCATTAATAATTATTGATAGTTATGAATTCTTCTATGAGTGGAAGTGTATTTACTCCAAACCTAAAATCGGTGAAGCGAGAACCAGAAACCGGTTCGTCAGATGCGCCTACCCAGCCCGACGCGATGAATCAGGCTTTGTTGCGAGTCGCACAGTATTCGGTGGTCATAATTTTTGGGTTCATAGCAGTCTTCTTTACTCCGGGTCTGTGGGCCTCACTGGGTTTTGATAAAATTCTTTTTACTCTCGTACTGTCTGGAATCGCGTTAATCTCGGTGAGCCTCCTTGCGCTCAGGAGTCGTCGTGCACAAACCGCACTACCAGTTTCTTTGGGGATATTCTGGGCGGTAGTCGGCACAGCGTTCCTTTCTTCGCTCCTGTCCGGAGACACTCAAGATTCTTTAGTGGGGTCAGTGTTCGGACCACAAACGACCGGCTTCTTAGCTGTAATGGCTCTAGTGATGACGGTGACGCTGGTTATGCAAAGAGCGAAGAAAATAACGATGATAGCGTTAGTTGTATTTGGGTCAGTAGCGGGATTGCTACTGGCGTACAACATCTTCCGGATTATGTTCGGAGGTCAGTTTCTTGCGCTTGGTTCCTTTGGTGACGTGACAGCCTCTCCGATTGGAGGGTTTAATGACCTCGCACTTTTTTCAGGTCTTATCGTTTTGCTAAGCCTGATTACGCTTTTGCAGCTGCCACTGGGAAATCTGATGAAAGGAGTGGTGGCGCTCCTGGTCTACATGGGATTATTCATTCTGACGGTAGTCAATTTCTTTAGTATTTGGATTGTGGTTGGTTTTTTTGGGCTTCTCCTTTTTGTGTACTTATTGTCCAGAGATATATTTCTAGGCGAACAATCTTCAGAAAATAACACACAGCCAGTTTCAAAAGTGCTCTTAATCACGACGGCAATCGTCTGTATCGTAAGTGCCATTTTCATAGTTGGTGGGGAGTACGCTGGAAATAAAATAAACTCACTGACAAACATACAGTACATAGAAGTGAGACCTTCAGTAGAGGCGACTCTCGGTATAACAAAAGCCGTCTATAATGAAAATATTTTGTTTGGAGTAGGCCCCAATCGGTTTGCCGATGCTTGGCGGCTACATAAAGACGTAAGTATTAATGAAACTATCTTTTGGGATACAGATTTTGGTGCCGGAAATGGATATATTCCAACTCTCTTTGTGACTCTTGGAGCGTTGGGTGCGATATTGCTGGTTGTGTTCCACATTTTCTTTTTGCGCTTGGGGTACCGGATGTTTCTCAAGAACACCATTGGTGATTCTTACTGGTATTATTTTGGCATTTTGTCATTTACAGGAGCTGTGTTCTTGTGGGGAATGTCGTATGTGTACGTACCTGGAGTAGGTATTTTGCTTCTGACTGCACTGTTTACGGGGTTCACGTTTGTGGCGTACGGATCAAGTGCTGTTGCGACGCTGGTAACTATACCGCTTTCCAGTAGTCGCCAACGTGGGTTTTTCCTGATGGCGGCAACGATAGTGGTTATTACAGGGACCGTGGGAGCTCTCTTTACTGTTGGTGAGCAATACTCCGCACAAGCGCAGTTTACTGAATCTCAAGCAACAGCCTCTTCCGCTGCAGAGTTTGAACAGATAGCAGCGACTGCTTTTGGTCTATTTCCCGACGATCGGTTTGCTAGCGCTCGCGCACAGATACAGCTCGCCACCCTCAATGCTATCGTTGGTATCGCTGAACCAACCGAAGAAGATCAGCGACAATTCATCACTGCTGCTGAGCAAGCTGGCATTTTTGCGCAGCAAGCAGTGCGAGCTGACCCGACCAATCCAGACAACCACGCAATTTTAGCTGGACTTTACAGCACATTGGCAGCAGCCGGATTTGAGGGTGCCAGGCAACGCGCAGATTCATCTCTGACAACGGCTCAACGGTGGGATCCGTATAATCCAACATACAAGTTACTGGCGGCACAGATTGCTATTCGAGCTGGTGATGTGGAACAAGCTAGGGCAGAGATAGCCGCTTCACTGGGACTGAAGCGAAACTATACTCAAGCGCTGTATCTTTCAGCTCAACTGGATATCGCTGAAGGAAATGTAGACTCAGCTATTTCGACCACTCAAGCAATCATCGCCTTAGAACCAAACAACCCTACTCGGTATTTCCAACTGGGAGTGCTCTTAGCAGCAAATGAAAAGACGGAGCAAGCAATAGTAGCTTTTGAAGCAGCGATCGCACGGGACCCTGAATACGCAAATGCACGATATTTCTTAGCATTAGCGTACATAAACAACAACCAGACAGACTTAGCTTTAGAGCAGTTAGAAATAGTGCAGCAAACCAATCAAGAAAACCAAGAGTTGGCAGCACTTATCGCGCAAATAAAAAGTGGGGAAATAGTTGCGATTCCGGACCCAAGTATCAATTCTCCAGTCAGTGACCCAATCGTACCGGCCGGAGTAAACACGACCGTGCCAAACGGAGATGATTTAGATAGCGACTTGGTCACCCCAGTGAACACGGTACCAGCAACCAATAATAGGGTCGGTACCCAATCACAATCACAATCAGAGTCAGTAACTGCGACTTCTACTGAACCAACTGAGTAATATCTAATATGGTTCGCCGAGTATTTAATTTCGTGTATAGAGAAGTGCGTGGCCTCCACCAGGCTGCGTATATTCTTGCGTTCTTTGCGTTTGGCTCACAGATTTTAGCGATTGTGCGCGATAGATTACTGGCACATAATTTTGGCGCTGGAATTGAGCTGGATTTGTACTACGCGGCGTTTCGTATTCCTGATCTGTTATTCGTACTCTTCGCTTCGGTGCTCTCTGTGTATGTGCTGTTACCCTTTGTGAACAAAACTTCTCAGACACACGGTGCTGAAACTGGAGCTGCTATTTTATCTCAAGTATTCACACTGTTCTTGGTTGCTTACGTACTCATTGCAGCGATAATACTGGCCATTGCTCCAGTACTTGTTGCGTATCTATTTCCTGGGTTTAGCGAACAGTCTTCCGAGCTGGTTCTGCTGATGAGAATTTTGCTCCTACAACCTTTATTACTGGGAATTTCTAGTTTGTTTGGTGTGGTCACTCAGATGAATCATCGCTTTGTGTTGTTTGCCATCAGTCCCTTGCTATACAATCTGGGAATCATTTTAGGTATTGCTCTGTTGTATCCATTATTTGGATTGGTGGGATTGGTAGCAGGAGTAGTGATTGGCGCCTTTGGGCACTTGATAGTGCAGGTTCCGTTTGTGTGGCAGAGCACCTTTGCGTTCTCTTTGGTGAAAAAACTGGACTGGAAGCTGCTTGGTAAGGTGCTGTCTGTCTCTATCCCCCGAGCACTGACGTTGTCGGTAAACCAAATCGTGTTGCTTGTCTTGGTGGGAATGGCCTCCTTTATGGCCGTCGGCTCCGTCTCCACGTTTCAGTTTGCCTTCAATCTACAGTCGGTCCCCTTAGCCATCATTGGTATGAGCTACTCAGTAGCAGCCTTTCCGACATTGTCCTATCTGTATGCCAAAGCAGACCAGACAGGATTTAATCTCCAGCTGGTAACTGCTTTGCGCCACATTATCTTTTGGTCCGTCCCGATCATTTCCCTCGTGGTTGTGTTGCGTGCACAAATAGTACGGGTACTACTTGGCAGCGGTGCGTTTGACTGGGCTGACACCAGACTAACCGCTGCGCTCTTGGCAATATTTGTTTTATCGTTGTTAGCTCAAGCCGTCCTGCTGTTACTCATTCGGGCTTTTTATGCTGGAGGGAAGACCGTCCTTCCGCTGGTGGTGGCAGTGTGTTCTGGGGTCGTTTCGGTACTGCTGGCTTTTTTATTAAGAAATGTATATTTTGCACATCCGGAGTTGGCAACGACACTACAAAATCTGTTTCGACTGGAAAACGTCTCTGGTGCAGAAGTGCTTGTTCTGGCAATCGCTTTCATGATCGGACAGTTTATTCAAGTGGTCGTGTTGGCCATTGCTTCGCGGAAAACGTTCTCAGTGTCGTATACGCCTTTGATTCATTTACTCTACCAAGCAACTCTGGCAGGAGTGGCCGGCGGTTTGGCTTCGTATATCGCACTCAATGAGGTTGTAGACGGGATTAACCAAAATACGTTTATCGGAGTACTGCTGCAGGGGAGTGTCGCAGGACTGGCGGGGGTGGTTGTGGTTGTAGTTGTGTATAAGCTGCTCGGCTCTCCTGAACTAAAGGAAATTTACCGTTCATTTCAAACCAAAATATTTAAAACGGATGTCGTAAAACCCCAATAACCCTTGGTTTTTTAAGGAAGTAAGGTAGAGTAGTTTCATCCTATATGAAATCAGAAATCAGAAATTTTAGTATTATTGCTCACATCGATCACGGGAAAAGCACTCTTTCTGACCGTATGCTCGAAGAGACCAAGACGGTAGAAGTGCGCAAAATGAAAGACCAAGTATTGGACTCGATGGATCTAGAGCGCGAACGCGGCATTACTATCAAAATGCAGCCGGCACGTATGATGTATGTAAAAGAAGGAGTAGAATTTGAACTCAATCTGATTGATACTCCCGGACACATCGACTTTTCTTATGAAGTGTCACGGGCTCTGAATGCGGTAGAAGGAGTGTTGCTCCTAGTGGATTGTACTCAAGGAGTACAAGCCCAGACCCTGAGCGTACTGCAAATGGCTAAAGACCTTGGTCTGACTATTGTCCCGGTATTATCAAAGGTCGATGTTGCGTACGCTCGCATCGACGAGGTCTCACAAGAAATCATGACCCTGCTCGGCTGCGAAAAATCAGACATTTTAAAAGCCTCGGGAAAAACGGGCGAAGGTGTCAAAGAGTTATTGGATGCAATCTGTGTTCGTGTTCCGGCACCCACCATCGGTACGGCCAATACGTACCGTGGATTAATTTTTGACTTTATGTACGATAATCATCGGGGGATTATTGTCTACCAACGAGTGTTTGACGGTGAGGTCAAAAAGGGCGATCAGCTAAAGTTTGCTATCAGCGGCAAAACATTCCAAGCGCTAGAAGTAGGTATCTTGTCTCCCGAAGAAGTACCGACTGGCATTCTTACTGAAGGAGAAATTGGCTATGTAGTGACTGGCATTAAAGAGCCAGGGGTAGCAAGTGTGGGAGACACACTGACCTTCGCTAAAGGTGGCGGCAGCCCTTTGCCTGGCTATAAAGAAGCACGACCGGTTGTGTGGGCTTCAGTATTTCCCGAAAGCCAAGATGACTTTACGATGCTCAAACAAGCGCTGGAGAGACTCAAGCTATCAGACTCCTCGCTTTCTTTTGAGGAGGAGTCTTCGGGAGTGCTGGGACGAGGCTTTCGGTGTGGTTTCTTGGGCATGTTGCATATGGAAATTGTGACCGAGCGATTGCGCCGTGAATTTAATATTGATTTGGTGGTCACTTCGCCGTCCATTTCCTACGAAGTAACCGATGCGAACGGCAATGTTGAAGAGATCTATGCGGCCACTCGTTTTCCTGATCATGGTGAAAAAGTAACGATTCGAGAACCGTGGGTATTAGGACAGATTATTTTGCCCGGAGACTACATGGGGAACGTGATGACACTGCTCTATGAACATGAAGGTTCAGTGATTGATACTGAGGTATTTAGTGACGGACGAACGCTGCTGGTGATAGAGATGCCGTTGCGAGAATTGATGCGTGGGTTCTTTGATAAGTTAAAAAACGCCAGCAGTGGGTACGCGTCGCTCTCCTACGAGATTGCCGAGATGCGTAACGCCAACGTAACTCGTCTGGATGTACTCGTCGCCGAGGAAGTATTTCCGGCCTTTTCCCGAGTAGTGGGCATGATGCGGGCTGAAGCTGATGCTAAGGCAGTCACCGAAAAACTCTATACCACGTTGCCCAAGCGACAGTTTGAAACCAAAATCCAAGCCCGCGTGATGGGAAAAATTATCGCCACTAAAAAACTCTCCGCGACCCGGAAAGACGTGACCGGTCACCTCTACGGAGGAGACGTCTCAAGAAAGAACAAGTTGTTAGACAAACAAAAGAAAGGGAAGAAGAAGGCCTTGGCAAGAGGAACCGGCAACGTCCATATCCCAGCGGATGTGTTCCTAAAAATGATGCGTGAGTAAACACCCAAAGGGTGTATTACGAACGTATGTCCCAATTCGCCCTTTCCAAAGGCGAATTGCTGGACGACGGAAACCAAACGCAAAAAGAATTTGACCCCAAGGAAAAGTAATCAACTGGCATTAAAAAGGGCATTTGAACACACAAGAAAAAAACCGCTTGAACCAAAGGTTCAAGCGGTTTTTTCGATTCGTTACACTGCTCCGACTCCTCCGGAGTACGCAAATATCATACTCAAAATAATGAATAATGCTACTACCCCCCAAACCCATTTAATCGCCTTCTTGGTGCGCTTGTCATACAAAAAACTCATGCCCCATATTGTACCTGACTTATAAGTTCAGGCAAATGAGTAGTTTTTCAGGTAAAATACGGCTATGTTTGATTTTTATCAAAAACGAAAAATTCGCTCGCTGGTGAATTCGCGTTATACGCAAGGAGTACTGCTTCTGCTTGTGTTGTTGATAGGGTGGAGCGCTTTTGTGCGCTACCAGATAGCAGAAGAGATGTCTGACCGTAGAGAGCTGGCTGCTCAAGAGGCAGCACTACTGCGCAGTCAAAAAGACGCACTCCAAGAGCAGGTTGAATACCTGTCAAATGAGCGGGGTATAGAAGCAGAAATGCGACGTCAGTTTGATGTCGCTCTGGAAGGGGAGCAGGTAGTGGTGATTGTTGAACCAGAAGCGGGGTTAGAAATTCAGCCGCTATCTACTTCCACCGAGGAAGAAACTTCCTGGTATCAGTTTTGGCGATAACTTGTTATACTGTTCTCATTAAGAATAATATTTCTCAATATGGATACTTCAGTTACAATTTACAGCACCCCGGTTTGTCATTTTTGCCAAGCTGCGAAAGAATTCTTTAAAGAGAATGATGTAGAGTACACCGAGTTTGATGTAGCAAGCGATGCGGAAAAGCGGGAGGAGATGATTGAGATGACCGGCCAGATGGGCGTACCAGTTATCCGCATCGGCGACGACGTGGTGATTGGTTTCGACGAAGGAAAGGTCAAAGAGCTACTGAAAATGGAATAAATAAAGAACACAAAAAGCCGCGCCCTGGGGCGCGGCTTTTTTTATAGACGCTCATGGTTTTTCATTCCGTCACTTACGAAGGACATTAGACCATGTGAGTCCCAAAATGCCGCATATACGCAGCGTGGGGTCTGAAAATGAACTCAACTACGAAGTCGTAAATTTTAACTCACGGAGGTCTTTCCTACGTAGTAATTCCTACGTAGTAATGTCTCGATTGGTTAAGCGCCGCAAGGGTTTGTTTCAATTGACGGATATAAAAATGGTTCCACTAGGTCGGTAGGGGAATCTTACCCGTAGAGTTCACTGTGTGAACCAATCGCTACTAAAATCAAGGCATCCTCATAGGAGTCATCAAAAATAA
>Ga0307932_1000136_pt1 | contig 28849 bp, 25 predicted proteins | sample OrgLakmetageno48_FD_201843 | JGI IMG/M metagenome (GOLD analysis project Ga0307932, IMG submission 201843) | Saline water microbial communities from Organic Lake, Antarctica - #48 | ecosystem: Environmental > Aquatic > Non-marine Saline and Alkaline > Saline | place: Antarctica: Organic Lake...
ACCCCTTATGTATAAGCCTGAAGCGCCCCCACGTCAACCCTGGGGCTGAACGCTAAAAAACACCAGCGGCTTGCAGCGCGATAATGATTCCTGCAAATACCGGAATGTGCACCACGTAAATCCACAGCGCCTTTTGCCCCACCCACATCAATGGGTTAAAAAACGGTGGTAACGTTGTGTCTGGATACCGGCGCGCGCCGTCTTTAAAAATAACACTGGCGATTAAAGCGCCACCACTAACCGACGCCAGCCAGGGCACGAGCGGGAAATAATCTAAACTAGACCAGTACTCGGGATAAAACCCCAGAACATAAGCCCAAATTGAACGGTCAGACCACGTTTCACCATACCAGTACTGCACCATTAAGATAGCCGCCGTAAATGCCGCTAGCGCGTACCAACGCGGCACCAGAGGCCACAAAATAATCATGGCCGCCCCAATAAACGAGAGTACGCCAAAGCGAATCATTTGGTCGGGCGAAAAGAAATAACTCCACAGCGTTATCAGGGCGCCAATGGCTAAAAGTAGCAGTCCTTTTTTAATGGTTTTAAGTCCATATTGGGCGAGGGATTGGCCTTTGTTTTGACCGTGCTGATACGACAGCACTAACCCGGCCCCTACTACCATAAAAAAAGTATTACGAATAGTATTACCAAACACTTCCCAGCCGTTCACAAACAGGGCGGTGTTTTGAATATTCCAAAAATCGAGCAAATAAAACCAATGAAAATAAAGCATCGCCAGCACCGCTAAAGCGCGAAGCCCATCAATCTCCCAAATTCTTTTAGATTTAGTCTCCGTCATACTTAAGTGTTACTTTTTTCACGAAGATTGCGTTCTAAAATACGTATTTTCTTTTTCGGGCGCGGTATATTTTTAATCAAAATTGTATCCCGGTGATCACTGTGGTGAATACTGATTTTAATCGTGCCGTAGTTAAAAATCATCCCCAGAAAAGTTTGTTTTAAGTTGGCTGATTCTAGACGTTCTAAAGAATAAAAATCAGAGTTTTGGTAAAAAATACCTTCTTGGCACACAATTTCTCTTTCGGTAATAGTGTAGCTGCGGTTAAACCAACGCATGAAAAAATAAAGGCTCAAAAATATTTGAATACTTTGCAGCCCTGAAAAAATCCACAGCCGTCCCACTAAAATTCCCGCGTTACCAACCCCTAAAGTTTCAATCAGTAAAAAGTAAATCGCTCCGATCAATAATTGTGTCCAGAAAAGCCTGAAGGCTATTAAAACAAACGCTTCTCGTGTTTTGTTTTCTGACTCATCAGGCATTAATTTGTCTTCCATAAAACTATTATACTTAAAACCAGCGCTGACGCTTTAAAAAGAAAAGAATCAAAATACTCAAAACCAACATTCCAATCATCACCCACCAAAACGCTTGCGGTTCAAGCAGCCCTGGCATGTAGGCAAAATTCATGCCATAAATACCAGCTAGTAACGTCAGCGGTAAAAATACGACCGTCATAACCGTTAAGGCTTGAATGGTGCGGTTCATGCGCAAATTCACGAGTGAAAAATATAAATCAAACAAATTATTCATCGACTCAAGATAGGAACGAGAAATATCTTGCACTTGCAAACTGTGATCGAGCAAATCATCAAAATAAATTTTAACTTCCTGCCATGATTTATCGTCTAACTCGTTGGGGATTTTACGTATAAATTCTGGTACCGGGCTAGTTTGCTTACTTAAATAAATAAGCTGCTTTTTAAGCTGATACAGTGCATCAAGCTGAATGTCATCGCTTTGTTTGTAAACGCTCTCGTCAATGAGTTGAATTTTATCGCCTAAATTTTCAAGCACCGAAAAGTACTGATCGACTAAAACATCAATGAGCGCGTATAAAACGTAATAAACGCCTTTAAGTTGGAGCGCTCCATTTTTATTATTGAGTCGCTTAAAAATTGGCTGTAGCCACTCATCAGCCCCTAAATCTGAAAAAGAAAAAACGGTGTTACCACTAATCACTAAATTAACCGAATGTACTTTAAGTTCGTTATTTTTATCAATGGACAAAGCTTTAACACACACTAAAAGTGAATCTTCAATCGATTCTACTTTCGGTCGTTGGGCTGAATTTAAAATATCTTCCAAAAACAAAGGATGAATTTTAAACTGACCGCCAATAGATTTAAGAAATTCAAGATCATTAAGACCCGACACGTTAACCTATTGTGGCTCAGTTCTGCGCGTTTCAAGTTTTTTTAAGCGCGCATCGGTCATCTCCAGTTCGCCCACACTCGTATCCCCTTGGCGCCAAAAGGTAGCTTTCACATATCCCGTTGGTCGCTGACCGGTATAAGTGAGCGTCCCTGGCGAATTACCGACGTGTTGATTGGCGTTAGTCACTAATTTCTTCATGGATTTTTAAATTAAGACGTTCTTTTTAGTGAAAATGATCGGCGTCTCTATCGGCTTTATGTTCACCGTTAAAAGTTTGGTTACGGCCACTATCGGTATAATGAAAATTAATATTCGGGGATTTTTGAGCGTACCGAATAAACGACTCTTCAATCGTCGCTTTGGTATAAGCCGCTGTGCTTAAAGCCACAAGCAGGCGCGCCCGCAACGCTAAACCATGATCATTATTTTCTATCCAAACAAGTGGCTGGATATCTTCATCACTCAGACCATAATGTTTAACTAAACGGCTCAAGTCCCCTTTTCCAGTGGTACGTTCTTGGTCGATAACGCGGTTAATACAGTCTTTTAATATCTTTTTGGCTTCATCAATATCGGTTTCTTCAGCCACTAAAAAATTAAGCTCTTTATGCACGTAACCCATGTATTTTGAAAAGTGACTAATCGGTTGTTCAAAAATAACCTTGTTGGGGTACGACACAATTTCACCGGTTTCATGGTCGCCCCGAATTTCTTTAATCAGGGTTAAAAAAGGCGTCACTTCGTGCACTCGTCCGTAAAAATCCCCCAGCCGGATAATCTGTCCGACTCGGTAGCCATTTTCACCGCCAATTAAAAACCAGCCTAAAAAAGACGACAGCGCATCGCGAACGGCAAAAGCAATACCAGTACCCAGTAACGCCAAGAAAGGCAGCAAACTAGCTAACTGAGATGAAACCGTGCCGATTAAAATTAAAACTAAAAAGGCGTTAAAGAAAATTTTATTGAGCCGCTGCAGCACTTGCTGCCGACGTTCGCTCAGGGGCTTTGAAAAACGACGAATAACTTTAGCACTAATCGCTTTTAAAATCAGAACGAGCACCAAAAGCCCTAATACTAAGGCCACCTGACCAAAGGTTTGTAGAAATTGTTGTTGAATGAGCGATCGTTGTTTTTCAAGGTCTTCGTCTAAATCGTCTAAATTTTGCGTTAACTCCAGAATAGAGCTTTGTTGTTTTGCTTTACGCGTAGCATAAGTTTCTTCAAACCGATTTTTTTCAGCGGTTAAGCTGATAACTTCACTTTGTTTTAAATCAATTGAGTCTAAAAAGACCGCTTGGGCTTCGTCTTCATCCACCGCTAAATACTGGGTGTTTAACGTTTCTAATTTTTGATTTACTATTTCTAATTCAGCCTCAACTCGCTCAATTTCTTTTAAGCTCGGAAACGTTAAGTTTTCTTCAAAGTTTAACGCAATTTGTTTTTCGGCTTTGAGCTGTTTTAAGTTTTGCCAATCAGAAACCGCTTTTAAAAGCACATTAAAAGAACCACTAGGCGCCACCGAAGCGGTAGATTCTAAATTTAGAGTCGCGGCCTGCGTGGAAACACTAAAAAAAGAAACCCAAAACAAGCCGATTGTCACGATGAATTTTTTCATACCCCCAGTTTTAACTTTTAAATAAAGACTTTAAACATACCATTTAATATAAGTTTCTTCAACGTGTGGCAAGTAAAACCCCTGCTCAAATAGCTTTAAAAGCAGCGCTTTATCCGCTTTCATTCGTTCTTCTACTTCAGATTTTTCAAGAATATGATCATTCACCATTTTTAAATACTGATCTAAGTGCCGAGCCGCCGCCACTTGGTAGCGATCGGGCAGGTACGATTTAGAAATGATAAACGCAATCATCCCCTGCCACACTTCGGCTTTAAGCTCAATTTGTTGGTGCATGGGCAAAGCATATTTATCAGCGTTTCTTAATATTTCATTAATTTTGGCTAAACGAAGCTTTCTAAACTTCCCGACTCGATTAATCGTTTCTTTGTGCACTTCTTTTTTTAAATCGGTGAGCACTTTACTGGTGTCGTCGCCCAAACGCAGGGCAAATAAAGCCTTATTCTGGGGCGACAGGTCATACAAGTTTTTCAAAAAGGCTTCTTGTCGTACTCGTGATAACGCCCAAAAGGCTTTTGTAAACGGCTTTATGCCCACTTTTGATTTAGTTTTTTTTTCGGTCATACCTTTTAAAACTACTAAACCGACTAAAATTGAAAAGCCTTCTAGATCAAGATTCTAAAATGAATTTTAAAACATAAAATAATAGCTATTAAGACTGACTAACCTACACTCAGGCTCGAAATTAAGATTAATTATGCAGTTCGATCAACTAAAACTTTCCGCCACTATTCAAAAAGCCCTTAAAGCCAAAGGCTACATCGCCGCCACCCCAATTCAAGAAAAAGCGATTCCCCCTATTTTACAAGGCCGAGATTTAATTGGGTGTGCCCAAACCGGCACCGGTAAAACCGCCGCTTTTGCTATTCCAACTATTGAACGCTTGAACCAGGCTCGAAAAGAAGGTGACTGGAAACCAGGCGTCAAAGCCCTAATCGTAACCCCAACCCGCGAGCTGGCGATTCAGATTGACGAAAATTTTACCGAATACGGTAAAGGCATGAACCTGAAAAACACCGTTATTTTTGGAGGCGTTAAGCAACACTGGCAGGTTAAAAAACTAAAAGAAGGGATTGATATCTTAGTGGCGACCCCTGGTCGTTTAAACGATTTGATTAATCAGGGTTATATTAAACTCGATAATCTAAAAATTTTTACACTCGATGAAGCCGACCGGATGCTTGATATGGGGTTTATTCACGATGTGAAAAAAATTATTAAAAAATTACCGCCAAAAAGACAAACTCTGTTTTTCTCGGCCACCATGCCCGATTCTATTGTGGGCCTAGCTAATAGTTTACTTACCAACCCTGTTAAGGTTGAAGTCGCCCCGGTTTCCTCTACCGCCGAAACCGTTGAACAACAGCTTTATTATGTTGATAGAGATAATAAACGAGCGTTGTTGCACCACATTCTACAAGATCCAAAAATTCCGAGTGCGTTGGTATTTACGCGTACTAAGTACGGCGCTGATAAGCTGGTTCGATTTTTAGACAAAGCGGGTATTAAATCAGCGGCGATTCACGGCAATAAATCGCAAAATGCGCGGCAAGCGGCCTTGAAAAAATTTAAAGAAAATAAACTAAAAATGTTAGTGGCCACCGATATTGCCGCCCGAGGGATTGATATTAACGAGTTGAGTCACGTTATTAATTTTGAAATTCCTAACGAACCCGAAACTTATGTACACCGAATTGGACGAACCGGCCGCGCCAAGCACAGCGGGATTGCTATGTCTTTTTCTGACCGAGAAGAAAAAAAGCACGTTGCGGCAATTCATAAGCTTATCAACAAACAAATTCCGTTAGTAAACGATCATCCGTTCCCAATGGGTTCAGCGGTACACCAAGTACCCGGCACCGAAGGCACTAATGCCCGAATTAACGATCGACCAAAACCACGATCAAATCGATTTCGCGGCAATCAAGGGCGTCGTTAATTTAAGCGCTCGCTTTCTCTTACTTTTTTTGGTATAATTTAAAGATGAAAAAAGTTTTAGTTATTGGCGCTGGAAACGTTGGGGCTCACATTATTAACCACGGTATTACCAAGCATATTGGCGCCGAGTTCTTTTTACTCGATTTAAACCAAGAACTTGAGGCGGCGCAAATTTTAGATTTAAAAGACACCCTCTTGTTTTCTCACCACGCACGGGTAACGGGTATAAATTTTGACGATGAGCGGCTTAAAGACATGGACATAATTGTTATTACCGCTGGCGCGAACCAGGCGCCGGGCGAAACGCGCTGTGATTTGCTGCAAAAAAACACGAGTATTTTACAATCTATTGCCGGCCAACTAGGCGAACTTAAACCCAGTGCCATTGTGCTGCTCGTCACGAACCCAGTTGATATTTTAACACAAGCCGCACAGCAGATTTTCAAACTGCCGGCCAACCAAATTTTAGGCACTGGCACCCTGCTCGATTCAGCGAGATTACGCTGGCGGCTAGCCGAAAAAATGCAGATCAATGTAAATCATGTGCATGGCTACGTGCTGGGTGAACACGGCGACAGTGAGTTTGTGGCTTGGTCTAGTATTCGACCAGAGATTGAATTAAGCGAGGAAGAAAAAAATCATATGGCTGAAGACGTTAAAAAATCAGCTTATAATATAATTGCGGGCAAAGGTGCCACTTACTTTGGTATCGGTGCCGCGACCACCAAGCTGTTAAACGCCATTATAAATAATACCAAAGAATTATTACCCGTTTCGACGCCTTACCCTTTTATTGCCAATGAACGGTTAATAAAAACACCCATTGGCGTTCCGGCTGTCATTGGCGCCACCGGGGTTTTAAGAACACCAAAAATAAAACTAAGTGATGATGAGTTAACGCAGTTACAAAAATCAGCCGAAAAATTGCAACAATTGTTTGAGTCGTGCCCGATTAAATAATTTAAGGGCCACAGAAAGCCGCGTTGTAAAAACCAAGCCGAGTCGAAAACCCATCGCCCGTGGCATCTTCGCCTGAGGCTTCATGACGCCGATCAGGGCCAGCCGAAAATAACGTATCACGACGACAGTAGTTACCGGCCATCTCGCCCTCGTTTTCGTCTACCAAGTAAGGGGATCCCCAGGGGTCAGCGTCCATAAAAGTAAGATCAATTTCTGAACTCGCTTTCAGCGCGTTTAAAATCATAACCCACCGATCAATACAAGCTTGGGCTGGCCCCGCAATCGGAGAAATAAAATCAAAGTTTCGACACACACAGTCAGAGCAGGAATTACCGGTAATATCAATCAGGTTTTGCTGGGTTTGCAGCCGTCCAACGTTAATAGCTAACTCTACCACCGCTAAATCTTTTTGCATTAATTCCATCGCGGTCACACCGCCGTTCTCATAATCAATTCTGGTAACTAGCAGATCATTTATATTAATTCTTAAATTTGCCAGTTGGGCGGCAATGCGGGCTTTATCTTGATAACCCACAAAAGTAGCCACACTAATAGTGGCCAAAATGCCAATAATGACAATCACCACGAGCAACTCAATCAGGGTAAAGGCTTTTTGTCTCACAAAATATATTGTAACCCTAAACCGAAACGAGACATAATCTTAGTTAAGTTTAATAGTTCAGACTAAGCGTCTAAACGTTTCATGTGTATTTTCATAGCCTGACTTAAAGCTTCTAAATCTGTCGTATCTAAACCTTCTGATTGGTACTGCGTAATCATGGTGTCTAAAGTAATAATACGACTCATTAAACGGGCTTTTTTGTAAGAAAGTAATCGAGCCGCAATTTTTTGGGCGGTCTGATTAATCTTTGTCTCTGCGGCCCGCAGCGTTTCTAAATTATCACCACTGGCTTGCATCAAAACTTCGCGACTATCATTTACCAGTCTCATAGCCCAATTCATGTCGGCTTCAGGTAAAGCTTGCATTGCGGCAACAGTATCTTCCAACTGCGCCAATTGAGAAAGTTTAACATCAATCAAATTTTCATATTGGGCTTGAGCGGTGCTGCTCAGTAACGCAAAACCAAAACCAAGGATTAAATATCTCATAACGTTAAATTAGATTCAGAACTAAACAATTCTTCAGAAAACAAAGGCTCTAGACGTTCTTTGGTTTGTTCAAAGTCGGCCATGTCCGAGGCAAATTCATTACTGAGTGATTGCACTAAAGCGTCCATATCCATGCTAGGTTCGTCCGCCACCATGGCTCGACTAGCCTGATTGCTCGCTACAGAGCTCGCCTCTAAAGAGCGACTCGCTACCGCCGGCATGGCTTCGATGTCTAAAGCGACTGTTTCTAACGTATCTGTATTTGAAACTTGTGCGGCCGGCAGTTGCGATTGCCACACATAACCACTCACCCCAAGTACGAGTAAAGCGGGTAAGGCTACCCGACCATAACCAAACAAGCCGGTAAAAAACGCCCCCCAACTGTCTTCGTCATCGCCTTGGGCTTGCTGAATTAAATTTACCTGCCGTAAGACCGATTTTAAACCTTGAGGATCTGGCTTAGCGACCAGGCGCTGAGCGGCAAAGAAATCTTGCAGGTCTTGCAGCGCTTCAATGTCAGAGGCTAACTCAGGAAAATCTGACTGAATCGATCGTAAACTCTCGCCGCTTTCAAGGCGCAAGAGAATGGTCTCAAATTGTTGATCATTAACAGATGGCATAACGGTCATGGGTTTAGTGGAGGTGAGATTTTAATTTACGAAGCGCGCGTACTTGTATTTGTCGAATATTCATTTCTGATTTGCCCAATTTTTCGGCCACTTCCGCGTTGGAATAACCTTTGAGAAACTTTAAATCGAGCACTTCGCGGTATTCGACTTTAATGTTTCCGAGCAAATCTTTGATAAAGTTTGTCGCTTCCACGGATTCTAAAATCGTTTGTGGATCTGGGTCATCGCTTGGTAAGGTTTGCAGCTTATCTTGGGCTTCATCCATACCCTCAAGTGAAACGGTTTTTTGTTTCCGATAATAATCAGTCACTAAATTCCGGGCCACGGTGTAAAAGTAAGCCAGTGGCGATGGATGATTCGTCGCCAACGATTGATCGGCTTTCCAGGCTTTCATAAAGACGGTTTGGGTTAGGTCTTCAGCTAACTCTGGGTCACTCACTTTTTTTAATACGAACCGAAATATCGGGGTATAAAAATTCTCATAGAGCAGAGCAAAGGCTTCTTCATCACCTTCGATTGCACTTTCTACGAGTCGAGCCGCAGGCACGTTCTTAATCATCTTCTTAGAGGGGAGGGTAACTCACTATTATTAATAGAGCGTCAAAAGGTAAAACGCAAGAACACAAAATTATGTGACAAATTGACAGACACTTTATCCACATCAAAAAAACATAAGCTCTAAAAGGGCATTAAGCCAGATAGTGGGATTCCATTGCTGGATATAACCCAGTTAAGCCAATAAGAAAGTACCAAGGCCTACAAATTAATGAGGGCCTTGGATTCAAATATGGAAAGCGCGTTTTACTCGAAGGTGAAAGCCATAGCCGTAACACCCACGACGAGACCCGCCAACATTGGTATAAACCAACCCCAAGCGTCTTCCATTTTGTAATGGGGATCGGCGCCAACGTAAAACAGTGTAAGAATACACGCAGAGATTGACGCGAGTAACAACGCCGCTCCGAGCCAATACACCGCTTTTTTCATAAAAACTCGGAACCGATCGGAAACCAACATCAATACCGAAATAATGATGAAGATCACAATTAGCCCGATGTAGATCTGAAAATAGGGATGCAATGAATCCCAAAAAGAAATCATAATTTGTCTCCTCGAAATTTCACAGAGCGCTTCGACATAACCGTCAGAAACAATCTGTTTTTTAACCCAACAAGGGTTAAATTCATAAAGTCATCATAATGGCTAACTATCTTATAGAATATTTCTGGCGATTGTCAATCTTATCAAATTGGCAATTTGCCAGGGTGCTTTACAATTAATGGGTACATATCCACATAATTTATGGCCTTTTCGGTTCACACGTTCGAAACTAACCCAGAGGGAAACCTTGGATTTGCCTTTCATCAAGGCGTAGGCGAAGGCCAGGAGCTTTATTTTTTAGCTAAATTTAAAAGCGATACACTGGAGCCACAATCGATGGCCGAGACTATTTTTGGCGCGATTGTGGACCATATGGAGTCTTCTAAAATAGAAGATCACTATGACCGCTTTGAAGATGCGCTTAAAGCCGCTAACGTAGCCGCCAAGAAAAACAATATTACCGGCAGCAACCCACCAGAAATTGTAGTGGCTTATTTTGACTTTCATCAGTTATACCTCAGCCAATCAGGTCCATCAGAAGCGTATTTAATAAGAGATCACGGTGTCAGCCAAATTACTGAAATCGCCGACCAGGCTGAAGATTTGTTTCTTAATATATTAAGCGGACAAGTTATGGTGGACGACGTTATTTTACTTAGTTCTAACCGAATTTTAAGAACTTTAACCGCCAATGAACTCGCCGATACGTTAGGGAAACAAAACTTTAGACAAGCCTCAAACCAATTTAGACAAGAGCTATCGCAAAAATCAGAAGAAGATTTGCTGGTGACCATTATTGGTATTGGCAAAAAAGAAGAAACCCCGGCCGCTGGATTTTTAAACCGAATGGTATCGACCGCCGAAAATGCCGCCGCCCCCATTAAGGCGGCTTTAGCCACTGAGGCGAATGAAAGTTTAACCGAAAAGGATCACGGAGTTGAGGAAAATCTTGAAGCTGATTCACAAACTATCCCCGCTAAGCGCCCGGTTACCAGTAACAAAACCAAAGTTATGCCGGGGACAGCCGCGGCAAGTGCCGGGCTCAAAAAAATCACTCAATTTCGTCCGCAAAAAAACCTGCTTATATTAGCGGGAGTTGTTTTATTTCTGCTGATGGTCGGCTTAGGCGTTAAGTCTATAAGCTGGGAATCGGAAGAAGAAGTCGGTCTGCGAGAAGAATTAAATATTGCGCGTGAGGCGTTACAACAAGCCGACACGTTTATTATTCAGGGCGAACGTGAGTCTGCTAAAGAATATTTAAATAAAGCCGATCAAGCGGTGCAAGAGGTCTTTAAATCTAAATCACAAATGTTTAGATCAGACGCTCAATTTATTTTAGCCGCCATTAAAGATAAACAACTTCAAGTTGAAAACGCCAAGCAATCAACCCCTAGTCTAGTGGCTGACCTCGGTGCTAAAAGCGATAATTTAGAGGCCAGAGGGATGATGGAACTTGATGGCAGCTTTTACGTGTTTGATAACAAAAACGTCATTAAAACCGTAAGAAATGTAGTGGAGTCACCCGCCGTGCTAAGCGCCTCTGGTGGAAGTGTTCTGGCTGGTGCCAGCCGTGAAGATCAAAAAACTTTGGTGTTCTTAACCGATGATCCGCGCGTTGTTGAATACCGTGAAGGCATTATTACGCCGATGCAAACTCAAGACGAAAATTGGAAAAAAGGAATCGATATTAAAACTTATGGACGTTTTGCCTACATTCTTTCTCCAACCGAAAATCAAATTTGGAAATATGAAAGACGAAGTGCTAATTACTCTAACGCAAGCGCCTACAACATTGGCAATATCGAAATTGCAGATGCGGTGAGCTTTACGATCGATGGTTCTATTTTCTTAATGAAAGCGAGCGGAGAAATTATGAAGCTCTTCCGAGGTCAATTAACCGACTACGACTTCCGTGAGTTACCTTCTATTCCGTTCAGTGGGCCAAACCTAAAAATTCATACCAGCGCCGAGTTAGATTACATTTACATTTTAGACCCTGATAACAAACGAGTACTGGTGTTTACTAAGGGTGACCGTTTTGCCACTTACAGACGACAAGTTATGTTTAGCAACGACGCGGGTGACTTAGAGGATGTAAGAGATTTCTATATTGATGAAAGTGGCCAAAAAGTAACCCTGGTCACCGACGACAAAGTATTTGAGTTTAATTTGTAATGAGCGTTATAAAAATTTGTACCGGTCGAACGTGCAGCGATTTTGGATCGAAGCACTTGTTTGACCGGGCGGAAGCCGAAAACCAAACCAGAAGCAAAAAGATAAATATTCAACCCTGCGCCTGCTTGGGTCGCTGCGAACAAGCGGTTAATATTAAAGTAGAACGTACAGGCAAAGAGGCCCTTATTTTAAACCAAATTACAGGGCCAAAACTGGCCCAAATAATGAAGCATCTTTAATCATATCACTTACGAATGAATACTATTTTAACGGGCCAACTTATTTTAACGTTCAAACAAACCGTTGCCACCGACACTATAAAACTAAGGTTTAAAGCTGGGTCGCTTAAAACTTTAACCGGAGATGATTTTACAGGCAATTTAAATTACAGCCCCGGACAATTTGTCTCGCTTGGTTTTACCCAGACCGCTTGGCGAGCTTATTCTATTGCTTCGGTACCAAGCGAGGATGAACTCGAACTACTGGTTCGCCTCGTCAGTGGTGGCGTTGGGTCTGAGGCGCTTAACAACGCTGAAATTGGCGACGCCATCCCGTTTAAGGGCCCATTTGGTCATTTTGCGCTGACCACAAACGCCGACGCCCATTTAGTATTTTGTGCCACCGGCACCGGGATTGCCCCTTTTCGGTCGATGATTATGGCAGAAAGCCAAAGCCCAACCCCGCGCAATATGACCCTACTGTATGGCGGCAAAAATGCGGCTGATTTAGCCTATTTAGAGGAACTAACGGTCTGGAGTAAAGATTTAAATATTAAGCTTGGACTTTCGCGCGACCCAGATTTAAAAATTCCAGGGGGGCTTAAATGCGATACGCAGAACTGCCGTATTACAAACCTACTCGAAAACTTAGAGTTAAGCGATCAACACGAATTTTACCTTTGTGGTAATGGCGCTATGGTTAAATCGGTGCAAGAAATTTTAGAAACTTTAAAGGTCGACCCGTCTCGGATTTTAATGGAACGTTTTAACTGATAGGGAACTATTAATCTCTGGCAAAGCTAAGAGTCAAACTCAAATCTTCGCCCAGAGTCTCACAGTTTTTTTAATTAAGAGAAGATTCTGGGCGGAACTCGCTTTTGAAATTGAATGAGGCCAGAAATTAAAAGGCTGGTTTTAATGTGCGGCTTCAAAAATAAATTTTCTGTTAGAGCCTATTTATTGAGCTTCAATCAACACTCTTCTCCCTGGCGTATTGGCCGCTACTTCTGGGGCGTACATTTCTTCGACTTTAGCGGGCCGCCATTCAAACTCTCCACTCAAACGAGCCCGAAGAACATACGTGACTTCATAGGTTCCCGCTGGTAAATAATCAATAAAGAAACGGGCGCGATCATCGCGGAATTCTTTGTGTTGGTACAACGGCTGACACCAGCCCCACGCGCAATTTTGTTGTGATTCTGGGGTTTCAAGGGTTTGATCAGCATTGTCTAAATCAAAGTTTACGATTTCAGCCCCACTGGGTATCGGGTCTTCGATTAACACTTGTCGGTGTGGTTTCGCGGTTACGACTTTTAATTTCACCAAATAGTTTTCCCCGAGTGCTAGTTTTTCTACCTGCGGATCGGCCTCTTCACTTTGACTGAATGGTTTTACTTCTCGCTCTATCCAAAAACCGCGACTATTTTCGGTTAAGGCTTCAGCTGGCATTAAATCAGTTAACACCACATCAAGCAGTACCGGCTGAGACGTTTCAAGGTGGTAAGACTGGCTTTTACCCCCTTCAAGCTCGGCACCATAGGTTTGCACTTGGTTCAGGTTCTCTAGCCCCCCTTTTAGCAAGGTTTCGTTTTTGGTATTGTTGCTAAGGGTAAATTGAGCCCCAATCGAATCGGTTTCTTGCGATTGAGTGTACAACGCTAAAGCGCTGAGCACTCGCACCGCCGAAGAACCAGACAGTCTTTGCTTTTTACTTTCCGATAAATAACGAGCGATAGTGTCCCACTCATTTTCAAAAATATTTTGATCCATAAAAGTTTCTAGCACCAGCGCCGTTAATCTTTCGTCTTGCGAAAAGAAGGCCCCCTCACTTTCGGTCCAAAAACCAAAGCGATCATCACGGTTATAACTTTGTTTAAGGGCTTCGATGTACTCTGATTTAGTACTGGCTTGCGCTGGCGGCAAAGTCCCTAACTTTTCAGCCGCTCGTAACCACCACACTTTAGCCTCAGCACTGCGAGTGTAATTTTTTAAGAAATCTAAATCATTCACCGTTACTCGATTGTAATTCAGTAAAATCGCCGCCGCTTGCACGCGCGCAATATCACTCGGACAACGCCAAGCGTTGGTATTACATTCTTTAAACACTTCCCCTCTTAACCAATCGGCTGAAGCTTCAAGCTTCGCTAATTCAATCGGTACTTGGTACGATTCTAATAAAGGCGCGGCTTCTAAAACTTGCGTGGTGACCCAAAAATTTGGGGTGTTATTTTGGGCCCAAAAAGCAAAACCGCCCCCACTGACAAAGCCTTTTTCAATTTGATCGCGTGATTCCTGCATCGCTGCCAAGTCTGGCGTTGGCGCTTCTTTCCCCACCGCTTTGTTTAGGTTTAATTGGTACAACTTTGCCACTAGCGCCGAAAGTCTTTGTTCCGTACAGCCATAATTTACGGCCGCTGCCACGTTTACCAAGGTATCAAGTGAGTTCGAAAGTGAACCAAAGACCTTAACCGTCAGGTTTGAAGAAATGGCCTGCGCCGCCGGAATTAAGGTAATATCATACCCTTCTTCAACCCTTTGAAATTCGGCCGCGTTCAAAGTTTGCGCGGGTGGCTGCACCGTTCGGTTTAAAGATACAGCGTCTTTGAAACCAGTCGTTTCACCTTGAATCGTAAAACCAAAGTCAATAGCTTTCACCGTTTGAGTCGGTTTCACCTTCACCGTGAAATACACTCGCGCTTCTTGGCTAACGTTTACCGTTTGTGTACGCTCCCCCACAACCTCTAGATCAGAGGGAACATCAAGGGTCACCTTTATCGATTCTGTTTCTATTTCACTGTCATCTCGATAAACGAGTAAGCCGAGCTTAACCGTATCACCTGACTGTAAAAAATTAGGCACGATTTCGGACACCAATAAGGGAAGGGTAACCATAAAATCACTGGTTTGTGTTCCAAACGCATTATTCTTCGTGGCTCCCGCCGCAAAAATATTCCAGGTCGTTAGATTATCCGGCAGCTTAAACTTAACCTGTGCTAAGCCGTCGCTTTCCGTTTCCAGTTTTGCAATAAAAGCCGCCGTGTCTCGAAAGTCCCCTCTCGGTTTAAAATCATCTCCCTTACCGCCACCACCGCCAAACCCCATAGCCATACGGTCGGCGATTGTTTTAACTTCTTCCATAATTTTTTCCATCTCACTGGCTGATGTGTAATTCGCCAGAGTATGAAACGTAGACACTCCTAGCGGCCATTCACCAATTAGACGCTCCATTAAATCAAGTGGCACTCTTGATTTCAAAGCCAACAATGATTGGTCTACTACCGCAATGGCAACCTCGGCTTGAACCCCCTGATCATTAATCTGGGTCTCAACATTAAGCGTGACTTCGTCCCCGGGACGATAAATCATTTTTTCAGGCGATAGCCTCACTTTTAAGTCTCGTTTAGGGTCTTCAATTTTTATCGGGTGTGAGCCCCATTTAACTCCAAATTCACCGTTCTCATCTTGACCTTCCATTAAGATCGAAACAAACACATTGGGGCTCATCCAGTCTTCAATTTCAAAGCTAACCGTGCCACTATCGGCGTTAAAATCTAACACCTCAAGCACTTCCCCCCGCTCAAGGGTGGCGTGAACCCGAGTGGGTGTAAAATCGGCATTAGGCGCAAACACTTCGGCCGTTTCGCCGATACGGTAACTATCTTTACTCGGGAAAAGCCATAAAATTTTATTCGTATTATTTTCTCGTACCCGCGTTTGATCATTCCCCGAAACCCAGAAATATTTTTTAAGGGTCGTTGTTCTTTTTTTCGTATCTTGAGTACTAAATTCAAAACTATATTCTCCACCTTCCGCTGGGGCCGTTACGTCGAACTCAAACTGACCTTGAGCGTTGGTTTCACTTCTTAAGCGATCCACTTCTTCTTCCAGTGACTCCCATTCACCATAAAAATTTCCATCGGCATTTTTACGTTCATTTCGCACCCATTTGGTGCGTAACACTTTTAATTCAACCCGCGTATTTGATAGAATTTCATCGTTTAAATCCGTCACCGATCCTGTAATTTTAGTTTCGTCTTCTGGCGCAAAAAAGTGCGGTACAGACAGTCCCTTAATCAGAGCGTTCGCGGCACTGAACGGAATCGATAGTTCGGTTGAACTTATTTCGGCCTCGCTGACATTAACCGTCGCATTAAGCGTTAATAAATTCCAATCAATGTCCTCTAAGTCTAAGTCGCGCAAATTAATCGGCACGACTAACGTTCCGTTTTCATCTAGTTGACCCGATTCTCGAGTCAAAACTTTGTCTTTTTTAACTTGGGGTCCCCAGCACCAAAATCGGCACGGTTCTTCTCCTAAAAGGGTTATGGTGTAGTCAACATTGCGATCGACAATAGCCCCCCCAAAAGCGTAAGCGGCGGTAATAGAAACCGCTATTTCTTCCTCGGCAATAGCCTGATCGGTAGAAAATTCAGGCGTTATTAAAAAGTTTGGTTTGCGATATTCTTGAATCCAAAACGGCGCTTCCAGATTAAAACGCTGATTATTCTCTTCATTTTTAATAGCCATACTTAAGCGATAATTCCCCAGCTTCAAATCATCGGGCAGCGTGTATTCGCCATCAAAACTTCCGCCACCAATAGTGCCGTTAATCGTTTCCACTACGTTATATTCTGGATCAAAAATTTGCAGTTCATACGCCACATTATTCACGGAGTCTCCCACGTTCTGTAAAGGGAAATTTTTACCAAAAAGTTCGAGCGCTCTAACAAAGCCTTTATAGAACAAAGTCTGACCAGGCTTATACAGTGGCCGATCGGTAAAGAGCGCCCCGGAATATTGTTCATTGTACTTCCAGTCACCAAAGTCTGCCTGTGCATCCCAGACATTCATACCGTCGTTAAAATAGGGCGTTCCAAAACCAACTAAATCACCAGCGGTGACTTTCACCATCCTAAATTGGTCACGCGGAATTTCAATCTGGTAGTCGTTAGACACATTTTCAAGTGACCTAAAACGAGTTTCAGTTTGCCAGTCTCCCACGTAAAAATCCATATCTACTTCCGCAGGCAACGATTCTTGGTTTGGAAACGGTATCGCCTTGACCGATAAATTATTGTTGGCGGCTTGTTTTAATTCCACCGCAAAATCAGAGACAAAAAAACGTGCATTGTAGGATCGTGAACGATTTTGCTCAATAAATATCTTTAACTCGTAGTCACCTGATTTAAGGCCTCCGGTGTCGCTAAAAAATTCTGGAAATTCGGTTTGCAAGTCTAACTCCCAAATCTTTCTTTTCTTTAAAGAGGTCGTTAAAGGATAATTTTTTACCTTTCCGTTTAAAGTAACCGTAACGTTTTTAACCTTACCGCCGTATGAAAAAGTTGGCTTTATTTCCCCCCCTCGGCCGAAGACACTAAAACTATTAGGGAAATAAATCGGGGTGAAGAAAGTTTCTAAATTTGTTTGAAAAACAAACGGTTCATAATTTTCTAGTTTTCGCCCTCCCGCGTCTTCAAACGCTGGTTTTAAAGATACCGTAAATTGCACTTCTGGATCCCAGACACCATCAGGTGGTGAGAGGTAAAAACTGTTACTGGTGTAATCATTCTCAATCCAGTAGCTTAAGACCTCTGTTAAATCTTTTTCAGGGGCGGGAGTTATTTCTAAATTTTCGGCCAAGGTCTTGCTGTTTACCGGAGCGCTAAACTTAAGCTCTAGAGCTCTGGTATGAATGCTGGGCACGCTGCGGTCGATAAGACTAAAAGGTCCTGCCGTCTGAAACTCGACCGTTAGTTCTTTTTGGGTTGGCACATCGCCCTGTAAACTAAAATCACTTGCCGCGAGACTAAGCGTGTAATTAACACTTTGAGGCCACGCGGTTCGAGGGGTTAATTCGACTTTGGTTTTATCGGTTAATGGTTCACCGTCTTCTGTTTCAAGAGTACCGTACGAGGCATCTAATTTTATATCACCTACGTTTGTATCGGTCGCTTTAAGCGTGAGAGCTTGGCCCAAAGCCGCCAGATCAATCGACTGATTAAAATAAAGAGTGAGTGGTTTTTGAGCGACGAGCGTTTCGGCATCAAAGCGGCTAATAGCCACCGTTTTAGTATTAAAGTTGTAATTTAAATCAGTTAAAATGTCTGGCTTAGCCGTCAGTTGATACAGCGTTGATGGCTTCCAGGCTTCTTCTGGCTGAAACATAATACCGCTGGTGCCCAGCGAACGCCACTCTCCTGGATGAGCGGGTTCGATGCTAAGATGATCCGCCAAAAAGGCTTTTACCGCTTGGTGATTTTGTAAGGCTAATACCGGTTCTTTCCATAAAAAAGTAATCGGTGTCTGGCCTTCGATGTCGTCACTTTCGTGCGCCGGCGAAATAAATTCAATCTCTGCTGGTTTGTCAAAACTGATTGGTGCCAAATTGGGTTCAGCCTCTATGAGCGATTTTAAATCCTCGGTAAGGACTAAATCATCACACGCGGTTAAAAAGAAAGCGGTGAGCAAAAGAAGGAATTTTTTCATAAAAAAATTTTATAAGTTTTCGACTTTAATCTGCACTTTATCCGTCTCTCCGTCAAGGTTAGTGACTTCAATCGCGTGCTGGCCTAGTGGAAAATTATTGATAATTGGGCCTTCCAAGATTTTATTATTAAAACTATATTTTAATGCACTGACATTAGTTCCTCTTATTTGAATCAGTAAGTCTGAACCGGCTACAAAAGTATCATCATTAGCCGGGTAAATTATTTTCAAACTGCGCGTCTGGTCGGCAGGCGGTGCCTGATTTAAGGCGGCTCGTTCTTGAGCGGTCAAAAAAACCGGAACCGTTTCTGCACAGAGCGTCGCCTGAGGACGTCGACAAGCCGTACTTAAAACGCGATCACCAGTGTATTCAAAACCAAGGGCTGGTTTGTCGCGGTGCAAACGTTGCATCACCCCTTGCCAAATAGGGCCGGCCCCTTGCATACCAGAGCTCGCTACCATTGGCGCACCATTGGCATTACCGACCCAAACTCCAACCGTATAAAAGGGCGAAAAACCAATCACCCAGTTGTCTCGAAAGGCTTGCGAAGTACCCGTTTTAGCCCCACTTGGAAAAGGTAACTCTAAACTATTACCACGTGAAAAGTTCTTCCAACGCGCGGCATCATCACTTAATACTTGTTGCCCCCACTCGGCACTGCTGCTCGATAAAACTTTTTTAACCGGTAGCGGCTCTGGCTGATATAAAACAAGGCCCTGCGCATCGGTGGCTTTATCTATAAAAACAACTTCATTTAAACGACCCTGATGAGTAAACACCGAATAGGCCTGGGTGAGATTTAAAAGAGACGTTTCAGCCGACCCTAAAATCATCGCTAAACCAAGCGATTCGGGTTGAGCCCGAAGGGATAACCCCAACTGTTCTAAAAAGTAATAAAAGGGTTCTATACCCACCTGAGTCAGCAAATCTACCGCCGCGATGTTATAAGAATTGGCCAGCGCTTCGCGGAACCGAACGGCGCCATTTTCTTCTGTTATTGAAAAATTTCGTGGTAAATACCCCTCTGCAAAGATAGTTTTCAAATCACTGAGCTCATCCGCCGGCGAAAAGCCTTTATCAAGGGCTAAGCTATACAAAAACGGTTTTAAAACCGAACCCGATTGTCGGTAGGCGGTGGCCATATTAACCGCCCCCGCCATTGTGTCGTCAAAAAAATCAGCGCTGCCAATCATTAACTGTAAGCGATTTTGAGGGTCGAGTACCACCACCGCACCGTTGCTAAGTTGTTTCTCTTTTTCGTTCCGTTTAATATTTTGCTGCACAATCGCCAGGCTGTCTTGATACAGTTTTTTATCGAGGGTAGTATAGACATGCACTTCCTCACTTTCGTCTTCTAAAAAATCCAGCTGAGATTTTAACCAAAATATAAAATGAGGGGCGGTTATAAGGTTATTAACCTCTGGTTTAATAATAAGTGGATTCTTCACCCAGTACTTATAGGTTTCTGTGTCTATTACCGCTGCCGCCTCTAAACGGCTTAACATAAAATTACGACGTTCTAACGCCCGTTCCGGATTGGCAATAGGGTTAAACTGACTCGGATTTTGAATAATGGCCAGCAAGGTCGATAACTCGCCCACCGATAGCTGGTGAAGGTCTTTAGAAAAATATCGCCGAGCCGCGTTTTCAAAACCGTAAGCTCCGTTTCCTAAATTAACCTGGGCTAAGTAGCGATTAAGAATTTCTATTTTCGTTAATTTTTGTTCCAGTTTTAAAGCCCAAAAAGCTTGTCGGACTTTGTACCACCAATTTCTTTCGGTGTTAGGTAAAATTTCTAAGCGCGCGAGCTGCATAGTCAGTGTCGACGCGCCAGACACAATTTCTTGAGAAGCTATATTTTGAGAAATCGCTCTTAATAAAGCCTTAACATCAACTCCACCATGCTGATAAAAATTTTGATCTTCTAATGTTACCAAGCTTTCTAGCAAAAACGACGGAGGCTCGGTACTCAGTGAAGACACAGCGGATTCTTGGTATAAAACTTCTCCAGACTGATCATAAAAAAACCAAACTGTTTTTTCAGTCGGTGAAGGTAGGGGCCATAAAAAAAACAAGCCTAATAAAAGCGTTAACACTAATAAGCTGGCTCTAATAAGCTTCATCGGGCTTTAATTTAAATTATGCATAAAATTATACAAGCCTTATAAAAGACAAAAAACAATACTTGAAAACAATGTAAATAAGTGTTATAATAAAATATAATCTTTAAAAAACAAAAAATGCGATATACAAAAACACTCGGTCTGATGCTGCTAATGGCAGCGAGTGCCACTAATGTTTCTTTCGCGCAAGAGGAAGACCCGCTAGCGGCGATTGATGAATTAAATGAGGCTATTGAAGCCCTTGAGAGCTTTGAAGAAGACAATGAAAGTTTTGAAACAAACGAAGAATCAAGTGTTGAATCTGATTTTTTAAGCCCTACTGAAATTCAAGATAATGTTGTGGAACCAAATTCCAGTGAAGACTTAATGATGCCAAGTGAAACTTTAGACGCCGCTGAAAATATCGTTGAAAGTGAGAATGTAGATTTACAAAGCACCGTTACCGAAACGGTCAATGAACTGCAATCTAAAAGCATTACGGATCGTTTACAGATTAAAGAAATTCCAGAAGGGAAAGAGAATCACCTGCTTTACACTATGCCTGGCACCATTGATTACCGAGGGATGACGTTTATGAGAATTGATTCTTCTAAATTTTTCAATCGGTTCCAAAAGTGTAATATTGCAGAATCTGACACGGTTACCAGCACGCTCTCGCGTTTAAAAGTAAGCCAAGGCGCGCCCCTTGAATGTCGTGAAAGCATGAAATACCAATTCTTGCCATACCGTACTTTTCGGGCCAGTCGATAAATATAAAACTTTGTTTTAAAAGCCGCTCAATGCTTGAGCGGCTTTTTTTTAATTAGGTTTCTACGCGTTCAATGTTAGCGCCTAAACGATTAAGGTTCTCTACAAAGTTTTCATAACCCCGGTCAATATAATCAATATTAGTCACTTTTGTATATCCCTCAGCAATCAAACCCGCCAATACCATGGCCGCTCCGGCTCTAAGATCCCAACTTTGCACTTCCGCGGCTCTTAGTTTGGTTTTGCCCGTAATTTTGGCTTGGTGTGGATTTAAAATTTGCACCTGAGCCCCCATTTTCTCCAATTCTAGTAAATACGTTAAACGATTCTCAAACAGCGTTTCAAATAGCAAAGAATCCCCTTCACACTGCGTTAACAAAACCCCAAGTGGACTTTGTAGATCGGTTGAAAAGCCTGGGTAAATCGCCGTTTGCACTTTACTAATCGCCTTGAGATTGGGGCTAGGCATTACGTGTAAAGCCCTATCAAGCATTTCAAACTGAGCGCCTAACCGTTTAAGTAGACCATAAAAAGAAAATAACTCTCGATGATTTACATTCGTGATCATCAAATCGCCTTGCGTTAACAAAGCGGCAATAGCGTAAGTTCCAACCAGTAAACCATCCGTTGGAATAGTGAAAGTTCCTCCTTTTAGGTCTTTACGCCCTGTTATTTTAACGTGATGCGTACCAGCCCCCTCCACATCCGCTCCCATACTACCCAACATTTCTATAGTCGCACTCACATGCGGTTCAGCCGCCGTAAAATATATTTCCGCGCTATCGGGTTGTCCCGCCAAAAACATAGCCAAATTTTCAGTCCCGGTCACCGAAGCTTCTGAAAGCAACAAACGATTACTGGCTAAGCTTTTTAAATTAAAAGTAGCTTTCAGACTATCCTCCGTTTCTTCTACTTCAGCGCCTAAAGTCATCAAGCCATCAGTATGTATGTAATTTGAACGAGCGCCAATGACGCAGCCACCCGGCATTAAAATTTCACACTCTCCAAAACGACTTAAAATGGGTCCCATCATTAAGAGTGAGGCTCGAAACTTACGCACATCATCTAAGTCCGCCAGTTTTTTTAAATCTACCGTTTTAGCCTCAATTTCTACTTTTCGCATCTCTGGATAACGGGTCACCTTTACCCCAATATCTGAAAAAATAGTGAGCAAATTTTCAATATCGGTAATATTTGGTACTTCAAGAAACGTGCATTTTTCGGGCGTTAACAAAGCCGCACAAAGCATGGGTAGAGCGGCATTCTTCGCCCCGTTAATTCTAATTTCGCCTTCAATTTTAGTGCCCCCTTCAATTTCAAAATAAGCTCTGGGCTTTGAAATACGAGGTTTATGATCACGGTTCATAAAGGCAATTAAGTTATCACCCCCTAATTTGTAAAGCTTTCGAATCACTTCTTCGTTTTTAGGCGTACTCGCCCCATCCATCCAATGATGAATCGTTTGCCGGCTGACCCCTAAATTTTCGGCTAATTCTTTTGGCTTCCAGCGATGTGTCTCAAGCCAACCTCTAAAATCTGTTTTAAATTCTATGTGCATACCTCTCATTTTAGTAAAAAATTAACTCTAGCGTCAAATTTTAAACAAAGATAATCCTGTTTAATTAAAAAACAAAATACTAGATATATTTTTAATTATAAATATATTAAATATATGAAATATTTTTACCTGTACCTGGCCATGATTCCGGTTTTCTTCATTATTGATTTTTTCTGGATCAATTTTGTGGCGAAGGGACTCTATGAAAAGCACTTGGGGGATTTAATCGCCTTTAACTTACCCGCCGCGGCTATTTTTTATTTGGTTTACATCGTCGGAATCATCATTTTTGCCGTTCAACCGGCCATAACTTCTGGGCAATGGCAAACCGCTTTAATGTGGGGGGCTTTATTTGGCTTCTTTACCTACGCTACCTACGACATGACCAACTTAGCCACACTAAAAAACTGGCCACTCGACGTGGCTATTTACGATACTCTTTGGGGAACATTTTTAAGTGCCACGGTTGCCACCGCTGGTTTTCAAATCGCTCAGTTACTAAAAATCTAATATGCTCTTAATATTAAAAGTGGCTTGCGGTATTTGGCTTTTGCAGACCCTCGCGTTTGGGCTTTCTATTTGGACGAAAAAAAATTCAATTGCTGATGTATTCTGGGGTTTCTCCATGGCCGTGGTCGCCTTGCTCGCCAATGCGTCGTTCATTCTATTTGCCTTTGAGGCAAACCCAACCTTAGCGCTTTTAACGCCATCGGTTGCCATAAGCTTCATGATGGCGATTTGGGGTTTTCGGCTTACGTATCACATCGGATCAAGGTTTATCCATAAAAATAAAGAAGATAAACGCTACGCCAAAATGAGCGAAGGCTGGAAAAATTATTATCTGCGTTCTTACTTGCAAGTATTCATGCTGCAAGGTGCTTTAATGTTTGGAATGATGGCCGCCTTGTTAGTGGCCATTTTGAACGCTCCAGAAACAAATCTTTATTTACTAGCCGCCGGAGTAACGGTTTGGGCTTTTGGTCTTATTTTTGAAATCATATCAGACGCCCAACTGGCTAAATTTGTAAAAACAAAAAAACCAGGGCAAATTATGAAAAAGGGACTCTGGAAATTTTCACGACACCCGAACTACTTTGGGGAAGTCGTAAGCTGGTGGGGTATTTGGATTGTCGTGGCGAATGCAGAGTTGTGGTGGGCCGCCTTAATCACCCCTTTAGTCATAACCTTTTTAATTTTAAAAGTATCAGGCGTACCCATGGCGGAAGCCCACTACGCCGATAACGAAGAGTTTCAAAGCTACGCAAAATACACCAATAAATTTTTTCCTTGGTGGCCGAAGAATTAACCTAACTGAGGGCTTAAGCCCTCAGTTAATAAATTACAAAAATTAGTTCGTAATTGGAGATGTTTCGGGATCAGTATCACCTTCAAACCCTAAAATATCCCACACCGATTTAGCCGCGACGTCCGCCGGGCGTTTTCGGTTGGCTTCACAAACGATACCGTCCTTATCACGATCTAAACCATGTACATCATTTTCAATGCCACCACATTCCTCAAATAACGTTTGGGCTTCTTCCTGATAGGCGAAATTGTCACAGTTAAAGTTTTCTCTTTTTTCACACTCACCAATCAGCCAGGTACCGTTTTCAGTTTTAGTCACCATGGATTCGGAAACCGAACCTGTTTCAACTAACTTACCTAAATCGACGTCGGTTCCAGAGAACTCCATGCCAAAAGCCACCAAGACTAAGGCGATCAAACCTAAAATCCAAAGCCGAAATTTTTCAAACACGAAATAACAAATCGCAAGCACCACCAGTAGACTTAATAAAACGAGTAAACGCACGTTCGTATTGCGTCTTAAATTCTTTGTTTTTGACATAATGTAGATTTAATAAATTAGATCTACACTAAACTCTCGGTGTTTATAGTCAAGTCCTGCGGTTCTACGCTGATTGTAACCACTCGATTACGACGCTGAAAACGCCAGTTTAAGCTTAGAACCACACAACAACAAACGGCATAGAGAGAAGATATCAAAAGCATCACAAAATCTCCAACGATGAATAAAGCGTACAAAGAACCAATGGCCGCATTCGTGAGCCATACCATGTAAGTAGTACTATTGACCCCTGATTTTTCAATCCACAAATCTTTAATCGTAGGACCAAAAGCTAAAATAGCCACTCCACCCATGGCGGCGTAAGCAAGCAATAATAAAGACGTAAAGATTTCTGGCATGGTAAAGCAAAATTAACAACAAGAGAAAATGTACACTCGGATTGAACCTTTTCGCGGACTAAAACCACGATATCATCAATCTCTGTATGACTGCTTTCTTAAGGTGAAAGCAAAGTATATTTTTTCTCCAGTCGCCGGCGCTTCACGTTGAGCCCATGACACGAATCTGGATTAGCGAGAAATTATCTAGTTTTTCGGGGGCGTCAAACTTTTTTATTCGGCTTTTAAACGCTGTACTACCAACACCGTATGAACGCCGCCCCAAAATTTAGTCAGAAAAAAGCCTGTGCCGCTTGTCAACAAGCCTTGCAAAAAAAACAAAAATCATGTACAATAGCCAGATATTTAAATGAGTAGCCATGGCGAGCAGTATTATTTTTCATCCTCAAACTCAACAAAAAATTGAGGACCACTGGGACCAGCTTTCGCCTCAAGCTCAGATGTTTATTAAGTCACTCGAACAACAAGCCAGCGCTTACCAAAAATTAGCGCTCAGAGCGGCGGTTGAAAACGACCGTTGTAATCCCCCGGTTTTTATTAAAAGTCTTAAATATAAAATTACTCGATCTAAAGGAAAATCACTCGAAAGAATTGATAATGTTGATGCCGAAAAAACCTTAAACGAAATTTACAAAGAACTAGAATCCCTTTAAAAAATGTCTTTAGAAAGTCTAGAACTAGAAACCGGTGAACAAAGCGAAACCATCAGCACACAAGAAGTGGCTGACACTACCGCTGAGTTATCAAATCTAGACATACAAATTGCACAAATTTCTGAAGCGCAAGACCCCGAAACCGCCGAAGCGCTGCGCAATGACCCAGCACTAAGAGCCGAAATTTTAGATTTCTTGCAACAAGCCGCTAATAATCAGTTAGGCGAACACTTGGGGGAGTTTAACGCTGCCCACTTTGATAGTAATGGCCAAGCCGGTTTGGATCGATTTGAATTCAACCAGTTTGCCGACAGCCTTGATGCCGCGATTGACCAAATAATTATTTTAGATGGGCAAGAACGCTTTACTGAAATTCACACCGATTCAGGCGAGGTTAGTTGGTATGAAGTTGATCAACATGCGGCCGCTTTTGCTGACGACCTAATTCCTACAGACGAGATTGTAGACCTGCTTCGAGGTGAAAATGCCAGCGTTGGTGAAAGGGTTCTTAATGGCGCGGGGTTATCTGACGCAGAAATTCAAGCGATGAGAGACCAACCGTTCTCTATCTATTCAACCGATTCCTTAGGCCAAACCGCTCTGTTACTCGCTTTAGAATTAGGAGAGGGGGCCGAAGACATGGTGAGAATGATCTCTAATATTCCCTCCGCCACAGCGCTCGTGCCTCGTTATTTGGGGTTTCGGGCACAAGCGCTTTCGTCTGATCCACAAGAAGCAACAGAAGCCCAAATTCATCTAGAGGATCTGAGCGCTCAAAACCCTGCATTAGCCATGTTAAACCTGCTTGGGGAGCAAGGCGTTGCACTTATTCAGCAAATTGGCGGCATGCTGACCAGCGGAACGCAAGGTGATGTGGCTGCAATCGTATCTACCATTCCCGGAATGATGGCTGGGGGGGCCGGTCTTGCTCGACTTGGCGCTAGAGGCACCCAGCTCGCCACCCGTGAGGGGAGTCGAGCCAATCGAATCGCCGGTGCGGTGGAGCGGGGGGCGGGTAGAATTGCCGAGCGCGCGGACGCGGTAGATAACACCCTCATGACACTGGGCGCTAACCGGGCCGTTGGCGCCATAGGAAGAATGACTCCGCAACCGACAAATGTAGTGGATGAGATTCCGGTGGCGGCAAATACCAACCGCCCGCCTGCCATCAGAGCCCAAACCGAAGCCGATTTTGTGGCCGCCGGTGGCGCCATGGGAAGAATGACTCCGCAACCGACAAATGTAGTGGATGAGATTCCGGTGGCGGCAAATACCAACCGCCCGCCTACTATCAGAGCCCAAACCGAAGCCGATTTTGTAGCGGCCGGTGGCGACTGGAACCATTATTCCGCCGTATTAGAAGGTGGAACACTCGTGTTCAATCAAGCTAAAATTGATGCCGATTACCCACCCGGGAGCGAGGGACGAACGGCTTTTCTACGTGAATTAGTCTCGCATGAAAGAGCCCACCGAGCTTTATCTGTATTAGATCACGCAACCATAACACGTCTCAGTTCAGCCTTTGCCGAGCAGGGTTGGTTAACCGATCCTGATTTTTTGAGACAATACGATATTAACCTTAACGCTGATCAAGTAAGTAATTTTGATAGAGTGAATGAAATTACCTCGGCCCTGATTGGACGCATGCGATCGAGGCAAGACGTACCCGACGAATTTGTCAGCCTCCTCAACAGCGCCGGTATTTCTCCGCAAGATTTAGGGGTTCGCGTCGGCAGGCAAGTGGGGGCACCAAATGGAGAATTAGGCTTAGCCCGAGCGGCTATGACAGATTCGAAGGCTATTCGGGCGCCAGGCATTAGAGGCCTTGACGACGAAACTGTTTCGTCTGTGCTTACTAACTTTGGAAATGGCAGTCTTGATTGGAATGCTGCAATAAGCGATAATAGTCCCCTTTCGCTCCGAAACATTATGCGCCAAGGGGGAAATGGTAGCAGCGTCGAGATAACCCTAAATCAAAATCTCATTAATGCACTTCAAAAAGTGGCGGATGAGGGGCAAACCCGCGAAGTGTCAACCACCGTTCTCAATGAAGGGATTCAAACCGCTCGAGAGTTACTAAGCGAGGGTGACACGACTATCCCTATGAGGGTTTTTGGTTTAGATGTGGTAAACGTTATGGACGGTATTCAGGCACATAGAGCGCTCGTTCCAGAGATAAATCCTTTGGCGGATCTTCCGGCTAATTCCGTCGTCAGCAACGGAACGCACACATACATTCTACGAGGCGCAGAAGGCGAGAGCTATAGACTTGATGATGGTCGATTGGTTCCGCAAGACTATTTAGCAAACAACGGCTTTGAAGTTCTTGATGCAGACGCCGCCGCTGCAGTTCGGGCTCAAGACGCCGCCGATTTAGCTGCACGAGCCCCAAGAGTGTCTGATTATCAACCACCAGAAAATTTAAGTCGAGGCGACTACATCACATTCACTACTGGTAATGGTCGCGTCCACCACCGCCAAATCACAGAAGTGGGCAGTGAGGGCATTTTAGTTTTAGACGGAGGAGCACAGAGAATACATCCTCGTGTTTTTGAAAGATATAAAGTCACTCAAACGGAGCCCGCCATCGCAGACAGTCTCCGCCCTATCCGTAGCGCCGAACAGGCGAGCCAAATTAGTGCGCGCGTTGAGGAAATTTTTAGCACCGGAGAACCTGGTCAGACCGTAAATCTTAACGATGGCCGACTGTTGACGATTGAGACTATTGACCACGATAGTGGAACTATTCAGCTTCAAGATATTGGAGTTGTTGATCGCCAAGATTTAATCCGCCAAGGAGCGCAGCTACCGCCATTTTTAGAGTCTTTAGACGAGCTAGAAGCAGGGAGTTTATTAGTGCTTACACGGCGAGAAAGAAATCTAGTTGTGCGCGTAACTTCAATAGAAAACGGGAGACCAATTGTTGAAGGGTTGCCCGAGCCAGAAGGAAGACTCCCTCTAACTTTTCGTACGCTTCATAGCGAAGACGCTAGGATTCTACACCATGGTGGTCGATACGACCCGGCAGTAGGCTCGCAAGCTCTTCTAAGAGATCCCGGATAACCTCGCTCTGCTCGGCTTCCGGGATAAGTTCGACTAACCACTCGCAAGCTCGTGGAGTCTCACTTAC
>Ga0307932_1000147_pt1 | contig 27365 bp, 31 predicted proteins | sample OrgLakmetageno48_FD_201843 | JGI IMG/M metagenome (GOLD analysis project Ga0307932, IMG submission 201843) | Saline water microbial communities from Organic Lake, Antarctica - #48 | ecosystem: Environmental > Aquatic > Non-marine Saline and Alkaline > Saline | place: Antarctica: Organic Lake...
ACCATTCCTAAAAGAACTTGCAGCCATAGGCGTGAAGCAATAAGTCCATGAAGGCTGCTCGATAGGTGTTTCAGGTTACGCAGATGAATGAGTTCTAGTGGATGGTTCATATAGCTGCATTGTGACACAAAATAATATTGTATTTATAGAGAATATGCAGTTGTGTTGATTGACTGAATCCGCCACTTTAAGCTATCTGTTTCAGTTTAGATAGAATGAGTCTCGGAAAGCTACCTGCAAATATTATTTATGTGTACGGTGGTTACCACGAACGGTCACTTCGAGTTCTTCGACTTCAAAGTTTTCCAGGCCGAGTAGCTTGATAATCTTCTGGTCAGGGGCGGCAAAGTGAATAACTTGTTCGCACTGCCCACAGACAGCGTGGTGATGTGGTTCGTGCTGGTATTCAAATCTGGCTTCTTGGGAGCCAAGTTGTAGTTTCTTAATCAGCTTTTCATTAGTGAAGTATTCAAGGTTGCGGTAGATGGTGGCTAAGTCGATGTCGGGGACAAATGCATGCACTTCAGCCGCTGAGAGGGCAGCCCTTTCCTCTTTTAGTACATTAAGGATGGCTTGACGTTTTTTAGTAAGTTTTGTTTTCATATGCGAATGATTTGCATAATAGCATTGTTCTGCTATACTCGCAATTGCGAATCATTTGCATATTAAATAATTACTTAGATGTATCATGAAACAGACAGTCGGAATTATCATTGGTGTAGCAGTACTGATTGGAAGTGGGTTTTTAGTAGCTACTAGCCAAAACCAGGAAGAAAATCCTGGCGGGGAAGAGGGTGTAGTAATTACTACTTCCTTTTACCCACTTGAGTTTGCGTTAGAGCGTATTGTGGGAGAACTGGGAACGGTTACCAATATTGGAGCCGGGAGAGACCCTCATGATTTTGAACCAAGTACGCAAGATATGGTAGCGCTGAAGCGGGCTGACGCGGTGGTGCTGCAAGGGGCAGACTTTGAACCATGGGGAGATTCAGTGATGGCTAGTCTAGAAGCAGACGGTGTGCCGGTTATTATTGCTACGTCTGATATAGAGCTCCACGAAGGCGGTCATGAACATGGAGAGGACGAGTCTCATGAAGAAGAACACGAAGATGGTCAGCATGATGATACTCATGAATCAGAGCATGAAGAAAAACACAACGACGAACATGAACCTGGTGTGTACGATCCACACACCTGGCTCGACCCGGTATTATTTAGTGATATGGTAAAACATCTAGCAACGGAAATTGCTGCACTTGATCCGAGCAATGCTGATGCGTATATGAGCAATGCTGCTGCATTACAAACTGAACTTGCGAGCTTACATACCCAATATGAAAATCGTCTGGCTAATTGTGAACTTGACGAAGTGATTACTTCACACGATGCCTTTGGCTATCTGGCCGATCGGTATGACTTCAAGATTCATGCTATTGCTGGACTGTCTACGCAAGATACTCCTTCGGCCACAACGCTTGCTGGACTAAAAAAAGAAGCCGAAGAAGGGATCGGCGCGATTTTGTTGGAAGAAAGTAGTATTACTGCGTACGGAGAAACACTGGCGCGGGAGACTGGTTTACAAACGCTGAGTCTGAATCCAATTGCCTACAGTATTTCAGCAAATGAAAACTACGTAACCTTAATGCAAAGCAACCTTGAGTCCTTTGCAACGGCACTCGCTTGTAATGAATAAATCAGTTATCAGTGTGAAAAATGTGACTAAAGCCGTCGGTGGACGACAGCTGTTAGTTGATGTTAGTTTTGAGATTGCTGAACAATCCCTGGTCTCACTGATTGGTCCAAATGGTGCCGGAAAATCAACAATGGTTAAAATCATCCTTGGTCTCGATCAACAGTATGATGGGTCAGTCACTATTCGCAAAGGAGAGCTAGTGCAATACATTCCGCAGCTGGTAATGGACGATCAATACCAGCTACCAATGTCGGTGTACGAATATATGTCGATTGCTACTAATCGGCTCTATAGTACCAACAAAAAGCAGGTTGATTTTGAGCAAGCGCTGAGCCATGTCGGTGTGGCCGGTGAAAAGCTACATCAGTCATACACCAGCCTATCTGGCGGCGAGCGTCAGCGGGTAGCAATTGCAAGAGCACTGCTGGGGGATCCTACTATTCTCGTACTCGATGAGCCTTTAGCCGCCGTCGACTACGCCTCACGCTCTGGTTTGTATAAACTAATTCGTCATCTCCAGCAAGATCACAAAATGACGGTGCTACTGGTGTCGCACGATATCGACAGTGTCTTGCCGCTGAGTGACCAAGTGTTATGTCTCAATCAATCACTGCATACAGACTGTCATCCGTCCCAGTTTACAGCTGAAAGGAGTCAGTATAATCAGACTATTCATCATCACTGTTAAGTATGGAATTACTCACGTATACATTTATACAGTACGCATTTCTGGGAGGAATATCCATGGCTATCCTAGCGGGGGTGCTAGGTCCATTTGTGGTGCAAAGTCGACAGTCGATTGCTTCTGATATGTTTGCGCACGTTGCTTTGGCGGGCATCGGCGCTGCGCTGTTGGTCGGCGTTAGTCCGTGGTGGGGAGCCTTACCGGCTCTGATTATTGTCAGTACGATGATTTGGCGGCTGCTCGATTCGGGTACCTACAGTCCAGATGCACTGGCTATGTTTTTTCTTAGTGGTGGCTTGGCAGCAGCGCTTGCGTTTGTACACCTTGCTCGAGACACGGTATTTTCGTTTGAAAATTATCTGTTTGGAAGTATTTTGACACTCACGTCTACTGACGTTATGGCGATAGTGTTAGCAACAATAGCTGTCGTTGGAGTGGTGTGGTACGTGTGGTATCCACTATTGGGAGCGACACAAAGTCCCCGGTACCTCATTCCATTCAGGCGTACTCCAAAAATTGTACAATTGCTGTTTTTTTGGTTGCTCGCGATTGTGGTGTGGGTGGGTATCAAAACTATCGGTGGTCTGCTGATCGGTGCTTTACTGGTGATTCCGGTCCTGACCGCAAGGAACTGGGCATCGTCTTTCAAGCAGTTGGTTGTACTGACCACAGTAGTTTCAGTACTATCGGTTTCTCTGGGACTCTTTGCTGCGCTGTACGTAGATTTACCACCAAGCAGTTTAATTATAGGTATGACTATTTTGGCGTTTGTACTGCAAGCGTCCGTAGCAGCGGCTATATCAAAGCGCAGTAGTGGTTAAAAAGTCTGCCTAATAAAGGTGCAAAGTTAGTGCGGGTCGCATTCAGTGCTAGTTATAAAATCGACTCAACGTAAAAGTGTTGAGTCGAGAATAACGATGCGGTCTGTCGCCAGAGTCTTACGAAGCAGATGTGGGAAGCCGAACACCCGCTTCTGTATATATCTTGCGCAGCGTTTGTCTGGCAGTATAGAGGACTGGACACTGGGCTTGTATCTCTGCATCAGACACAGTATTGATCAATAGTACCCGTTGCCAGTCAGCTTCTGAGAACATCGCTTTACGAAGCTGGTCGTGTAGGCTGGCAATGCGCGCCTCTTGTTGAAACGGCACATGAAGTTTCAAGGTACGGATCGATGAGAGTGACATGTCGCCACCTCCTTTCTGGGTTGCTCATCTTCTTTAACAATAGCAGGTTTGCGTTCTGGTGCACAATTTGTTGCTGTTGACATGACGTCAAATGAACAAAAAAACACAAAAATGGCCCGCGCGTGAGCGGGCCAGGTGTCTATGTGAATGATCGCACGCTATCGTCCACTCAGTTATTGGAGTAAAGGTCGCGCTCTTTGTTCGCTACGACGCTTTACTTCTTGCCAGACGCGAAACGCGTGCTGCAAGAACTTGGAAGCATTGGGATCTCTCGAAGCCATTTGATCGAGCTGTTCTCGAGATAGTTTGTCGACGTATGTGGTGACCCAGTGCTGTAACAGATCATCATAATCCATTGTCGCTAGCAGCTGGTGGTTCTTGCTGGACACTTTTTGTTCCTCCTCCTTTATGGTGACGTGGGTGGTTGGTATAGCTGTTGTGCTAAAACAGACTGTCAGCTGGCGCAAGTAGTAAGCAACTCTTTAACCCCGATGAAATTGCCACTGTGCTTGCTTGACGGAGATCGCTTCCCATAACTCGACCGCCTTGCTGAGTGTGGGCGAAACCCCCAGTTCTCTTGGGTCGATTTGCCCGTTTTTAATTCGCTTTACCTCTGCAACAGACAAGTTGCGAATAGATTCAGTGAATTCGGTCTGCAAGGCAGTCAATGACAGCTGTGGTTCCGACGATGCTGACTGGTATGGGTTATGAATCGGTGCAACGAGCTTTCGTTTCATAGAGTGGTACTCCTTGTATGTAATTGTGAATGAGGGAACACGCCCACTTTGGAGTATAAACACCTTCTTTCTACTTAGCAAGATATTTTTTGGTAAAAATTAAACATCCAGAACGGATGTTTAATTGTACTACTACTTTATTTTATATTGTTACTCGGTCGTCACCCCATCAAAGTGTTCCTCTTGTTCGTCGGCCTTGGTGGCGTGAACCGTTTGGTCTTTATGTTCTGGTGGAGCGTAGACTGAGTATAGCTTGAGTGGCTCGTCTCCGGTGTTGATGACGTTGTGTGCAACTCCAGCAGGAATGACCACAGCACTGTCTGCCGGCACCTCGTGCGATTCGCCGTTGAGCACAACGGTCGCTGCACCTTGTTCGAGGCGAATAAATTGGTCGAGCTCATGCACTTCGGCGCCGATTTCATCGCCGGGTTCGATACTCATCAGTACCAACTGGCTATTTTTAGCGGTGTAGAGCACGCGCCGGTAATCTGTGTTTTCTAGGGTTTCTTTTTCAATATTCGTGATGAATCCTTTCATAATGTATGGTTTAGATATTAATTACTACGTCCCCAGCCGCGACCACTTCCGGTACCTTGTCTGCCAGTCGCTTGGGTATGTCCCCCGGTTTCTTTTTCTGATTCCACAATCTGATTAAACGCGGTAGCGGTGATGTACTGTGGCTCATAGTTAGCATCACGTGTTGTCAGTTGACTCATGAAGGATCGGAGGTGGTTGCGTGAACCGCGGAGTAGGTTTTCGTATACAAGGTCAATATCCGCATTGTCACTACGATCAATTTCTGCTTGTAGGTCACGGATATCAAGTTCTTCAATTAGTGCCCCTACGGTGAGCGCCTCTTCTAAAGAGACTGAACCTCTGGCCACCAGATCATTGTACAAGGTTTGTAGATCTTGATTTGTAAATATCCCAACCGCATCGTCAGTTACAGGATCTTTAATCTCGTATTTAACCAGCAGATCACGAACGGCTTCAGTGTGCGTCTGTTCACTTTGGGCAATATTCGCAAAAATATTGAGTCCCCATACATCGTACAGGGTGCTATATACATCGCGAGCCAATTTCTCTTCTTCTCGCATGTAGAGTAAGCCTGCTCGCTCGACTTCTGAGAGTGACTCTGACGGCAGGCTGGCTAGGCTGGGTCGAAGGGAAATAAAGTCTGCAGCGGTGGGCGCAGTTTCCCCGTTACTTGGTTTTTGATTCATTTGTGGCACTGGTTCAGTTTGATTACCAAGTGACCAGCCACCAACACCGCCTGCGGTCAGCGCGACTAGGAGTGCGATAATTGATTTCATGTGGTTGTTGGTTATAGGACTTTTTTGTTATAACTCAGTTTGATGAATTCTCCTGGGGTGAGTGTGCCCGCGTTACCATTGATTTGGACTGATGGGAATATATATGTAGGTAAGTCCAAGGTGGCATCTCGAGCTTCTCGCATGGAGATAAATTCTTCTTTTGTCACAGTGTCGTTGACGTGAATATTTTTCTCGCGCTGTTCACCCACTGTAGTTGTATACGTGAGGTCACGGTCTTTGCTTTCAGGATAGTCGTGACAGAGGTACATTTTAGTATTAACTGGGTAGGTTTCGAGAACCGATCGAACCGAGTCAAACATCGATTCAGCACTGCCACCAGGGAAGTCACATCGGGCGGTTCCCATGTCTGGTGCAAAGAGTGTGTCGCCAGTAAATAGGTCGCCACCTATTTCATAAACCATATCAGCTGGGGTGTGCCCTGGTGAGTGTACTGCCTTGGCTGGAATGTTACCGATCATAAACGCTTCGCCGTCAGCAAACAAGTGATCAAACTGTGAACCGTCGGTTTTGAAATTTTGATTCAAGTCAAACGCCTCCTTGAGGTATGCTTGTACGGTTACGATATGCTCCGCAATAGCCTTTTTACCACCAATTTTTTCTTTGAGGTAGGTCGAAGCGGACAGATGGTCAGCGTGCATGTGGGTTTCGAGCAACCATTCATTTTCTAGCCCGTTTTCTGTGACAAATGAGATGACTTTATCCGCTAGGGTGGTGTCGGTCTCGACATTTTTATGATTGTAATCGAGTACCGAGTCGATCACGGCTGACTTTTTTGTGGCTGGGTCCCAGACCACGTAGGTGACTGTATGTGAGTCGGTATCAAAGATTGGGTGTATTTGTAGAGTATTTTCCATTATATAATTTATTTATTCCACGGCATTTTTGATACAAGCATTGCCATTCCACACCAGCCAGTGAGGCCAGAGAACGTCAGGCCGATTCCTACCGCTGGCATGAGAAAGCCAAAGTATTCATGTGCGGTGTAGCTACCAATGAATCCGACCAGAATCAGTACTCCTGCCGCAAGCAATACTTGTCGCATGAGAGGCATTCGTTTGGTTAGTGAGTTGGTAGAGTGTCCAGCTTCATCCCACGCTATCAGGCCACCCTCGACGTTTACCAATTCAGCGGTCACACCTGCAGCGGTCAGTTTTTCAATAGCTTGCTGGCCACGCTTACCGCTGCGGCAATGGACGTAGATAGTCTGCTTGTTTGCAAACTCGTCGATGTGTGACTCTAGTGTTCCTAAGGGAACGCTGCGAACTCCGGCAATATGCTTCTCTTTATATTCTGCTGGTTCGCAAACATTAATAAAGTCGATGCTGTCGTTATTTTGTTCAGCCTCTAAGACCTGTTTGAACGCGTCTACTGAAATATGTTTCATAGCTAGCCTTTTATTAGTGCGGTTAACTTAGCAAATAATTCTTGATCCTTGGTTGCCACAGTTGGAACAAAGTGCTTCATCAAAAACGACTCGGTGAACTTTTGTCGTAGTCCGGCAAAGGAGCGTGAAGCCGACAGTAGGGTGGTGCTGGCTTTATTGCAGTCCACACTGTCTTGTTGCAGCTCGTGCTTCACTGAAGCTAGTTGACCTTCTAATCTGCTAATATGATCGATGATTTGTTTCTTGGTGTCATGCATATAGAACAGTATAGCATAGGGTGTATCCTATGTAAAATATGTACAGAATGTATCTAATGCATGGTGGTGGTTGACTTGGTGCATTGTGTTTTAAACCTATACTGAGTCTGCGGCGCGGCAAAGAAGATTGATATATTTTGGTAGCACAGCATTTGCTATACTGTATGTATGAAAAAATTATTCGTAGTACTTATTATTGCATCACTCGCCGGTTATTTTTATGTGACACAAGTAACCAATGACGCTTCGGCTCCAAACGAAGTGGATGATGCTTCTACTGAAACGTCTGAGCAGATGTCGACAAGCAGCGAAATGGTGACTTATTATGATGAGACACAAGGGTACTTAGCTCGCCCCGAAGGCGACGGTCCGTTTCCAACCTTGATTTTGATTCATGAGTGGTGGGGACTCAACGACAATATAAAAGATCTGGCTGATGATTTTGCGAGCCAAGGGTATGTTGCGCTGGCAGTTGATCTTTACAATGGTGCTCCAGCAGCCACAACCTCTAGTCAGGCACAAGAACTGGCTGGTGGAGTACGTGAAAATGTTGACGGAGCGTTTGCTAACCTCACGGCTGCTACTGAATACCTAGATGGGCTGGCGTATGCGGATGCTGATCGACTAGCTTCAGTTGGTTGGTGCTTTGGTGGCCAGTGGGCCTATGAAATGGCCAAGAACGATATCGGGGTTGATGCGACGGTGATGTATTACGGTCGCTTTATGCCAGAAGACGATCTATCGATGATGCGGGCAGATATTCTCGGTCACTTTGGTGAAGAAGATACCTCGATTGCAGTTGATGATGTACGTCAGTTTGAAGCGAAGCTAGATACGCTCGAAGGTGATCATGCGGTCTTCATCTATCCAAATGCCGGGCACGCGTTTGCAAACGAAGACAACGAGGAAGCCTACAACGAAGAAGCATCAGAACAAGCGTGGGGTCGCACCATGGAATTTTTGAGCCGAGAGTTACAATAATTGCGTAGCACCTATTAGGTGCACTGCGACTGCTTGCGCACTCGTGAGCAGGTATACTACATAAGTAATGGAGAATTTCTATCCTTTCTTTTTGATTGTATTCTCGGGGGTGTTTTTCTCGATGTTGTCGATCCGAACGCACATCCCGTGGGCGGTGATGTTGATTTTGGGTGGGGTGATACTTGGTCCGAGTGTGTTAGGAATTGCCTCGGTTGACCCGACGATTGATTTTATCGGACAGATTGGACTGGTGTTTTTGATGTTCATGGCTGGGCTCGAGACCAAGATGTCACAGTTCAAAGAATTTCAGTCAAAACTGTTGTTCCTGGCCCTGTTTAATGGGTTAGTGCCTTTTTTGGCAGGATTTACGGTCGTACTGCTGTTGGGGTACGAGCTTATTACGGCGTTGATTGTGGGGGTTATTTTTATATCTTCGTCAGTGGCAGTGGTGATTCCGACACTCGAAGTGACTGGGATGATCAAAAACAAGTTGGGGCAGTCGGTCATGATCACCACGGTACTACAAGATATCGGGAGTCTCGTTTTGTTGTCGCTGCTATTGCAGCTGGTCAGTCCGGTGACTGAAGTACCTTTGTATGTATTCTACCCAGTGTTGCTTGGGGTACTGGTGGCACTGCGATTGTTTATTCCACGGCTACGCGCCTGGGTAGTGCGTATGACTACCGATGCCCCCGACTTATTTCAGTTGGAGTTTCGTTCGACATTTTTAATGCTCATCGGGACAGTGATAGCGTTTGAGTTGCTGGGGTTACACCCAATTGTGGCTGGATTTTTCTCGGGTCTAGTGTTGGCAGACTCAATCCGTAGCAAAGTACTGAAAGATAAAATCAAAACTATTAGTTACGGAATATTTATTCCAACATTTTTCATTGTGGTGGGATTGCAAACAGACCTCAGTGTTTTTAAAGACGTTGGCTCGGTGTTGACGGTGCTGCTGCTATTAGTTGGGACTTTAGTTGGTTCCAAATATATCAGTGGCTTTATTGGAGCTCGGGTGGTTGGGTTTGACAGTGTTGAGTCTAATTTTTACGCTGCGACATCGCTGCCACAACTGTCCACCACGCTAGCGACCGCCTTTGTGGCCTTTAATTTAGGGTTGCTTGACCAAGCTCTGCTGACCTCATTAGTGATTCTAAGTGTGGTGACAGTATTACTCAGCCCGTTGCTGATGCGTCGGTTTGCAACCCAGTTACTGGCAAGGAAGGGAAAAAGTACTTAGCTAGAGTATCAAGCTACGGTGCAGAAGTCTCGTCACGTGCCACACCATCAAAGGTTTCATTTTGAACAGACGGTGCCTCAACAGTTTCTCGAGTAAAAAAGAAAAAGACTGCACTGGTTACTACTAGAATAACAAACAGTATGATTAAGTTTTTATTATGCATAGACAGTCATGATATATCAGATTACTAGATTAATGAAATACACCATACTTTATTAATCTGACCGGTAGCTGGTACCTCAACTGAGCTGGTAGAATGGTCGCATGAAACATGTCTGGTTGCAGGGAGGTCTAGTTTGTTTACTGGTACTAGTAGTTGTCGGTTTGTATTATCTAGCACATACTACACCTACTACCGACGCTGTCAGTGAATCGTATAGCTCTCATGAGCCAGGGTTTGATGCGGAGCCGAGTGATACTTTATTGCCAGATATTACTGTCGGAGCGCCGGCGAAATACACCATTGCTGAATTGCAATTGTGGGAACGACCAGCTGGCCCACTGAAAGTAGGGATTCAGGTAGGGCACTGGCAAAACGAATCAATGCCAGAGGAGTTAGAGAATTTAGAACGAAACACAGGAGCAACTTGGAATGGTATGACCGAGGCTGAAGTAGTGTTGGTTATTAGTGAGCAGATCCAACAGCAGTTACAAGCAGCCGGAATCGAAGCAGAACTATTGCCAGCGGCGGTACCACCTGGGTACGTGGCGGATGTGTTTGTATCAATTCATGCAGACGGTAACCCCAATCCAGCTGTTAATGGATTTAAATTCGCTGCTCCACGGCGAGATTATGCCGGTACGTCAGAGGCTTTGGTTGATCTTATGTACGATACGTATCGCGACGCTACTGGTTTGCGAATTGATCCGTCAATTACCAGAAGAATGACTTCGTATTACTCGTTTAATTGGCCGCGGTACGAATATGCTGTCCACCCGTTCACCCCAGCGGTGATCGTTGAGACGGGCTTTCTCACTAGTCCAATTGATCGAGCAATTATTGTTGATGAACCAAAACGAGCCGCTACCGGAGTCGCAAATGCAGTGATTAGGTTTTTAGAGTCAGACACTATTACCCGCGCTCCGCTGCCAACACAATTTACCAATGCGCCAGCCCTTCCTTTGGCAGGTGAGGTGGTGTGTGCACCATTGCGGGCAGAACGGCTTGACTCGGCCGATCGGTATGATTGCCTACCGAGTCTGACCGATGCAAGTGGTTTAGTGTATTTACTAGCGAGCTATACGAGCAGTACGCTACCAATTGGTACCGAATTCAGTGCGAGTGGCGAGTATATGCCAATTCAAAATCTGGGTACGTACTTTTGGTTTCCGTATCAGGTCAATGGCTTGATTGTTGATCCTGCTATACCGATGAATGATAGGTGGTTTCTCCGCTAGCTAGTTTTGGCTCGATAGAAATGGCAGATAGTTCTATATATGCTACGCTCACAGTCATGTCTAACTCAGATGAATTTGTAGATTATGTGCTTGACCAACTCTCATTGGTTGGGGTGATTTTGACGTCACGCATGTTCGGCGGCGTGTTACTGAAAGTAAACAATAAGCAGCTTGGTATAGTTATAAACGATACACTTTATTTCAAGGTGAAAGAACCAGAACTACAGCAGAAATTCATCGACCTAGAATCCGAGCAGTTCGAGTATGAGCGTAATAATAGAGAGGAACCAGTAGTGATTCGTAACTGGTGGTCAGTACCGCCAGAGTCGCTTGAAAATAGAGAAGAGCTGGTTGGTTTGGCATATGAAGTGCTGCTGCAGGGGAAGTGAGTATTCAAGACAGTTTACTGAAAATGCGTTAAGATAGCAGGGTATGCATGTGATTATGGAGCGTGTTCTGGCAGTACTGCTATTTACTAGTCTTGTATTTAGTGGTTTTTTTGCTTCAATCAGCACAGCAATTGCTCAAGACGAAGTAGTTGATGAGGTCGTCGTGTATATGTTGGGCCGAGATGACTGTGGCTTTTGCCAAAAGCAGCATGAATGGATGCAGGGCGAAGGTATCAACTACGAGTATTTAAATATTATTACGGACGATGAAGCAGCTCGTCTGTTTGACGAGATTACTGCCAAACATAGTGCATCCAAAGTCACTCCGCTGACGATTGTGGGAGAACGAGCAATTCTTGGCTTTAACGGTCCTGAGACAACCGGAGCTACTATTAAGTCTGCCATCCAGGCTGCGGCTGATAGTGATATCCGTACTCCTCAAGAACATCTTGATCGAGCGCCGGTACAAGAGGTGCTTCTTGGTGGCGGGTGTACCGATATGATGTGTGCTGAAGGGGAGGCTGGTACTCCGGTAGGCTACGTGTTTGAGTTGCCGGTAGTAGGGGTTGTCGATCTCAAATCATTCTCCCTCTTCACCCTCTCGCTCTTGTTAGGAGTGATAGATGGGTTTAATCCCTGCGCTATGTGGGTACTGATTACTTTCTTGGTGTTACTGTCGCAAGCTGGCAGTCGTAAGAAAATGATCTTTTTGGCTGGGCTATTTATTCTGGCGGAAGGCATCATGTACAACTTGATCTTAAACGTCTGGTACAAGACCTGGGATTTTGTTGCGTTAGATCAAATCGTGACCCCGTTGGTGGGAATCTTGGCGCTAGGAGGTGGGCTATTCTTTCTGTGGCGCTGGTACAAGAATCGTGACGCTGCGCTCGTGTGTGATATTACCGGGATTGAGCAACAATCTAAGATCATTAATCGCTTCAAGGCAGTTGTGAGTCAACCACTGACACTGGGTACTATCGGGGCGATTATTTTGATCGCGTTTTCGGTCAATGTGATTGAGTTTGCTTGCTCGATTGGTATCCCGCAGGCCTACACCAAAATCTTGGAGTTAAATATGCTCACTTTCTTTGAGCGACAGTGGTACATTTTGGTGTACACATTTGGGTACATGGTTGACGATATCATCGTGTTTGGTCTGGCAATCTGGGGCTACAGCAAGCTCGAAGCACATGGTCAAAAATACTCACAGATGTCACTGTTGATTGGTGGACTGCTGATGGCTGTACTGGGTGCACTGTTGGTCTTCGCTCCCAATCTTTTGGTGCTCTAAGCCCCAGTCTGTTGATAGAGTGAGGCACGTTTATTGACAGCGCGGTAGAATGGCCGTATGAAAATTCTGTACATTCGCCCGTATGAAAAAGAAACAGCAGTAGTCCAGGCAGCGTTTCCTGAACATGAGGTGATCACCGCTGAGTGTATTCAGGAAATTGACGAATCAACTCGCACATCGATTGAAGTGTTGAGTGTGTTTGTCGATTACCAGGTGACTAAAGACATGCTTGATTTGCTGCCCAATCTACAATTTATTGCAGCTCGATCAGCTGGGTATGATCACATTGATACGACTGAAACACAGGCTCGAGGTATTACAATTTCGCGAGTACCACACTATGGCGCACGTACAGTGGCTGAGTATGCCATCGCATTGATGTTTGCGTTATCGCGCAATGCCTTCCGTTCGTATACAGATATGCAACGACACGCAGGGACGGTGCAGTTTACCGCCTACGAAGGGTTTGACCTGTGTGGCAAAACCCTCGGGGTAGTTGGTACGGGAATAATCGGGAAGAGCGTGTGTCAAATTGCCAAAGGCATCGGGATGAACGTCGTTGCGTTTGACGCTTTCCCAGATGAAGACTTTGCGGCTGCTACTGGTGTCACGTATGACTCGCTTGATGAAGTGCTGGCGCAAGCTGATATTGTAACCTTGCATGTACCATCACTGCCGACCACATATCATATGATTGGTGCAGCAGAGCTAGCTTTGATGAAACCTGGCTCGTATCTCATTAATACTGCCCGAGGTGAGATTGTTGATACTCCGGCTTTAGTGCAAGCCCTGCAAACTGGACAGTTGGCTGGGGCTGGTTTGGATGTTCTGGAAGGTGAACATGAATTACGCGAGGAAGTTGATCTGCTAGCTGCCGGGGATGGTCCAAGCGATCTATGGGAAACTTTGGTAGCTGACCACGCACTGATCGATATGCCAAATGTGATTGTGACGCCACACATCGCGTTCAATACCGTCGAAGCGAAGCGTGAGATTACTGATATAACTGTTGCAAACATAGCAGGTTTTGCATCAGGGACACTGCAAAATACAGTAGAATATGGATAAAAAATTGATTACAAATTTTGACACTCTAGCAACAAGTAAATCGCGTCGAGACGCTTTAACAATTGCTGAGGCTGGGTTACAAGCTATTGATACTCAGGTAGTGTTGCAGAACTCGATCGAACTAGACGGTACCATCTTACGGGTGGCGGGAGAGCGATTCGACCTGACACGATACGAACATACGTATGTAATCGGGTTTGGTAAGGTAGCTTGCACCGCGGCCTACACTCTGGAACAAATCTTACAGGAACGCATTAAAGAGGGTGCAGTAGTTGGTCTCAGTGAGCGAGTCTGTCAGACGATAGATACCTACGCTGGTACCCACCCCATTCCATCTACTCAAAATTACACCGCCACCAAACATATCGATGAAGTTGCTCGTAGTGCCAAGGAGAACGATCTAGTGATTGTGATCGTCTCTGGTGGTGGGTCAGCTTTATTGTGTTCAACTATGGCTGAATGCGATCAAGGGCAAAAATTGTTCAACGCCTTTTTGCAAAGTGGTGGAACAATAGAAGAGTTAAATACCGTTCGAAAACATATTTCAAAGCTCAAAGGGGGTGGATTAGCTCAGTCACTGTATCCTGCGACGGTCATCAGCTTAATTTTTTCTGATGTACCCGGCGGAGACCTGGCAGCCGTTGCTTCGGGTCCGACTTGTTTTGATGAGTCGACAGTGGCTGATGCGCAAGCGATCATTGACTGTTATGGGTTGGGAGATTTTATTTTAAATGAAACACCTAAAGACCTCGAGTATTTCAAACGGGTGCATAATATCCCCATCGTTTCAAACATGACTGCATTAAACGCAATGCAAGCTTCGGCCCGAACGCTGGGATATCGAGCGGACATTGTTTCCGCTACGCAGTATGCCACCCCAAAGGAGACCGCCGCCATGCTGACCAAGCAGGTCGTACCCGGCAGTGTGCAGGCAATGGGAGGCGAAACAAAAGTGATTGTTCCAGAAGGGTGTGACGGAACAGGTGGACGTAATGGGTATCTCGCGCTGTCGATGCTTGATTCACTGCAATCCGGACAGGTATTTATATCGATTGCGTCAGACGGGCATGACAATACCAACGCAGCCGGTGCACTGGTGGACTCAGAGACGATCAGCAAAGCTACCGAGATGTCTCTCAATATCCAAGAGTACCAAACTAACTTAAATTCGTTCCCGTTTTTTGCAGCAGTGGGAGGTCATATTCGTACCGGACAGCTTGATTCCAATGTGTCTGATCTGTTATTCCTACTGACACCAAAAATTAGTAGAGATGACGCAACTATCACTGATATCACCGCCAAGGTACTACCAGACTCGCGCGGCAAAGAAACCATCTCGGTAACCGTGACAGCTGGTGATTATAGCGGCACATTCAGTGTCCCGAGCGGTGCTAGTACTGGTACTCGAGAAGTGCAGGTGATCTCTGCTAGAGCAGCTATAAACATTATCGCTCACACCGTCAAGCCGGCATTACTTGGCACCTCGGTACTAGATCAGTCTGCGATTGATACTACGTTGCGGACTCTAGGACAAACCTCTTCGTTGGCGGCAATTGGCGGTAATGTGGCACTTGGGGTCAGTGTCGCTGCGTGTAAGGCGGCTGCAAGCGTACAGGGAGTACAGACATGGCACTATATTGCAGGCTTATTTGGACACCACGCCCAATCTCGAGCACCACGACTGTTTGTCAATCTGATCAATGGTGGGGAGCATGCATCAGTTGGCAGCGCGATTCAAGAACACCAAATTATTCCTGATACTGATGATGTAGCGGCAGCACACGCCGCTGCCAAAGCCGTGCAAACAACACTGCACCAATTACTACTGAAAGATTTTAAGCAGTCTGAGATCACCATTGGGGATGAAGGCGGATTTGTGATTCCAAGTACAACTATCGAGGCGCCATTTGCGTACGTGGCGGCCGCAATCGAGCAAACCGATACAGCGGTGCCGATACTCATGGGGGCAGATATGGCGGCTAGTTCGTTTTACAAAGCAGGAGAGTACGAGCTTGAGGGTGCACAGCTTACAGCCGGGCAGCTCCAAACGGTCTACCGAAGTTTACACAAACAGTTTCCGCTACTGCAACTAGTAGAGGATCCGTTTGCCGAGCATGACTTCGCAGCGTTTGCAAAGTATCAATCAGCCCAACCAGCGGTAACCTGTATTGGAGACGATCTGACTACTACCAACAAAACAACTTTACAACAGGCGATTACTAAAGCAGCCATTACTGGCATCATTATTAAGCCAAATCAGATTGGTACGGTGAGCGACACATTGGAGACGATGCAGCTGGCCTACCAGCATAATATACGGTGTATAGTGAGCCACCGCAGCGGAGAAACGATGGATGATTTCATCGCTGATCTAGCTTTTGGAACCAAGAGCTACGGACTTAAAGCTGGAGCGCCAACTATGCCGGAACGGGCTGCGAAATATGACCGACTGTTAGCTATAATACAAACTCATGAATAAAACTCAGATTGTCGCCACTATTGGTCCGGCGTGTAGTGATGTACAAACAATCGCTGCTATGCTAAACGCGGGGATGTCGATTGCCCGGCTTAATTTTTCCTGGGGGACACACGATGATCATCGGTCCTTTATAGCCGATATACGGTTGGCCGCTAGTCAGGCTGGTGTCGTCATTCCAATCATTCAAGATTTATCTGGACCCCGGGTGCAAGCTGGTGCTGACCATACAATGGATACCAACATACCGGTTATTACTGAAAAAGACCTGACTGATATCAAAGCTGTCGCTGACCTGCATATAGAATACGTGGCGTTATCGTTTGTAAAAGACGCTGCAGATATAGCTCAGTTACGAACACATCTGGCAGCCGCCGGGTCGCACGCAAAAGTAATTGCTAAAATTGAACGGCCAGAAGCGATTGAAAATATTGATAGCATCATTAGCGCCTGTGATGGCATCATGATTGCTCGCGGTGACCTAGGCGAAGCGATCCCGTTTGCAACCCTGCCGTTTGTTAAAAAAGATATCCTCAAACGGTGTATCGCAGCTGGTACACCAGCTGTTGTGGCTACCGAAATGCTGACTTCAATGATTGCCAGTGACCGTCCATCTCGGGCTGACGTATCGGATATAGCACACGCCGTACTAGACGGAGCAAGCGCCACCATGCTTTCAAACGAAACCGCGGTTGGTGCGCATCCAGTTGAGGCAATCGGGGTAATGCGAACCGTAGTAGACGAAGCAATCCAGCACACTAATCAAGCTGTCGTGATGTTCTAACTCGGTATCGTATATGATACCGCACTAGCTATGGGTTACCTTGATTGTTACGACAAAAGTAGATGACGGGTCACACAATTATAATTTTGCTATACTACTAATATGAAACTACAATCAGTTTTTTGGTGCCTACTTTTGTTTGCCATCGTGTTTCCCGCACCGCTGCAATCTCAGACGGTCAATAATGATTTACAGGGAACCTACCGGGGAAAGGTGATTGAGGTAGTTAGTAGTGAGGAACGGACGGTCCCTGGAACACAGACAGCGACTCCGGTGCAAACGATTGATGTGGAGGTACTTGATGGGCCATTTGATGGTGACATAATAACCATTGAAAATGACTTTCTAGCCCTTGATACTGGTGACCGTTTTTACTTTAACTACAACGTGTATATTGATGGTAGTGAGTCGTACGCGGTGACAAACATCGATAGGCGGGTACCGTTGATGCTATTTGTCGCGTTGTTTGCGTTTGCTGTTATAGCGCTTGGCGGGTGGCAAGGGGTACGCTCGTTGATTGCTCTGGGCGTTAGTTTTTTGGCAATATTTTATGTGCTACTACCTGGCTTACTAGCTGGATACAGCCCGCTGCTACTCAGTTTTTTGGTTGCAGCTGGAATTCTGTTTGGTGCAATTTTCTTTACCCATGGGTTCAACCGTGAGTCATTCGTAGCGTATGGTGGGACTATGTTGGCGGTTGGGTTAACGGGGATTTTGGCGATTATTGCAGTAAGTGCATCCAGCCTCACCGGCTTCGCGAGTGATGAGTCAGTATATTTGAATTTTAATACTGACGGCGTACTTGATTTTACAGGATTATTACTGGGAGCGATCATTGTTGGCGTGCTTGGGGTACTCGATGATATTGCGGTGACTCAAGCTGCAGTAGTGGCCGAGCTCTATAGCAGCAACAAATCATTGTCGCTTCGGGAGGTGTACCGACGAGCGTTGCGGGTTGGGCGTGAACACGTTGGTGCGCTAGTAAATACGCTAGTGTTGGCATACGCTGGGGCGTCACTCCCACTTTTGATGTACTTCTATTTAGCACCAGTGGGATTTTGGTCACTCATTAATTCAGAATTGTTTGCTACTGAAATTATCCGGGCCGTAGTTGGGAGTATTGGCTTGATCTTAACTGTACCAATTGTAACTGGGTTAGCGGTATGGTATCTCAAAGACTACGAATCAAAACATAGCCATGGTCATAGTCATGGTCACGGGCATAGTCATCACTAGACAAGCGAGCGCGCCTCCGCTCATGTAGTTATTGAGTAGCCTTAGGGTATCCCCGGACGGTTCAGGCTTTCCATCCTTACGCCAAGTACATAAAACGGCAGGCAGGTATCGGTATTTTGGCAATTCCATGAAGCGCGGTATAATCTAATCTTATAGGATAACCATTGCAATTATGTCTACAAAAGTAGAAATGATGGAAAAGTACACCGAACAACTAACTGAACTTGGAGTAACCGCCGATGCGGGACTACTCGACTGGGTGACTGATCGAGTTGGTCCAGCTAATTACAGTGCAGATGGACAGCTGGTGGCCGCAACTAACCCAGATGAACTCGACCGAGTGTATACCGGGTTTGTGGGTGACGAACTCGCCGAAACAGACAAAGAAAAAGGTATGGCAGCAATCAATGAGGTGATGGAACAAATGTCAGGCATGAACCGAAAGTATCGCGGGGTGGTGTATTATTTGCTTGCAAAAAAGTACGGTAAATAGACAGACACCGGGTGTAGAGGAATCAAAGCAAACGGGCGACCTGCAGGCCGCCCGTTTGCTTTTTAGTGTGCGATTGCCAAACAAATAAGCTCTGTCCCGGGCGGCAGATGTAGTTGCAACGTCGCTCGCGCAGCTGCCATAGTTGCTCCGGTGGTTACAACGTCGTCAAGCAGTATAACTGTATTGGGAAGTGTTTGGCTGTTTGTGACACTGCAGGTAAAAGTACCTTGCTGTTGCTTGGTACGTTCAGTTTTTGAGACTTGGGTTTGTTGTTTGGTATGTTGGCTTTTTTTGAGTATATCGGTACGTACTCGATTCGCGTACTCACTATTCTTACAGATCAGTTCAATATGGTTGTACCCACGTGCGCGCCAGCGTTGGTAACTAATCGGCATCGGTATGATTATGTAATTGTGCTGCAGTTGAGCAACGTAGGTATCTAGGTAGGTTGCCAGTTGCTTTGCTGCCACTCGATCAGCTTGGTATTTTGTGCGTTTGATTAGTGTCTGGACATCAGGTTCTTTGTACGAGAACAAGTACCGCGTGCTTTTATAGTTACTTGTACCAGCACCAGAGCGTTTCACTGCCAACACTTCATCGTGTGGCCACAGTAATTCTAATAACATTTGCCAAGTTCTCACCATGTATGAATTATACAGCCTTAGCGTCATGCTACTATTGTGTTAGTCAATGTTGCTATGGGATTTTTTTCTACTATTTTAGAATCAGCTACACCGAAAGACACTAGTAGTGTGTTGGGGGTTGATATTGGTACGTCTGCCATTAAGGTTGTCGAACTCCAAGAGCGTAATGGGGTCGTAACACTTGTTACCTATGGAGAGATACAGCTTGGGCCATATGCCGGCAAGCCATTAGGGGCGATAGTTCACCTTAATCCTAAACAAGAGCAGGAGGCACTGGTTGACGTTATCCGAGAGTCAGCGGTAAAGTCGCGCAATGGTGTGTTTGCGATGCCACTGAGTGTTAGCTTTATCAGTACTACTGTGCTCAATGCCGAACCAGATGCTGATTTAGCAGCAATGGTGCGAGTTGAGGCACGCAAAATCATCCCAGCATCACTAAGCGAAGTCACTCTTGATTGGGCTGAACTTGAAGCGTTATCAGATAATCAAGCTGGTCGTCCCGTATTGATTGCCGCGATTCAAAATTCAGCTGTCGAGCGCTTTAATATCTTGATGCAGTTTACTGGCTTTGACGGATCTTCGACCGAAATTGAGTGCTTTAGTGCCAATCGAACAATCAGTAAAAAAGAGCATTCAGCCATGATTGATTTTGGCGCCACGTCTACAAAAATGTACATGACACATAATGGAATTTTAAGTCGTATGCATCGAGTTAATGTCGGTGGTGAACAGGTTACTCAAGCCATAGTAGAGGCCTTGGACGTCGATTTTGCAGCAGCAGAAATGATTAAGCAACAAACTACTCAGCAAGATAAGCACTATGCTGTTGTCCAGCAAGCCTACGCCACTGTCTACGGTCGGTCATTGCGGGAATTCCGACAAGTCCTCGATCATTATCAGTCAAAGGCAGATACTAAGTTTCCTTACCTTTCTATTAGTGGAGGAGCCAGTCTGTTCCCTGGGTTAGGTAACCTATTACTCGATAAGCTGGATATTGAAGTAGAGTTAATCGATCCATTCAAAAATGTTGCTTACCCTGCGTTCATGGAAGATATTATGAAACAAATTGGCTCGACGTTTGTACCTGCACTAGGGGCTGCGTTGCGTAACTTCGAATAACTGTCCACATGCATAACACCTGCTGTCAAATAAACCACGTATAGTTACTGTATAAGTATGTCGCTAAATTCAACACCAAGTTCTTTCATACCAAAGCGTGGCTCCAATCGAGCAAAGCGCAAGAAACCAGCACGGCGCATTTTCGTATTCGCTTTAGTTGCGTACAGTCTAATATTCGCCTCTTTGTTAGCTTCGGGAGCTAGTTATCTATATTTAAACTACACTACTTCATTGCTCCAAGAAGAAGTAAGTAAACTCAACGCCGTGATCAATACCTTTAGTGTCAGTGACCTTAGTGTTGTTTCAGAGTTTGATCTCACTTTACAGCGAGCGAACAATCGCCTAAATAACACTGCCTCGGTAGCAACATTACTAGAAGCGGTTGATTCAGCTATCGCACAACCTGTACAAATTGAATCTCTGGACGTGGAACGTGTCGGCGATCAGGACATGCTTGTAACAGCTCAAGTAACTGCTCAATCGTTTGACAGCACGCTGTTCCAGAGAGGGCTTCTCAACGATACCGATCGGCTGTTCGACGAGGTGGTGTTCGAGGACGTTTCGTTAGCTGTGTCAGGACAAGATGAAGATACAGAGACTACTGGCGGGGAAGATAGAAATCAGGTGACCTTTACCGCCACTGCCCAGGTACCAATCGAATCCTTGTCCTATGAAACTTTTCGACCTGACACTTTAAGTATCCCAGTTGGTACAGATAACCAAACTTCGTTATGAAATCTTTAGATTTATTTTCACAGATAGTAGCGGCAGGTCTTTCGCTCACCATTGGATACTTTTATGTACAGCCGACAGTTGCTGAAATCGGTGAAACGCAAACTGAAACTGCTCAATATGAAACAGAGCGAAGAAAAATCGAATCTATCAACAATCAACTTGCTATGCATCTTGCTACGTTAGACAGTATCCCGCCTACCGATAGAGAGCGACTGGTAACATACATGCCCCGCGCTATCGATGAAGTGAGTGTTATGCGGGACATATCATTTATTGTAGAGCGGGCAAATGTCGACAACATTGGACTATCCTACGATGGTCCGCTAGATGGTAGACAGACTATATTATCAAGAGGTAACGATGCTGACTCAAGGCAAGGACGGCAGCCTGCCACACCACACGCATTTACAGTTGATATAGAAGGGACGTATGATGAGATTAAGAACTTCTTGCGTTTGTTGGAACTAAACGAATATCCACTAGAGATTAATCAATTATCTCTTAGTTCGAATGATGCGGTTGCTGTTCAAGAGGGTGACAATGCTCCAATGACAGTAAACGTGACGCTAGTCACTTTTGTTGGTGATTTAAGTTTAATAAACGATAACTAGTATATCTATGAGCAATACAGCAAAAAACTTAATGATAGTACTAGGAATCCTAACGGCAGCTTTTGCTGGATATTACTTTTTTATTCAAGACTCATCCCTAGTGGTGCGGTCGTCTGAGTCGGACCGTCAGCTTGAGCAAATGCTTGTTCGCACCCAAGAATTTGTTGGTCACCGAGTAATTCTTGATTCTATTACTTTAGATACTAGTCTTTTCCAGTCAGATGAATTTCGTAATCTGCAATCATTTTCTCCTGAGCCATCTGCATTTCAAGTTGGTCGAAGTAATCCGTTTGTGACGGCAGAACCAGAGCAACCGTTCTCTCAAACTGAAGTCACTAATTCTACTCAAACAGATCTCGAATAAGTATGGATGTATTCGCTGCACTCAGTAAAAGTCAATTAGTAACAGCTGATCAAATTGCAGTCTTTAAGCGTGAGATAGCAGACACTGGAGTCAGTTTGGAATCTCTACTATTAGAGTCTGGTGTGAGTAGTGATACTGTGCGAAATTTTTTAGCAGAGTATTATGAAGTAGAACCGTTCGCTATTCCAGAAGGATTTAAAATTCCGCAAACAGTCCTTTCATACATTCCTGACACCTCTGCTGCTCACTACAAAATTGTACCGCTACAGGTTGAAAACGAAGTGCTTATGGTGGGGGTTAACGACCCTGACAACCTAAAAGCGAGAGAAGCCTTAAATTTTATCAGTACTAAACATAATACTCCATACCACATGGTGTACATGTTGATGTCTGATATAGACAAAGGCCTTAAATTTTATGAAAACCTGGAAGGGGACGTCGGAGACGCACTCGATAGTCTCGAAGCAGAGCTTGATGCTGAGATCGCAGCTAGTCTCGAAGGAGCGTCTGAAGGTGAACGTGAATCAATGGATCATATTGAAGAAGATGCTCCAGTGACAAAAATTGTAGCCACGATTTTGCGCTACGCGGTGGATGGTAGTGCTTCTGATATCCACATAGAACCAAATACAAAAAATGTTGGCGTTCGCTTTCGGGTCGATGGAACACTGGCCACCAGTCTTGAATTACCAAAGAATGTCCACATGGCAGTAGTGGCGCGCGTAAAAATTCTTTCAGCGATGCGGTTGGATGAACGACGTAAACCACAAGATGGACGGTTTTCAGCCACATTCGATGACCGAAAAATTGATTTTCGTGTTTCAGTGCTGCCGACCAATCATGGTGAAAAGGTCGTAATGCGAATCCTGGATACCGGTAAGGGTGTTTTGACACTGGCTGATAGTGGAATGACACAGTACAACTTAGACATTATCAAACGGATTGTAAAAGAACCGTACGGTATCATTCTTATCTCTGGACCAACTGGGTCGGGTAAATCGACCACCTTGCGCGGGATGATTGGAGAAGTAGACACGTTGACTGAAAACGTCATGTCACTTGAGGATCCGATTGAGTACAACTTAAATGGGGTTAGTCAGTCACAGGTGCGGCCAGAAATTGGCTATACGTTTGCCGCTGGACTTCGGTCTGCTCTTCGTCAAGACCCTGACATTATCATGGTGGGTGAGATTCGTGATAAAGAAACCGCACAACTAGCAATCCAAGCTGCCCTTACTGGTCACTTGGTGCTTTCGACGATCCACACCAATAACTCGATTGGTGTCATTCCTCGACTCATTGATATGGGAGTCGATCCTTATTTGATTGCACCGACACTCAAGATGGCAATTGCTCAACGACTCGCAAAGACGCTTTGTCCAGACACTGGTACAGAAGAAGAGATTGATGTCGGTACTAAAGATCGGATAGCTACTATCAAAGACACTTTGCCAGCCAAATATCACAACCGCATTCCGGATGTAACTACTGTTTTGCATCCAGAGTCAACGCCGAGCTGCTCCACTGGATATCGCGGACGGACTGCTGTCACAGAGGTGTTAGAAATAACCGAAGCAATTCAAGAAATGATTTTGCAAAACGCTTCTGAAGAAGAGATATACGCTGAAGCCAGAAAGGGAGGATTTATGACAATTCCCGAAGACGCAATGGTAAAGGCCCTCAAACATGAAATTCCCCAAGAAGAAATGATCACTTTTGTATCTCAAGTGGGTTTGGTTGATGAAGAGGTCGAGCAGCCAGCTGTCGATAACCAGGACCAAGAGCCAGAAGAACAGGCTATAATGCAGAGTAATGAAGAAACTCTTGCTCGTTGATGATGATGCATTTCTGCGAGAAATGTACGCGCTTAAATTCAGTGAATCAGGTTATGATGTACATATTGCAGAGACTGGGCATCAAGCACTTACCTTGATTAATCAGACCCCTGATTTTGACGTCATCTTACTAGATATGATAATGCCAGGAATGACTGGGGTAGAGCTGATTGCTGAAATTAATAATACAGCGGCTGACATGAATGCATGTTGTATCGTACTTTCAAATCAAGGACAAGAATCAGACATCGCAGCCGCAAAAGCAGCTGGTGCTGCTGGATATATTATCAAGGCCGAAGCTATCCCGAGTGATGTGGTAACACAGGTGGCCACCCTATTAATTAAGTAACACAAAAACATAATCTATGGCAACAGCAGACTACCAAAAAGAGCTTGATATGATCATCGACCTTATTCTGCAAGAAAAAGGGTCAGATCTACACCTTTCGGTTGGAACACATCCAATGATTCGAGTATCTGGAACATTGATTCCACTGCTTAAAAAGCCGGTCCTCAATCAGCATGATTTAGATGCTTTTATTAAATTACTGACCCGAAAAGATCAGTATGAAAAATATCTAACCTTCACCGAAGTCGACTTCTCCTTCGAAAATGCCGAAGGGGTTCGCTTTAGAGGTAATGCATTTTTTCAACGCGGAGAGATGGCAGTGGCTCTACGATTGATTCCAAATGTAATTATGTCATACGAAGAGTTGGGGTTGCCCCCAATTCTTGAAAGTTTTGCCAATCGTTCTCAAGGATTCTTTTTATGTGTAGGGCCGGTTGGGCAAGGTAAATCGACGACCCTAGCTTCGATGGTTAATACAATCAACAAAACTAGAGCAGATCATATAGTGACCATTGAAGACCCGATCGAATATATCTACAGTGAAGAAAAAGCTTTGATCGATCAACGGGAAGTCGGTATTGATACGGCTGATTTCCAAACTGCTCTCAACGCAGCATTTCGACAGGACGTCGATGTTATCCTGGTTGGTGAGATGCGTAATCGTGAAACTATCGAGGCAGCAGTTACTGCTGCCGAGACGGGTCACTTGGTCTACTCAACTTTGCACACCAATGATGCAGCACAGACCATCAACCGTATCGTCGATACGTTTCCTGGTGGACAACAAGACCAGATTCGAGTGCAGCTCGCCAGCTCTCTGATCGGCATTTTCTCACAAAGACTAATTCCAAGAATTGAAGGTGGATTAGTGCCAGCCTACGAGCTTTTGATTAACAACGTTGCCATGAGCAACCTGATCCGAGATAATCGGATTCACGAGATTCCTTCTGTGATAGAAACTGGGCTCGAACAGGGGATGATCGACATGAATCGCTCGCTCGCTCGCTTGGTGCAAAATGGTATTATCACCGTCGAAAGCGCCTTTACCTATTCGACTAACCCAAAAGGACTCGAACGACTGATCTAAAAATTCAATTATGTTATTTTCCTACAAAGCAATTGACCAAGCAAACGTGCAGCGAGAAGGGACTGTAGAGGCCCCATCGGTGGACGCAGCCATCACCGCTGTACAAAAACGTGGCTACACAATCATTTCGATTGATGAAAAAACTGAGGGTACAGGATTTTTAAATATTGAAATCGAGCTGTTCAGTCGAGTTTCTAACAAGGAGATTGTGATTTTGTCTCGACAAATAGCAACGCTCTTTCAAGCCCAAATATCACCGTTGCGTATCTTCCGGCTCCTATCGGCCGAAACCGAAAACAAAAAATTGCAACTTGCCCTTAACCAGGTTGTAGAAGACTTGCAAGGGGGTGCCCCTATATCACGTGCACTCGCAGCTCACCCCGACATGTTTTCCTCGTTTTATGTGAACCTCATCAAAGCTGGTGAAGAAACTGGTTCACTAGAAAAATCTTTTGATTACCTGGCCGACTATCTCGACCGAGCGTATGAAGTGCAATCAAAAGCCAAGAGTGCCCTCATCTATCCAGCGTTTGTGATCGGTATTTTTATAGTGGTGATGACGTTGATGATGACAATGGTTATTCCAAATATTGCAAAAATATTAACTGATTCAGGTCAAGAGCTGCCGATTTACACTAAAATCGTCATTGGACTGTCTGACTTCTTGACCGCATACATCGGCTTGATTGCTATTGCTATAGCAGGAGCCGGAGTGGCTTTGTGGCACTATTCAAAAACCGAGGTGGGACGATACACAATTGATCGATTTGTACTGTCAATCCCTGTGCTCGGTGACCTACAGCAAAAACTTATGCTTACTCGAATTTGTGACAACCTCTCGACCATGCTTTCAAGCGGGGTCTCGATTGTGCAGGCACTCGAGGTTACGGCCGATGTGGTTGATAACGCGGTCTACCGAGAAATCATCCAGACAGCTTTGACTGAAGTCAAAGGTGGTCGTTCGTTTGCCGATACATTGTCAGAGTATCCCGAAATTCCAGGTGTATTAACCCAGATGGCAAAGGTGGGTGAAGAGACCGGAAGCTTGGCTAATATCCTGACAACTCTTTCAAACTTTTACCGGCGTGAAGTCAACAACGCTGTTGATACCATGATCGGGTTGATTGAGCCAATCATGATTGTGATGCTGGGGCTTGGGGTAGGGGTACTGCTCGCGTCGGTGTTGATGCCAATCTATAACCTGACGTCTACTGTATAAGTTGTCCACATATTTAGCATCAGGCGCACCACAGGTGCGCCTGATTTCGTATAATAGACAGTATCTACTACAACGTAGAAACTGCTTGAGGCGTGCGGCTGACGTCTGAAGCAGCTTATAAAATTAGTTCTATAATTATGAAAAATGTAATGAAGCGAGGTTTTACGCTCATCGAGCTCCTCGTTGTAATCGCGATCATCGGTATCCTGGCAGCAGTGGTACTAGGATCACTTAACGACGCCCGAAGTGGAGGGCAAGATGCCTCTGTGCAGCAGTCAGTAGCCAACGTCCGTTCGCAGGCTGAATTGCACTATAATCAAAGTAACTATACATACGATGGACTATGTTCAGCTACTTCAACCGTAGAGCTGCTAACAGCAGCAACAAATGTTGTGAATGGTACTGATTATGATGGAACAGAGCAGGTGCCTGAAAATGGAACTGGAGCTGCTACTGATCGTCTGGCTGGGTGTGTCGATGGTAACACCTTCTATGTCGCCCAGGCCCCGTTGGCATCTAATGAAAATTTTTGGTGTGTAGACAGTACTGGAGCCTCTAGAGAGACTGCGGCAATATCCGCTACTAGTGAGACAGAGTGTCCACCTGGTATCTAAGAATACTTTGTGAAACAAAAAACCACTGCTACAAGCAGTGGTTTTTTGTATATTAATGAGGTTGAGTAAAAGCCTTATGGGGTATAATAAGATACATGATGAAGCGTTTTTCCCTCGGCTTTACATTAGTTGAATTACTGATTGTGATTGCGATT
>Ga0307932_1000148_pt1 | contig 27364 bp, 8 predicted proteins | sample OrgLakmetageno48_FD_201843 | JGI IMG/M metagenome (GOLD analysis project Ga0307932, IMG submission 201843) | Saline water microbial communities from Organic Lake, Antarctica - #48 | ecosystem: Environmental > Aquatic > Non-marine Saline and Alkaline > Saline | place: Antarctica: Organic Lake...
AATAATATGACAAAATCAGAATTTGTTGAAGCGATGAAAGAGTTTCAGCAAGTAAAAGATAACGGTAACGAAAAAAATAAAATAGTAGATTGGCTTTTTAAAGCGTTGATTGCGGTTGTTGTATATTTAACCATTGCTTTATCTAAAAATGTAGACAGAGTAAAACAAGATATGGAAAGTGTGCAAAAAGATATTTCAATCATTAAAACACAAAGGCAGTATACACAAGAAGAAATCAATAACATGAAAGTGTTTATGACTACAGACTTGTATACAGAAAAAGATTATCAAAAAAACATCGAACCTATTATAAAAAGCATTGAAATGTTAAATAAAAAAACTGATGATATGTATGATAATAGTAGGAAGCAAGAACGTAGAATTGATGAATTAGAATACAAATTGAAATAATGAAAAACAATTTACAATTATGGTTTTAGATTTAGAAACAATAGGCATTATAAGCGGAGCTGTAGGAACCATAAGTGGGGTTATTTGGGGTATAATAGAAAGAAATGGAAAAAAGACAGCTCAAGATATTTTAAATAGAAATAGTAAAATACAAAATGCAGATTTAATAAATAATATTTACAATGGTCTATTAGAAGATGTAAATTTAGGAGAAACTTATAAAAGTAAATATTTTAGATATTGTCTACAATTTTGTGAAAAAAATATAAATGAATTTATAAATTTTATAATACAAAAAAATAATGAAATTAACAACTAATTTTAAATTATCAGAGTTTATAAAATCTAATTTTTTTGATAAAAAAAGTCAAGAACTTGTTATCAAAGAATATAATAATAATAAAGATATACAAAATAATATTCAAAAACTTGCTGATAATTTACAAATTTTAAGAAATAAAATAAATAAACCTATCAATATTAATATAGCTTATAGACCTTTATTTTGGGAATTAAAACAAGGTAGAAATGGTAATAGTCAACATACATTAGGTAAAGCTGCTGATATTGTAGTAAAAGGTATTTCAACAAAAGAATTATATAATATTATCGAAAATTTAATAAATAGTAGGGAGATGCTTCAAGGTGGATTAGGCTTATATAATAATTTTATTCATTATGATATTAGAAAAAATAAAGCTCGTTGGTAATGAAAAATAGTTTAATAAATATTGGGTTTATAATAATTATAATATTATTATCATTATTTAGTATAAAACAATGTAGTGATAAAAAAGATGTTATAAATAACAATATTAATAGTATTAGTTTTTTACAAGATACTGTTTCTTATTATAAAAATAAATATGGTCAAGAAGTTGCAACCAAAAAAGTTTTGATTGGAGATAAAAACCAGTTAGAAGTTTTATTATCTAAACAAATAGATAGCACCAATCAATTTAAAGGCTTGTACAAAAAATACAAGAATGTAAAATCAGCAGGTATTATAGAGACTATTACAAAAATTGACACAATTTATATCACTTATGATAGCCCTTTAGACATTAATGTAGATTTAGGTACAGATTTTAAAATAGATACTCAAGATTATTTTATTTCAGGTACAGCTTATCTTACAGGATTAACTATAGACAGGATTTACCTAGAAAATAAGCTTACTTTTATAAAAGGAGTAAGAAAAAATGGTTGGTTTAAGCCTAATACATACAGTATAGATGTAGCACATTCTAATCCACATATTCAAACTACAGGTATAGATAGTTACCTATTTACACCAAAAAAGAACAGGTTTCATGTGGGTCCTGCAACAGGATATGACTTTATTACAGGAAGACTAAGCGGAGGAGTTTTTATTATGTACAGTGTTATAAGTTTTTAATTCCAATTATTTGTGTATTTTTGTAAGTAGTCTAAACTTTTAAAATTATGCAAAGATACCAATACATAAAAATTGACTCTATACTTGCTAAGTTTCAAAGAGATTTTAGAGGTCTTGGTGTTATAGAAGATGATGCTATTGAGTGGATAGGAGAAGCTTTAGGGCATGTAAAAATGGCTAATGTTTCAGAAGAAGCTGTACATTTTGCAGAAGTTAAAAACTATCAGATTAGTATTCCTTCTGGATTACAGTATGTAATTCAAATAGCTAGAAATACTCAAACAGATACAGACCCTCAATCTTGTTACACTAGTACAATACTACAAGAACTAGAGCCAGAACTAGAGCCAGAACTTACAGATGAAAATGGTTGTTGTGATAAAGGTTGGCTAAAAGATGCTGTACCAGTGGATTGTGATGGAAATATTTTAGGAGATTATGAAGTAGCTTATTACAGACCTTTTTTTAATCTTCAATATGAGTATGGACAATTTAGATGCTCTAATTATTATGAAAGAGTTTGGAGTCCTATTAGGTTAAGTAATCACAGCTTTTTTAATAGTTTAGTCTGTAGAGAAGAACAATTTGAAGAAATGTACTCTTCAACAGAAGATGAATACACTATTGTTCAAGATAAACTTAGATTTAGTTTTAAAGAAGGTTTTGTAGCTCTATCTTACCTTAGACACCCTTTAGATGCAGAAACAGGTTATCCAATGATTCCTGATGATGAAAGTATTAGAGCTGCTGTTACTTATTACATAGGCTGGAAAGTTAAAGAAAGAGAATCTTGGAATCACAGAGAAGGAGCAGCTCAACTAGCTGATAAAGCAGAACTTAGGTGGTTAAAATATGTAAAGCAATTTAAGAATAAAACTAAAATGCCTTATGGAGCTGACCAGTATGAAAACTTAAAACAAGGTTCTATGTATCTTTTACCTAGACAGAAAAGATACTATGGATTTTTTGGTAATCTTAATAAAGCAGAGAGCAGAAGATATAATAATCCAGATAGAAGAAACCAAAGATACATACACAGGTAATGGGAGAACAAAATAAAAAACCTACTAGTTTAGGAAACATAAGTCAAGATCTTTCTTTGGTTAGACAACCAGAAAATACCACTAGATTTGTATTAAATGGTGTAAACGAAAGTAATCAAGGGGATTTAGGAGTTCTCTCTACAGAGGAGGGTAATGCCATATCCCACGCATTCCCTGAAGATTTTATTCCTCTAGGTTCTGTCTCTATTAATAACAACTCTTCAGCAGTTTTTCTTGGTAATGGAGTTGACTCTTTAATTATTACTGTAAAGAAAAATTTAGAGATTCAAATATATTTTGATGATAGAGAAGACACTAATAAATTAGGTTTTAAATTAGGCAAAAAGATTGATGCAATATACAGACTAAGAAGAGGTTGTGAAAGCACTTTATATTGGGTAGACCCTAAGCCTAGAAAATTTATTTTAGAAAGACCTGATAAATTTAAAAATAGTGAAGGAGAGTGGAATATTCCTTCTTTTGATTTAATTAGAAAAATAAACAAAATACCTGAATTTCAGAATTTTGAAGTGTTTAATTCAGGAGGATCTTTACCTCCAGGCTCTTATCTTTTTTCTGTACAGTACTTAGATTCAGATTTTAATCCTACAGCTTTTGTAGACAGTGCAGGACCCATAAGAATTTATCAAGACTCTAAAAATAGTGTCTTTAGAAAAATAAGAGGAAGTTCTACAAAAGAAGAGGCTTTTTATCAGCCAGAAAGTACTTCAAAATCTATTAGAATTTTATTACAAAATTTAGATACAGAGAATTACCCTTTTTATAGAATTGCTATAGGAGAAGTAAACACAGGGAGTGGACTTGTTTCAGAAGTTAAATACTCTAATGAAATCCCTACTTCTATAAATTATTTTACTTACACAGGGACTAATTTTGCACGAATAGGAACTCAAGAAGAAGTGTCTTTATTTAACTTAGTGATAGAAGAAGCAGATCATATAGAGCAATTAGAAAACATTCTTTTATTGTCTTCAACTAGAGGACAAGATACTGCTTTATGTGAGTTACAAAAATATGCTTCAAAAATACAAGTAGATTTAGAGATTAAAAAAGTGAACTTATCTTTACCTATAGGAGCTAATGCTAAGAATCCTTTAGCCTATTTTAAAGGTCTAGGTTACATGCCAGGAGAGATCTACTCTTTAGGTATAGGTTTTATTTTAGAAGGAAACATTTTTACTCCTATGTATCATATTCCAGGTAAAGCTGCTTCTGTAGGAGAAGATTTTAGTTTCATAGCAGAAGACAATATTTATCCTATGTCTATTGATAATCAATGTGAAGATGCTGTTTATACAGATAATAATACTTGTGATGATACTTACAGTATTTGGGGACTAGATTCTCAAGGAGATGCTTTAATTAACACTCCAATTAGACACCACAGATTTCCTTATAGAGCTAAAGTAGGCTTACCTTTATACACTAAGTTAGAGCAAGACACTGCCACTACAGAGACTTCTCAACTTAAAATAGAAATTTCTGGAGACCTTCAACTACCAGAGTGTGATCCTGATGACCCAGATTGTGTAGGTCTTACTTTAGAAGATGTTTCAGATATATACTATGAAATAACTTATATAAAATTAGACGAAAATTTAGTTGAATTTGGGGACAATGTAGTTTATATACAAAATATAGATTACTCTTTATGGGATGGAGATGCTCTTGGAGATGGTCTACCTGCAATAACTTTATACACTCCTGCTGAAGTTGCAGAAGGACTTAAAGTTATAAGTGTAAGAGAAGTTGAAACTCAGCCTAATGGTTCTGTTATAGATGAAACATACACTTTTCAGTCGGGAGAAAATAGTGTAACAAGTGCTAGTGGGGCAAATTTAACTTATACTGCTACAAGTATAAAGGCTGAATTTATTGTAGAAGGAGATTTATATGAAGCTAATATATTTGGTTTAAGATTCTCTAATATTAATTTCCCAGAAGAAATAGGAGGTAAAAAAATTATAGGGCACTATTTTGGTAGAAACATAAGAACTGAAGAAGAGAGAACTATAGTAGATACAGCAGTGGTTGGTCAATCTACTAAATTTAGGGATTACATAAGTCATGGACACTTATCTCCAGAATTTGATCCAGGAGATTTTAGTAAAATTGAAGACAAATATTTTTACTTTATAAACCCTCAATTTAAATTTAAGGATGTTACTTATGATACTTTTGATAATGTTGTACAAGAAGGTCTTTATAATGTAACAGAAAGATTAAAATCTAGAGTAATTATAAAAGATGTTGTAGATGGAACAACTTTTGAAGGTTCTAGACATAGAGATAGTGAAAGAGATAAAGATGGGTGGCAACTTCATGTTAGAACTAGACAAAATAAAGTTGATTATAATGTAGGATCTGGAAATGTTCTTTTTAATGGAGATGATATAGAAAGTGTTTTCTATTTGTCTGCACTAGAAAGTAGAAAAATAGATTCAACTGAAGGAAATCCTAGAGAGTATTTTAACCTTTCTTCAGATAATAAAATTGGTGTACTTCAACTAAAAGAGTCTTATACAGAAAACTTGAACAATAAGTTTATGTATGTCTCTTTAGGGAAAAAAAATAGTAACCCTTATGCTAACTTTAGGTCTACTAGCTATATAAAAATTTCCCCTATAAATTATAATACAGAAGATACAGAAGAGACTGTATTTGGAGGAGACACTTATTTAAGTCCTATATCTTATACTACTTCTTTATTTTACAGACAACAAGCTAGAAAAAGGAGAACAAAGTCAGGCTTACTTAGAGCAATAGCTGGATTTTTAACTGCTGCTGTTGGAATTTTTTTGATTGCTACAGGAATTGGAGCTGCTGCTGGAGCTGCTTTAATAGGAGTAGGTTTGACATTAGCTGCATCAGGTCTTGAACAAGAAGCTTTTAACAGGGCATATGGTAGATTATATGATGAAGGTCTTAGAGACACTGTAGAAGATAATTTTACTTTCTTATTTAATCCAGATGAATACAATCCTGTAGACGATGAAATACAGTGGTTTGGAGAAAGTACTACTTTCTTTTTTGAAAGCTCTATAAATATGTCTTTAAGACATGGAGTAAATAAAGGGAGTGACCCAGATTTTATAGATGCTCCTGCTTTAAGTGAGAGTGGTAATGAATCTCAAGCTAATAATATTGTAGAATCTGTAACTACTTTAGATAGACACATGGTAGAAAAACTAACTTTCTTAGACTTAGAGAGAGAAGAGTCTAACAGAAGCTACATAGGTTTTGCTTTACCTGAAGTATATCTAGTAAATAAAGACTATGAGATAGAAAACATTTTAAAATACTACGAACATTTACCTATTGAATATGATTGTTGTTCAGATTGTTTAGAAGATTTTCCTCATAGAACTCACTATTCTTTACAATCTTTTGAAGAAGAACTTACAGATAACTACTCTGTGTTCTTACCTAATAACTATAAAGATTTACAAGGAGAAACAGGTAAAATAACTGACACTTTTAAAATACAGAATAATTTATACATTCTTACTAAGCATGCTTTGTGGCATTTACCTCAAAACTACCAAGAAAGAGTGACAGATAGTATAGTATCTTTTATAGGAACTGGAGAGTACTTTGCTACACCTCCTAGAAAAATTGTAGATGATGATAGAGATTCAGCAGGAACTTCTTTTAAATGGGGAGTAGCTAAAACTAGAAATGGAGTATTAATTATTTCTGAAAATGAAAACAGAATTTACTTTTTTAATGGTAATAATTTAGTTCCTATTTCTAATGAAGGTTTAACAGCTTACTTTAGAAACAATCTAAAACTTAATTCTCAAATACAGTACAATGCTTTAACAGGAGAAAACTATCCTTTTATAGATCAACTCTCTACAGAATTTGGCACAGGGTTTATTTCTGTTTATGACACTACAAAAGAAAGACTTATAATAACTAAGAAAGATTTCCTTATAAAAAATTATCCTGAAGATTTTAGACTTTGTTATGGGGCTTCTGGATTAATTATATTTGAAAATTACAGTCAAACTATAGAAGATAAAATAGAAGAAGGTTTTACTTATCTAGGTATAATAGATTGTAAAATGGTTTTTGTTAAATATGAAGAAGTAGAGTCTAATCAAACAATTTATGGAGCTATAGAAAGTCCAGAAGTTAGTGGTCTTAGTTCTACAAATACAGCATCTCAAAGCTATGACAAAGTAGATTGGGCTGCTTCAGCAGGACCTAATGCTAATCAATTTAATTTAGCTCAAGATTCATTTGTAACACCAGGAGGGGATTTAGAGTTTATAATTTCTATTCCTATAAACACTCCTAGTAGTCTTGTTCCTGTTTATAGATATAATATACATCAGACAACTCAAAGTAATATTATTTACACTGGAGATTGGATTTCTGCTTCTTCTACAATAAGTCAGAATGTAGTATTGACAGATATTCCTGGAGGAGTATCTTTATGGATTTCTGTAGAAAAACAGGGAGGAGAATTTACTTCAGAAGAGACTTTAGGAATAAGAACTTGGAATTGGTTAAAAGATGTTTCTGGAAGCTCAACTACTGTAAACACTATTACTACTATTGAAGAAATTAGAGAAGAAGTTACAGGAATAGAATTTATACCTGAAATAGAAAATCATTCTTTTACAATAAGCTACTCTTTAAAATCTAAAGGTTGGGTATCTTGGCATACTTATTTTCCTAACTTTTATTTACCTGAAACAGAAAGATTCTATTCTTGGATTTTTAATCAAAATAATTTATGGGAACATAATATTACTGGACTATATAGAAATTACTATGGTAAAAAAGCTCCTTTTATTGTAGAGTTTGTAAGTAATACAGGAATGATTGCAACTAAAATTTGGGATTCTATACTGTATCAAGCAGAAGCTAAAGTGTATGATGAAACTTCTAATACTTTTATAGATGTAAATGATGTAAGTTTTAATAAGGCTTTGCTTTATAACTCTTATCAGATTAGCGGAGAGAAAACTCTAGTGTTTAAGACAGATAATAACTCTGATTATATGATACAACAAATATCTGATAATGCAGATGATATTATATTAGACAGAAATGAAAGAGATTTTACTATAAATAACTTTAGAGATTACAGAAAAGACTTAACTTCTCCTATGTTCTTAACTAGACCTGTAGATTTACAATCAGACTATTACATTGATAAAGTGGTTAATGAAAATAATATTGATTTAATTAAAGACTGGACAGAATTAGAAAGCTTTAGAGATAAGTATTTGGTAGTAAGATTAATATTTGATACCTTTGATAATACAAAATTAACTATGTTCTTCTCTATGGAAGACATTAAACCTTCTGAAAAGTGATGAAAAAGAAGAAAAAATATAGAACTGGTTCAGGGACTCATGGAAATGCAGTTAAAAACTATTTACCTGACCCTTTAGAAGCTAATGCTCAGAATCAGATTATGTTAGCAGAAGCAGAACTTGATGCAACTCAAGACCCTTTTGTTATTGGCACTAAATTAGCTGCACAATATGGTCCTCAAATAGCAGGGATGTTTAGTCCTGGAGGAGGAATGGTAAAAGCTATGTATGGTAAAGGAGAATCAGAACAAGTTAATGTAGAAAAAGGAGAAGTAGTTTCAGACCCTACACAAGGAAATGTAGAAATGGATGGTCCTACTCATGATGGAGGAGGAACTAATTTAGAAGTGTCTTCAGAAGCTGATATATTTTCTGACCAAGTTAGAAATGCTAAAGGAGTTAGTATGGCTAAAAAAGAAAAGAAAAGAAAAAAAACTATGCAAGACCTTGTTAAGATGATTGATGAAGATAGTCTTGATAAGCCTAGAAAGAATGCTTATAAAAGAAAGATTAAGCAACTTGAAGCTGAGAAACAAAAAGACTTACAAGTTCAAGAACAAGCAGGGATGTTTGCAGAGTTACTAGGCTTAAATCACACAGGAGAAGATGGTTATGCTAAATATGGTAAAAAGAAGTATAGTACTGGAAAAACAGGTAGAGAGTCTTTTTTAGATGTTTTAAATTTAGGTTTAAATAATACAGAAGATGCCTTTTCAAATAAGGCTAAAACTGACATGGGAGAAGCTTATAATGAAAAACTTAAATTAGACACAGCTGCTCCTGATTTAGGAGAGGGTTATAATAGAGGTTTTGTAGAAGGAAGTACTCCTATAGAAGAATCTGACTCCTCAACACCTATGAGTTCTTTTGGTGATATGACTTATGGAGACATGGTTAAACTAGCTGGAAATGCTTATGGTGCTTATGCTCAATTAGAAAACACACAAGCAAATAGAGCAGGGGACACTCCACATAAAAATGAATATAGAGATGTAGGAAGAGAAGCTATAGCCACTTTAGAAGGCAGTAAAGGAGACTTAAATGCTATGAAAGCTAATCAAGAGTCTAGAATTAGAAGAGATGCTCAATCTAATAAGAGACAAGCTAGAAGCAGTAGTAGAGGAATCAATACAATGAGAGCTACAGATGCTGTATCTAATATGCAAGTAATGGATATGGAAAGAGCTTTATTTGATTCTGTTTCAGGACAAAAAATGAAGATAGACCAAGGCATTGCTCAAACTCAAATGGGAGCTTCACAAGCTAAAGCCCAAGGAGCTTTAATGGCTAGAGATAATAATGATAGAGATAGAGATACTTATTACACTAATTTAGGTATAGCTAAATCTAATATTTCTAATGCTATGCAACAGACAGGAAAGGATATTAATCAAATTATAAAGAATCCTGTTATGTTAGAGTTGATGCAAAACTTCAGTAAATACTTTAATGTCAGCAGTGAAGGTGTTATAACTCAAAAACCACAACAAGAAAATGGCTAGATATTTTCAAGCAACACAACAAGATTTTTTAGATGATGCTATGTATCAGCACCCTACAGAACTAATGGCTCAAGCTTTACAAGCTAAGGACCAAGAAGTAGACTCTTTTCTAGATGAAATAAAAGCTCTAGAAGAAGTTGATATTATCCGAAATAAAAAAGATAATGACAGTGCTTTGGCTATTAGAGATCAAATGGATAATAGAGTTAATTCTCTCACAGAAGAAGCAATGGGAGACTTGACTAATGTGGGTAGGTATAATATGAAAATTAAAGACTTACAAAGAGATTTAAATAGGTCTGTAAAAGAAGGAGACATTTTTAAACTCAAAGAAAACAAGGAAGCTATAGATGCTGATGTTAAAGAGAATGAAAGACTTTACAAATTAGACCCATCTAAATACAGAGGAGTTAATGACATATCTGAGATAAGAGGATATGTAGAAAATAGATATGAAGGGTTCAAAGATGAAGAAGGAAGCTATGTAGACCCACAAGGTTTAAGTTTAGTTGGTACAAAGACTTCTGGAGAAATTGTAGATGATATTTTTGCTAAGAATACAAAAATGGATTACAGCTACATAAGAGGTAGATCCAGAGGATATAACAGACAGTTAGATAGAAAAGGTTTTACTCCTGCTGAAATATCTAGTAGCATTAAATCTTTTGTTGAATCTGATGAAAATATACAAAAAGCTATACAACAGCAAGTAGATTTTTCTAATTACAGAGACAAAGACTCTACAAATTATAAGCAAGAAGAGCAGAAAATTATTCAAGAGTTACAAAAAGTAGCTCAAAGTAAGTATGCAGAAAACATAGTAGTAGATAAATTAATTACATCTCCATTAGCAGACCCTTCTAGTTCAGGAGGTGGTGAAGACCCTCCTCCTGCTGTATTAAGTGAAGATGGAAATCTGCTAATTAAAAATCCTGCTTTTAATCTTAATACCAATCTAGGACTATCAACAGATAAACTAAAACAAGATTCTGTACCACAAGAGGAAATGCTTACAGAAAGAAATAATAGACTTACTACTCATTTTCAAGATAGAAACAATCAAATTTACTCTGGTTTACAGACTAAGTTTAATGCAGATGGTGTATTACCTAATGGAATAACAATGGGAAATGAAGGTAAATTTGTAAATTCAGAGGGAAATACTGTTCCTTTATCTGAAGCTATAGTAGGAATTTCTGCTACCTCTCAACCTGCTTACATATCTATGTATAATACAGCTCAAAAACAACTCAAAGCAAATGAGATTCTTGAGAATAGCTATAAGGAAATGGGATTAGCAAAGTTTGATAATATCTCATCTTCAAAAAATACTACTGTTAATATGGAGTTTCAAAGAGGTGGAAAACTTATTACAGAAAGAGATGCAGACTTATTTGATGAACATTTTTCTAGTACTTCTGGAAATGCTCAAATTCTTTTAAGCAGTTTTGAGTCTCAACCTATTGGTACTAACAATTATATGACTGTTCAAAGAAGTGGAGAAACTGTAGAGCAAGCTAAAAAAAGAATGGCAAATCAATTAGGTATTGCTTATAAAGAAAAAAGTACTTTTATTTCTGTAATTACAGGACATGAAGAATTAGCAGATAAAGGTTATGTTACTTTAAACAGTATTTCAGATCAAATGCAAGTAATGCAAAAACTTACTGCTAAAACTAAAAGTAAGAAAAAGCTGACTGATCTTGAAAAGCTTTTTCAAGGACAAGTAAACAATGATTTAGAAAAAGTAAGAAGTGGTATAGCTAGTGAAGAAGGGGAAAGTTATTTGAAAAACTTAGAAAAACAATTAAAAGATGTAACAAATGAAGATGTAGAAGCAGACTTATCTTTTAAACAACCTGATTATGAAGTAGATAATAGTATGTTTCCAACTACTTATGTTCCTGATTCTCCATACATAGTTAAAGCTACAGTAACTTTTAAATCAGAGGGAAGACAACAACAATTAGACTACATTTTTAATGGAGAGACTGGTCCTATGGTTGAAAAAGTTAAACGCCTACAAGAACAAAGAAGGCAACTATTTCAACATGCAGAGTTAGTTAAGCAAGGTTTTGGAGGTAGACTTATAGAAGATGATAACACTTTCTCAGCAGAGATAATGGATTTTGAAGATAAAAGTGGGACTAAATATACAATAAAAGATGGCAGACTTTATGGTAATGATAGAATGATTACTGATGAAGAAGAAGCTTTAATTGTACTAGGTAAGTATATAGCATATTCAACAGAAGATTAAAATTTTTTAAGGCGAGTGTTAATTTTATTTTTGATTGGTGTTTAAAAGAGGTAATTAATTTACCTCTTTTTTTATGTTTTAAATGTATAGTAATAATATTATTTCTATATTTGCTTTAAATACTTTTTTTATGCCAGATCCAATTGTACCAGCTTTTACTTCTTTTGAGGAATTTGAGAAATTTAATCGGCAGAACCCTAATCAACAAATCACTCCACAAGGAGCATCAACAAGTAGAGGAGGACAATACTCTGATTTTAAATCAGGTAATAGTGCTTTTTCTGTAGATGCTTACACAAGAAAAAGAAAAGAAGAGGTAGCTAGAGCAGCTCTTGAAGAAGAGATGGCTAGACAAGAAGAGGAGCAAGAAAAGATAGCAATAGCTACTGCTAAACATCAAAAAGAAAAGATTGAACAAGAGAGATTAGCTCTAGAAGGACTTAGAGAAGAGTATGCTACACAAGAAGCACAAAAATTAGTTGAGAAAAAAGAAGCTCTTGATGCAGGAGAGTCTATTGATAAAATAGATATTGTTGAAAGACAAAATAGATACGAAAATCAATTAAAAAATTATAAAAAACTTGTAACAGATAATCCTGATGCTTTTAATGAAGAAAGCAAAACTATCCAGGAAGTAGAACAACTTTTACTAGAAAAAAAATCAGAAGGAATATCCCCAGATTGGTATGAAGGATTTTATGGACCATTTAGTCCTGAAATGTGGTCTAGTATAAAAGGAGTAGGAAAAACTATTAATGAAGCTTTTTCAAGTTCTCCAACAAATACAGGAATTAAAGCTGCTATAGATGCTTATACAAACTCTAATTCAACAACAGGAAAAGAGATAGGAGCAATAAACAGCACCTTAAATTTTGTTACAGAAGCAATAACTTCTCCTTTTAACACTCTTGCAAATTTTGGGGATGCTAATAAAGCTCAAAAAGCTTTGGAATCTCTTCCCCAAGAAAAACAGGATAGGTATAACCAAGCTAGAGAGACTTTAAGAAAAGTCAACTCTCCTGTAATTTATTCAGAGATTAAAAAGTGGGATGAAATTATTGGAGACTTACTAAAAGAGAGAAAAGAGAGAGAGTATTCAATAGAAAGTTCAGATTATTACAGATTAAATTCTGCTCTTCATAAAGCTAGAACTTCTAGAAAAAGACTTAAAGACTTGTATGAAGATAACACAGATTTATCCTTATCTACTATTTATAAAGAACAGTTTGCTAATAACATTCTTGATGTGTCTTCTATATTTTATAGTGATAAGATAGAAGGAAATGGTCAATACTTACTCTTTCCTAACATAAACTCTCAGATTGCAGAGTTAGCACATGGTGGCTCTATGATGGGGAGAACTCTTACAGAAAAAGTTGAAGATTATAAAAAGAAAAATAATATTACAGAAATGACTGAAGAAGATTATAAAAATCTTCAAAGTGGGATGAGTAATGTTGATGCTTTACTTCTTGAAACAGAGATAGGAGATAGTAATGCAAAACAATATGTAGACCAATTAGGTTCTTTTTCTTACAAAACTCAAATAGCTGCTGCGGATTCTTTTGGAATGATTATGTCTTTTGCAGGGGGTTCTAGAATTAGTAAGGGAATATTTAGTGGACTAAGAAGAGTTAAGTACGGTAAAAATGCTCTTAGAGTTACTAAAGAAGTACAGAAAAGGTTAGATTTAATTGCAGCCAGAAATATGCTTGGAGCTAGTTCTAGGTTTGCTAAACCCCTAGGTGCAGGTCTTAATATGGGGAGGAGACTAGCTAAAGAAGCTACTTCTGTTGTAGCATCAGGTGTAATAGATCCTACATTTATTAATGAAGAGATTAAATCTAAAGGCTTAGGTTGGATAAGAAACAATGAAGGAGCTATCATTGCAGGTTTAGGAGGAAGAGCTTATGTAGACTACAATATAGATTTACTTAAAAAGCAGAAGAAAGACCATGAAAATTTTGTAGATTCTGTAGGTAATCCTGAAAGCTTGACAGGAGATAAAAGAGATGCTTATGAAAAATCTTTAGTCCTATTAGGAAGAAAGCAGAAACAAAAAGAAGAAGATTACACTTTTGATGAAATGCTTGAGAATTATGAACTTGCAGATACAGCAGTTATTTCTGATGTATTAAGAGGATTTGTTCAAATAGGTACTGAAAAATTTGCAGAAATTTACACAAGTAAAGCTCTTAAAGGTACAGGTAATCTTATAAGTAAAGGATTAGGTAAGAATAGTAAAGTTAAGTATTTAACTGATAAATTAAGAGAAACCAGATTAACATACAACTCTTCTTCTCTAGGTTCTTTACATAAAGAGTTTAATAATATCAGTAGGAAACTGTTTAAAGTTGATGGTCAACAAGTTATAAACAGTTATCCTACAGAAGTTGTAGAAGAATACATTGCAGAAGGAATGCAATCTTTAATTTCTTTTACTAGAAGTGGTAAAGAAGGTAGAGACTCTTTAAAACAATTTGGTAAAATGGCTTTTGGCTCTACAGATTTTGCTGTAGATGTTGTAGCTCAAACTGCTCTTACTAAAGGGATATTTGGAGGTATGGGAGCTTCTGGTGTAGCAGGAGGTTATATGCACTCTAGAATTAGAAGCTTTAAAATGAAGCAAAGAGAGGCTACTATAAGGGATTTGAACAATAAGTTGGCTTCAGAACAAAATCCAGATGTAAGAAAAAAAATACAAGCTAATCTTAATAGAGTAAAAAAACTACAAAAAAGCTCTTTAGAGAATAAAACTATATTTGGTAAGACTAATATGGTAGGTAGAGCTATTGGAGCTTCTTCTGATGCTGTTAAAGCTAGAATAGACAACATGAATGCTATGGACAGCTTGTTAAAAAGTTTAAACAAGTCTGGAAGCTTAGATCAAGACACTATTGATAAGTTAAGTCTACTTGATGGTACTCTTACTTCTAATTCAGAATTTAGTAGAGGAATAAAAGAGCTAGAAAAAAGAGGGAAACACAAAGAAGCTGCTGAACTCAAGAATATGAGAATGCATACTTTAATAGATAATGCAATAAAAACAGACAGCGTAAAAGATTTAAAAGCTTCTTTATCTCAATCTTTAAATAAAGTAGGTAGTAATAATGGTTCTGCAATAAGAGCTATAAACAACACTATACAGACTTTAGAAAAAGTTGAAAACCATTTAGCTGAATTTGGAGAAACCACAAGAGGAAAGTTAGGTGCTACAATGATAGTTAATCAAGAACTTTACAAAGGTTGGATTCAACAAAATAAAGAAGGTAGAGCATTAATGGAAGTAGAAACTATTGATGATGAGTTTGGAGATTTTTATAACCAAGGAGATTATGGAGATTTAAGCTATTCAGATGCTTCATTAATTCTAAATAGTTTAGATAATCCTTTTTCTGAAGTAGACCAAAAAGAAAAGTATGAAAGCTTTGAAAAATTGGTTAACGACTTTAGTACACAAGCTAAAAGAACTAATTCTTTAGGTAAGTACTCTGCTTCAATGTTTAATGAAAATCAGATGTCCATCTCTTTAAAAGAAAGTGCAAGAGCTTATAGACAAATAATTAATCCTACAGACCAAGAAGTTTTAGCTGAGAAGTTTATGGCAGACAATGAAGGAGCTTTTATTTCTTTCATGAAAAAGAATCCTAAAACTTTTTATAAAGAAGGGCAATTAGAGGAATTCTTAGAAGAAAAGTTTGATGATTTTGGTAAGCTAACCACAGAAACACAAGAGATACTATCTTCTGATTACAGAAAAATAGTCTTATCTCAAAAATCTTTACTGGATAAACAAGTTAAAGATCTTCACCAATCTGAAAATGCTCAAACAGCTAAAGATCAATTAGAAACAGATTCAGATGTTGTTTTAGATGAAGCAGATAAAGGAGTATCAGAAACTTTAGAAGAGACTAAAGAAGTGATTTCTGAAAATTCTCAGACAGGAGAGGTAAATGAAGTCGATAAAATAGCTGAACTTGAAAGTAGAAAGCAAGAGGCTAAAAACAATCCTGTATCTGAGCCAGAAAGTTATGCAAAAGCTGTTGATGAGTACAAACAAACAGAATTAGGAGGTAGTGAAGATGCCAAAACTAAAAAAGATAATCTTGTAAAGCAAGCTCAAACTAAAGAAGGAAGAGCTTTTGTAGAAAATAAAGTTGCACAGTTAAATTATAATGAAGATGGTACTATCACTGTTTACAGAAGTGGTACTATACAAGAAGGTCATAACCCAGCAACAACAGATAAAAAAACAGCAGAACTTATTTCTTCAGAAAGAGAAAAACAAGGGTTGAGTTCAGATATTGTAGAAATAAAAGTTCAACCTACTGATATCTCAGCAATTGTACCTGGGATAGAGTCTGAGGTACTCATAAGGGTTGATAAAAATAATGCAAAAAGAATTAAAGAAAACACTAAAAAAGAACAAAAAACAAAAGAACAGCTACTTTCTGAAAAAACTAAAGTAGAGGAAGAGTTAATTGCTATAGAGAAATCACTAGCTTTTAATAAAAAGGCTTTTGCAGAAGGGACTTACCCTTTTGCAGATTCAGTTTTTAAAGATGATGTAAAAAAGAAAGAAGCTAAGATTAAGAATTTAAAATGGCAATTAAAAAAATACAATGCTGAAATAGCTGCTTTAAATTCAAAACCAACACAACAAACTAAAAATACTCAACAAACTCAAAATGAAGCAGTAGAAGATGATCCTTTAAAAGGGATGCCTTTTGATACAGAATCTGATGAAATGATAGATTTAGGGGATATTCCTAGAGACTCTAATCCTATAGTAGAAAAGTTTAAAAAAGATATTAAAGTAATTGCTGCATATTTTAGAACAAAAGGAGAGAAGACTTCTATCACTTTTGAAGATGTTTTTAACATGATGGTAGTTAATGAAGAAAACCCTGGAGAGCTTTTAAATATGTTCACTTTTGCATCTTTACAGCAAGCTTATGAAGAGATTCACACAAAAGCTAAAAGTAAATCTCCTGCATTCAGACAAGGAGAGATTAAGATGCTTGAGAATAGATTAAAGAAAATCTTTGATAAAAGAGTGCAAAATCCTAAACAAGAGCATGTAAACTTAAAAGCACAAACTTATAGTCATGTACCTTTAGGAACTCAAACAGCTAAGAAAGAAACTACTTCTGAATTTAAAGCTAAACAAAGACAAGAAAATACTCTAGGACTAGAAGAGCAACCTCAAATGGTAGGAGAACAAAAATCTGGGAGGATTCCTAGACTTGGTTTCTTAGGTCTTGCTTTTAAAAGGTTTTTAGAGAAAGGGGTAGTAATCACAAGAACTACAGACTACTTTAATTTACAATTACCTGATATAGATGGTAGATGGGATAGAGTAGATCCTAGACCTTTATTACATCCTGATACCCCTAATTCTTTTGAGGTTGGAGTAGAGATAGCTTCTGAAGACAGTTGGGATAGAATACCTGTAGCTACAGAAGTTAAAGATGAAGCAGGAAACCCTGAATACATTAGCTTTAAAAATTGGGTAAAAGAAAAAGAAAGTAAAGACCCTAACTTTAGAAATACTCAAGAGTTTTTTGATAAAGTGCCTATTTACGCTACAATGGATGGTAAAAAAGTTTCTTTTATACATGACCAAGACTGGTTTAATGGCTATTCTGTTTCTGCACCTTTTGAAAATGAAGGAGATAGTTATATTCATCCTAGAGATGCAATGAATAATGTTTCATGGGCATATCATATTAATCAAGCTAAGAAAAGGAATGGAGAGTTAAGAGCTAAAATTCTTCAAGGTAAAGATCCTTTGAGAAAATTAAAAGTTAATAAACTTCAAGATAAAAATGTATTAAACTTTATCCCAACAGAAGAAAGTGATTTAATACCTTTAATACAAGCTAACCCTCAAGCTGATTTACATGTTACAACTCAAAATGGTAGAGAAAATTTTATAAATAATCATCCTAAATTAAAAACTGGAGAGTGGGAGCTTACTAATAAGAAAGATTCAACTTTTGAAGGTGTAACAGGACACACTTTTGCTTTGTTTAGAGTAGGTTCTAGGATAAATGATAAAGGAGTTAAAGTTAAAACTTATCAAGCAGTAAAATTACATAGACAATTTGCTCACAATCCTAATACAGACTCAGAAATAGAGTCAGTATTAAGAGCTTTTGGTATGCATACAGCTTTAAATAAAAAAGCTAGGAATAAAATTTCTAAAGAGTTTGAATACAGTACAGAGTCTGCCAGAAAACAGAATAACACTTTAGGAAGAAAGTATAATAAAACCCTATCTACTAATGATGGGTTTATAAACTACTTTTCTATGTTCTTTAAGATAACGCCAAAAGGGGTTAAAAAAGTTGACACAGAACTAAAAAGAAAAAAAATAAATGATGAATATAAAGCACTGATAAAAAAAGGATTAAGTTCAGAAGAGGCTCAATTACAAGCTGTTAGTAAAGTAGATGCAGAGTATAAAAATAACAGAGGAACAAACTATCTACCTGTAGCTATGATTCTTGAAGAAGCTATGTCTATTACTAATCCTATAAAAAGAAAAGAGTTTTTAAATGAACATTTAGCTCAAACAACTAGAGCTGTTGACTTACAGCAAAACACTAAAGTAGCTCACATATCAGATACAGGAGTACAAGATACAGGTCAAACATATAAAGACTATTTAATGACCACTTTTCAAACTTCTTTAAAAGCTTTTGATATGAGTACAGGAAATGAGGCTTCAGTATATTCTCCTGTTATTCAAACTATAATTGAAATAGAAGATGAAAGTGAAAGTACTGTAAATGAAGAAGTAACCCCCACTGAAACAGAAAAAGTAAAACCAGAAGTAAAACCAGAAAAAAAAACTGAAGAACAGCATTTAGCTGAATTACAAGAAGCTTTCTCTTCTCAAAGTACAGCACCACAAGGAGATGTTTTTATAGATCACATTTCAGGTATAACTTATGTTGCTAATGAAGAAGGTCAATATATAGAAGTTAAAGATAAAGCTCCTAAAACAGAAGAACTACAGAAAGAAGAAAAAGAAGAAAGAACAGAAGTTTTAGAGATAGAACAATTTGTAGAAGATTTTTTAAAGACTGATATTGATTCTCACTTAGAAGAAGATGAAATGATCACTATAGGAGAACTTGAAGATATGTTTCAAGGTACTATTGCAGAAGTTCCTTATGCTAAAGCCAGATCTTTTATTTCTTTAATTCAAAACACATTAACTAGAAAGTCAGATTTTAGAGATAAGCTTTCAAATAGGAGTATAAAAATTATTAGAGCTGTTGCAAAAAGAAGAGTACAACTTCATTCTGCTCCTATAATTAAAAAGATTGAAGCAAATCTTGAAGCTTTACAACAATTAGAAAACCCAACTAAAAGGAATTTAGCCACAATTAAAGCTTTACAACAGAACTTAGCTTATTTTAAAGCTTCTGTAGACAGTTTTGAAGAATTTTTTAAAGTGGCTTTAGAAAAAAGTGTTTCAGAAACTGATATAGACACTAGTGATTATGACAGCTCTTCAGAAACAGAAGAGATTGAAAAGAATTACAGTAAGGAGTCTGTAGAAGAGACTGTAAAATCAAGAGCAACTGGTAAACTAAAAACTTTATTATCAGGTATTCCTCAGTATAACTCTAAAGGAGAAATCAGCTATGGTTATGGTGGTGTACCTAATTATCTTTCATTAGATGATGCTTATAATTTAGTACTCAAAGCTTTGTCTATTGGAGTAGACCCTAAAGCAGATTTTGATTATTTAATAACTAAACTAGGAGCTACAGATAACCCTAGTTTAAATGAGATTATAAAGAGACTTAAAAACTCTGATGGTCAATTAAAGAATCAGTTTGTAGTCAACACTACTATGCATTCTCTTACCTCTAGGTTCTTAATGTTTGATGTAGATTACAATGGAAAAACTAGCTTAAAAGTTTATGATACTAACTCTTCTACCACTAAAAGAGCTGTAGTAGATAGATGGAAAGACAATGTGCTTAGCACAAAACTTTATGATGAACTAGGAAACTTTAATAGTGTACATGCTCAAAGCTTATTAAAAAGATTTGCAGACTTTTCAATGGATTTTGATGAGGTAGGTCAAGGACAATTAAGAAAATTCTTGGAAGATTTAGGAATAGAGATGCATGATAAAGCTTGGGAATCTATCCTAAATGTAGGTGTAACTTCAGGAACTAAGTCTTACAACCTTAGACAGATGTTTGATAGCACTAAAAAAGGAGAAAAAGATTTAAGTTTATTCACTAAAATTAATGAGTTTCTACAAAAAGGGATAAATAATCCAGAAGATTACAGCTCTATTGGAACTAATATCTTTGATGATATTTCAGGGTTAAGCTCAGGTTTAGCTCAATTAGAGGCAGAGTATAATCCCGAATTAATTTCTACAGTTTTTAGAGACTCTGGTAAAACTATTTCTACATTAGTACCACCTAAATTTATTACAGATGAAGTAAGTAAAATATTAGAGAGTGCTAATGGAGATAATAAATACATTGATGAGATAACTCAATTTCCATATTCAGGAAATTCTTTAATACTACAAGCTTTAGTAGAGAATCCTGAGTTCAGAGATTATTATGGAGTAAACCACATGTCTTTGACTGCTTTAAAAGATAGAAATAAAAGAACAACAGGAGAAAAAAAATACAATGAGTTAGACGCTAGTGAAACTCTTATGACAGCTTTAGGTTTTTTTCAAGACAGAAAGACTTCTACTTTTTCTGAGAAAAAAGAAATAGATGGAATAAAAGTAAGAATGGGGCAAATGATGAATCAAACTATGTCTGATAAATCTACTGCATTGTCTTCTGGTACTGTTATTTATGATATTTTATCTGATTTAGAGGAGCACTTTTCTATGGACATCAAGTCAGGATTTGTAACAGGACTTTCTGATAAACTATTAAGTGTAATGTTTGATAGAGTAGTTTCTAATCAGGTTTTAAAAATACTTGATATGCATCAAAGAACTACAGGAAGCACTATTAAATCTTATGATAAAGCTTCTACTTTATTTATAGATATACCAGGATTGAACTCTTTACAAATTGATGGGGTTAATCTAGTAGAGTATTTATACAATGTAGCTAAAGACAACCCTCTAGGAGGAATAGATGAAAATGCAGTACTAGAAAAAATTGAAGAGCCTGTTAAAGCTTTATTATCTAAAATAGTAAACAATGAAGTAGAAAATAAGATTGAGGTTATGCAGAAGTTTGGAGTTAAGAAAAAAGGTAACTCCATGATTGATGATAAGTACATTCAAGAACATTTAAAAAATCCTAATGCAAGTAATTTAGAAGTTATGAAAATAGCTTTGTATGATTTTGTATTTAATGATATGATATTTAAGTCTGAAATGAATAAGTTATTTATATCAGATTTGGCTTTATATCATAAACATAAGTTTCCTGAAGGTAAGAATATTTATCAGTTATCTACTAAAGAGTATGTAGCCATGAGTAAAGAGACTGGAGTTAATGTAGGTAAAAGACTTGCTTTACTTATTGCTCCAGGAAGAAAAATAGCAAGCAGTACACAAAAGTATGAGCAAATCTTTTTAGAAGACCCTGTGGACATTTCAGAAAACATGAGTTATTTAATAAAACTTTTTCATCCAGATAAAGAAGAAAAGCTCCAAAGTTTATTAAGAACTTATATAGAAGAACCTAGTAAAGAAAACTATAATGCCTTTGAAAAAATTGCTCCTGAAATTGCAGGATATTTACAATTAGAAAGTGCTGATGCTCAAGAGTACACAACTGTAGGAGAGCACTTAAATGTAATGTATTTATCTGGAAAACTTTCAGAAGATGAGTATAATAATTTAAAAACAGCTTATGAAACAGGAGGTTTTAATAGTCTAACTAAAGAAGAGAAAAAGATTGTATTACAACCTGTAAAACCTGTTTACACTGGTATACATAATGATGTAGAGCAAGGAGTAAGAAGAGTAGTGTATATTAAATCCTCTTCTATTCCTTTACTTCCTGAATTAACTAAAGGTACAGAGTTAGACAATCTTAGAGTTCAAATGGAAAAGCTAGAAGAAAAAGGGAACTTTGTAAGAGCTTCTTATCAGACAGCAAATAAAATTGGTGCTTCTATAAACACTGTAGATATAAGAGACCCTGAGAGTCTAGCTTTAATCAATTTAGAAAACTCTGGTGTAACTATGACACTGGACAGAAGTAACTTTAAAATACAACAAGATGTCCCTCACAAGTCTTCTAAGGCAAAACAAGATAAAGTGTCTATGGGTACTCAAATCTTTAAATTATTGTTAGGAGATGGAGTTCTTGATGTAGAAGGAGATGTTTTTCCTTATAAAGGTAAAATGATTAGTGCAGAAGAGTTGAAAAAGAACTTTAATGAAAGCTTTTCTATTATTTATGATAACAGTTATAATAGTTTATTAGAAGAACTTGGATTCTTAGATGGTCAAGGAGGAGACAATCCTGCTTTTAATGATAGGATATTTAAAAGAAATCTTTCTGATTTACTTAAAAAAGAAGCTGAGACAAGAGGATATGACTTAAAATCTGTTGCAGGATTAGAGTTAAACAAACAAGGAGAGTTTGAGATTCCTTTATGGTTATCTTCTGATAGTAATAGATTTGAGTCTTTATTAAATTCTATTATCACAAACAGAATAATGCAATTTAAACTTCCTGGAAATGGGTTTGTTGCTGCATCTGAGAATGGGACTAAATTTAAAAAAGAGTTTAATGACTTGTCTGATTCAGATAAGAATGACATTATTTATCTTGATGGTTGGAATGGGGTAGAACTTAAAGGTACTACTGATGATAATGGGGAAATGAAGTCAGCTCAAATTATGATTGAATCTAAATTTAAAGATTCAGAAGGTAATTTAATTGATTTATTTGAGCAATATAATAAAGTAACTAAAGAAGGTAGATATATCTTTAGAGATGAACAAGGTATTTTAAGATTAAAAGAGGGTGCTATTGATTCTGAACTGTTTAATATGTTTAGCTTTAGAACTCCTACTTCTGGACATGTATCTTCTTCTAGTATTGAAATTGTAGGAATATTACCAAGTACAGCAGGAGATCAAATGGTTGTACCTAAAAACTTTACTAAGCAGAAAGGTCTTGACTTTGATGTAGATAAAGAGACTGCTTATATGTTAAATCACTACTTAGATACAGATGAAAACATTCAAGCAATAAATGATGCATATAGAGAAGCTTTACAAGATTTAAAATATGAAGACTACTCTATTGATCCATACATAGAGAACTTCATATTTGACCAAACAAATCTTTCTCACACTATTTCTGAAAGAGATGTTAGATTTACAGGCTATAATATTCCAAAAAGAAAGAGACCTTTAATCTACAAATTAGCTAGAATCATAGCTTTTGAAAAAGACACTACTGAAGACAGAAAAAAGAAAATTGAAAAACTTCATAAAGGATTAGGAGAACTATTTGGAGAAGATTACATACAAGATTCTCAAATAATTAAAGATGAATTAATAGCACAGATAAATCTGGACCCTAAACAATATGATAAAGTATTAAAACAACTCATTGAAGACTTTAGTACTAGAAAAGCTCCAATAGATGAATTTATTAAGAACACTCAAAAGAAAAGATTCTCTAAAAAAGTAGCAAAAAAAATTGAGACTAAAATAGCTGAAAATGATTTTATCAGAACTCACTTAGCTGTAGCAAAATCTCCTTCTACAGAAATACAGAAGAAATTTAATAAAATTCTTTCTATGAGTTATGCAGGTTCTCAAGCAGCTAAGATTGAAGAACTAAACAATGAAGGAAATGAAGCAAAACTATTAGCTAAAATAGCAGCTAAACATAAAGTTAAAACTGGTAAATCTATGTCAGATGAAGCTCAGATAGCAGCTTTAGAAGAGCAGGAGTCTTTATTTACTTTACTTAGCCATGACTATCAAAAAGATAAAATGGACTTAGGAGCAGTAGGTAAAGGTGCTATTGGAGTGTACTCTGTAGCCATTACTTTTGCATCTCAGTTGCAACAGGCTTATGGAAAAACTGGAATGAATAAAGAAGAGTTTACTATTGGTAACTACACTTCTACTTTTCTAGGTGCTGTAAATACTATAAACCCTGAAAAAGAAGCTGTAGATTACAGTACAGCAGATATGTTAGGAGAAAAGCAAAACACATCTACAGACAATGAAAAAGAACAAATTCTAGGTAGAGTAGGTGTAGATGAAATTAGTATTACAGCGGATGCTCATGGCTCTTTAAGAGGTTTTGGTAAAGATAAAAATGGTAACTCTATTATGTACCAACTTTTATCTCAACCTATTGTAAAAGAATTTAATAAAAGACTAAAAGAGTCTAGAGGTTTACTAGGAGATTTCATAAAAGAAGAAGATTTAATTAATGAGATACTAGAAGAAAATGGATTTGATTTAGTTTTTGTAGATATTAAAAATACTGATATAGGTCCTGCTTTTTTCAAAAGAGGGGATAAAAAATATCTTAATCCTCTTCCTTTAGGTTCTTCTGAGCTTACAGGAAATATTATGGTAGATGGAATAGCTTCTGGAAACACTACTCAAGAAACACAAGGAGAAGCTCTTAAAACTTACTTTGAACTACTAAGAGAAGGTAGAAGCTACATAGGTAAAATTTCTTCTTTAAATAGTAATGAATTAGGTAAGTCTGCTGTTGGAGTAAGAGTGAAGAGAAATAAACTTATTAGAACTTTAAGTGATGAAAAGATGATTCCTCTATTTGGAGAAAAAGTAGAATATGGTACTCCAGGAGCTTTTAGTTTTCAAAAAGAAGTTTTTGGTAGAGTAGTTTCAGTAGGGGTTATGCCTACAACTCCACAAGGTAAGATAGCTATTGGAGGTATATTAGCTTATGAAAAATTATTCTCTGGTTTATTTCCTTTCTCTAATGAAGCTGTAGCTAGTCAATTGGATTATGTTCTTTCAGTAATGAATGTTTCAGAAGAATATAGAAGTGATGAAAAGTATGAAGAAGTTTTTAGAGAAATGAAGAAGTACATTTTCTCTAGAGTTGAAAATAACATTATTTCTAGAAATCCTAATCAAGTTAGAAGAGAGTTAATGGTAGACACATCAGAAAACACTTCTTTGTCTACATACATTAAGACTGTTTTAAAAGGGAAAGATAGAAAATATGCAAAAGGAGTTTCTGCACTATTAGACAATGCTTTAGTAGGTAAAAAATTAAAATACATAGTAGGTAAAAATGAAGAAGAAGTTTCTAGAATAGTTTATGAAAATGCTAATTCAGAGAATATTGATGAAAGAGAGCTGTATGAAGCTCTTCCTGCTTTAGTTATTAATGACCATCCTTTACCCCCTAAAAATGGGCTACCCTACAGCACTAAAGAATTAGCTGAAGATTTGATAAGATATTCTTTTTTAGAAGGAGGAATACAAGAAGCTAATCAGTTTATGAAGTTTATTCCTGTTGAATTATTAAGCTATTTTGGTAGAGACAATAAAAGTGTATCAGATGCTTTTCAAGAAGTAGACAAAAAGAAAATAGATGCTACTTTCTTTACTGAACTATTGAAAAGATTTCCTAAACAATATTTTCAGAATAATCCTGCTTCTGCTCAGAAAATCTCTACAAATAAAATTGTGAGTAATGATGGAAGAATTTTAGTAACTAAATTTAAAAAAGGAGAAGAAAAGCCTATATTTTATCAGGTAAAAGACACAAAACGTAACATACAATTGTTTGAATTAATAGATGGAGGACCTAATTATAGAAGAGTTTCTACAATGTCTACTAAAAGAATTTCTCAGTATAACCCTAATGGTGAAGCTTTAGATGTAAGAGCTAATGCCGAAGAAAATTATACAAATTCTTTAGATTTAATCCCTGAATCTCTAAAAAACTTGTATGAGAGTATAGAGCAAGGAGTTTCAGTAAAAGAAATGTTAGAGTCTATAATGCCACTTTTAATAGATGAAGATGTAGACAAAGCTAATTTTGTTGAACAGCTTATAAAGTACGTTCAAGATGGTAAAGTTATATTTACAGAGAGTGTAGGCTTTATGTCTACAAGTGCAGCAGGAGATGTAAAAATAAATCCTTTAGTATTTTTAAAGAAAGCTGCTATAAATCCTAGCTATGTTTTAGATACTTTATTACATGAAACTATTCACACCACTACTACAAGAAAAATTAGAGAGTATTTTGATGTAGTTAATAGAGAGTATATTCTTAAACCAGGAATTAAAAATGTGCCTAGTTTTGTTACAGACATGATAGTTTTACACAATGAAAGTAAAAAGGCTGTAGAAAGTTATATACTAGACAATTATGATGTTAGCACTGAAGATGTTCAAGCTGTAAAAAATATGCTTGGTAACAGAAGTGTGAATGTAACTACAGAACTTAAAAATCTATTTCCAGATAAAAATCAAGAAGAGTTATATAAAGTTGTTGGACTTTTATATTCAGTAATTAATCCTGCTGAAATGATGTCTAATCTTATGAATGACAAGACTTATTTTGACATTCTTAAAAATACTAAGTATAAAAACACTACTGATACTCTCTTAGATAGAATTAAAGAGTTCTTTATTGAAGCAGTTCAGAACTTATTTCCAGACATAAAAGAAGGTACTTTAGCAAAAGCTGTCATAAATAATATGTTTGAAACTATGTCAGAGCAATATACAGCTTTAGATAAGTTAAACTCTCAAGATGAGATGATTGACATAAAAAAAGAAGAGAGTAAGGAAGAAGATTCAGGAATGAATACAGGAATTACTTTTATAAGAAAAGAGTTTGAATATAAGATAGAAGGTTTCAAAGATTTTGTAGATAGTCAATCAAATGAAATGATAGACATAGGTTCAGAAAATAGTTATACCTTTGAAGAAACTAATTCAGGTCAATCTGTAGAAGATTTAATAGAGTATGAAGATTGGGCTGATATGACTACAGCAGAGAGAAATAAATTTAAAGAGTGTAATTAATGGCAAATTGTGTAAATACAAGTTCAAAAGAATTTAAGGAGTTAGCTAAAAATTTTTCAGTTTTAAATAAAAAGTCTGTAGCAGCCAGGGTTTCCATCTTCCAAGATATGAATGGAACAGACAGATTCCCTACTGTAGAAGAAATTATAGATAGAAAAATTAATAGTAAAATTGAAGATCTACACAAAATTTACATGGAAGAGGATGGCTTTTCTTCTCTAAGTTCTCTAGAAGATTTTATAGATTTTGCTAGGTTATATCCAGATGAAATAGACCCACCTACTTTTGACTCTTTTATAAGAGGAAAAAATTTAGAACCTAAAGTAGAAAATGTAATAGAGGCTCTTAATAGGCAGTATAAACTTTTTAAAGAAAGTGTACCTAAGAA
>Ga0307932_1000154_pt1 | contig 26760 bp, 31 predicted proteins | sample OrgLakmetageno48_FD_201843 | JGI IMG/M metagenome (GOLD analysis project Ga0307932, IMG submission 201843) | Saline water microbial communities from Organic Lake, Antarctica - #48 | ecosystem: Environmental > Aquatic > Non-marine Saline and Alkaline > Saline | place: Antarctica: Organic Lake...
CGGCCCATCTGTGAAAAAATAACTGCTCTAAACTAAAATAGATATATTGTATATCTATTTTTTTGTGATAAAATGTACCTAACTAGCATGATTAGAGTAGAGCAAAAAAAGATTAAAAATAAAGACTTTTATTACCTTACTGAACGTTTCAATACTGGTGATGGTTTCAAAAAAATACAGGTATATTTAGGAAAAAATGTACCTAAAGATATGTCATCGTATTATGAGGAATTAAAAAGGAAAGAAAGAATTCTTGTTTCTGAATACCAACCAAAAGTTATCAGTATTGATAATGATGTTATCAAGCAAGCCTTACATCGAGTAGAAAAATATAAACTTGATTGGAAGTATTACATTGTACAGAAAACAGAGCAACAACGAAGACAGATATTTCGAAATTTTGCTATTCGCTTTATCTTTGAGTCAAACTCCATAGAGGGAAGTAAGCTTACAGAAAATGAGGTCTTGAAAATCGTTAAAAAGGAATATATTAAAAAAACACTACCTCAAAAAGAAGTTCAGGAGGTATATAATTCTATTAATGCTATTGAATATATTCAAAGTGGAGATTTCAAATTAACTCAAAAACATATCAAAGAACTATATTCAATTATTACAAAAGACCTTGGTTACGAACAAACATTTAAAAAACAAAATAATAGTGTTAATAATAAAAACACGGTTGAGCCAAAGAATGTTAAATCAGAATTAAAGAATGCTATTTCTTGGTATACGAGTAACAAGAAAAAAGGTAATCCATTTATGAATGCTATTATTTTTCATAACAAATTCGAACATATTCATCCATTTCTCGATGGTAATGGTCGAACGGGAAGAATGATATTGATTTGGATGTTAATGCAGACTGGATATGATGTTTTGTTGTACAAGAAAAAGAATATGAGAAAGTATTTTTCTGCACTAGATCATGGAGATAAAGAACGGTATCAAAAAATTATTACGTACTCTGTTGAAGCCTATAAGGAAACCATAAAAGAATTAACCTCACAATATACATCATGAATAATAAGATTTCAGAAATTAATAATAAATCCAATATCGTTCTTGAAAAGATTCCTGAAATTACTTATATAGGAAATCCTATATTAAGAAAAATCTCTACTAGCGTAACTTTTGAAGAAGGGGTAGAAGTTGGTAAACAACTATTAGAAATACTTTTAAGGTACAGAGAGCTAACTGGTGTAGGTGTAGGCTTAGCAGCTCCTCAAATAGATAGTTCTGCAAATGTATTTGTTACCTGTGTGGATAATACACCAAAGATATTTATAAATCCTGAAATTACTTTCTATTCAGAACAAAAAAACCTCTACAAAGAAAATTGTTTAAGTTCACCTCATGTTTGGTGTGACGTAGAACGTTCAGAAAATATCCTGATCTCTTATATAAACGAAGAAGGTGAGAAAATTATTGATGAATCCCATGATCAGTTCACAGCTCGATTAATTCAACATGAATATGATCACTTGCAAGGTATTGTAAATATAGACAAAGCTGTTGTTGGAACAATAGATTACAAGACTGGGGAAGCCAGGGATCAAAAATTAAGATAATAGTATTTATATTTCTCTCTGATAACCTATTTCATAAACTCAGGTAAATAAACCATATAATGAGGTTGTGCATTTAATTTTTATTTCGACGTACCAAAATCAACACGCGGTTTTTATCATATTGATCTTTTAAATATGAATAGTTCCAAATCGTATTTTTTTCTAGATAGTTATCAATTAAATCCGTTTGCCATGAATCAAATTCAATCCATATTTCACCATTATTGTTTAAATATTCATGACCATGATCTATTAATGCATATACATATTTTAACCCCATATCATCTGCAAAAAGAGCATGATGGTCTTCGTTATCTAATACAGAATTTTGTACCTGGGCTATTTTATTATTATCTATGTAGGGTGGATTCGCCAAAATATAATCATATTTTCCCAAAGGAATATGTGAAAATACATTTGTTGCAAAGACATTAGTTTTTGTTGTAGGGATATTTAATGTAATATTTTTTTTAATTTGTGAAATATTTTTTTGATCTATATCACCAAAATCAATCTCAGATACCAAATGTTTTCCCGCAGCGATACCAATACATCCTGAACCTGAAAATAAATCTAGGATCTTTAGGTGTTTATTCTGTTTATTCTGTTTAATAAAAATATCAGTCCAAAACTCTGTTTCTGGTCGAGGAATAAGAGGTCGATATTCTAAATCTATGACGCAATTCAAAAATTCAATATTGCCAATCAAATAGGCAACAGGCATACCTTGGTCAATCAGGATACATTCTTTGAAATATTGAGGTGTTTTCTTTCCATGATATTTTTCATCACATAACCATTTTTTTTCTTGAGTTGCTATTGATTGCATATCGTAAACTATATCATTTTAGAATTCTTTTTCTATACAATTTTTCTAAAACCCGTATACTTTGACCATGAAAACAAAAGGAGATTCATTTTATATTTATGGTAAAAAACCAGTAGAAGAGCAATTAATGCGAAATCCAGAAAACGTGATGCGCGTGTTTATTTCGGATAAAATGGCGACAAAAGATAGTGGCTTTCAGGAATTGCGTGCCTTTGCCAAGAATAAAAGAATACCGATAAATCCTGTAACAAAAAACAAAATCGAAGACTATGTTGGGGATGTAAATGATCAAGGTGTTATTGCACTATTAAAACGACCAGAATATGTTGAGTTTAATGATTGGTTCGAAACTATTGATGTGGAAAAATTACCTTGTGTATTGGTTCTTGATCACATAGAAGACACTCATAATTTCGGTGCTATTTTACGAACAGCTGCAGCCGCTGGTGTTGCAGGAGTTATCGTATCAAAAGACAGGCAGGCTCCTATTAACGGAACGGTCTATAAAACTTCGGCAGGTAATTTGACTCATGTACCAATTATACGTGTTGCAAATATCAACCAAGCAATTTCAAAATTAAAAGAAGCTCATTTTTGGGTATCAGCTGTTGATATGGATGAAGAGGCTAAGAAACCATTATCATTATGGGATCAAAAATTTGATAGCCCAACCGTTGTCGTCATTGGTGGTGAAGGAAAAGGAGTTTCTGAAAAAGTTCGAGAGAATTGTGATTATATTGTTTCAATTCCTATGGAAAATGAGGTTGAATCATTAAATGTTTCTGTTGCTGCGGCTATTACGTTGTATGAATGGAAACGACAAATAACATCCTTGCTGAAAAAATAACTCCATTATTGGGGTTATTTTATAAGAAGAATATGATAGAATAAATAATATATGAATAACGGTATGCACAACCTCAACCTTGACATCATTAATTGGTTTCAGGAAATTGGACTTATTATTTTATTTGTCCTTATTGGAACATGGATTATTTCTAAATTCATAAATAAAATAATTACGAAAATTATTCGAAAAATTGTACCAGGAGGTTTTTTTGTTTCTGAGATGGAGGAGAAAAAACGTGAAAATACTCTTATTAATATAACGCAAAACTTTCTAGGGATATTTATCTGGATAGTTGCGTTTTTTGTTATTTTGCATGTTGTAGGTGTTCCTATTGCACCATTATTAACTGGTGCCGGTATATTGGGTGTTGCTATTGGTTTTGGTTCACAATCATTAGTCAAAGACGTTATCAATGGCCTTTTTATTATCATAGAGAATCAATTTAGTATAGGTGATGTTATCTATGTAGATCCTGAACACTATGGAACCGTAGAAGGAATGACCCTGCGTGTAACACGACTGCGGCAACTTGATGGGACGATTCACTATGTTCCAAATGGAGAAATTAGAATTGCATCGAATAAATCAAAAGACTATTCTATGGTCGATTTAAAGGTAAAAGTTGGCTACAATACCAAAATAGATCACCTCAAGGACGTCATCAATCAAGTCGGCGAAGAATTAATGAATGACCCAAAGTTCAGCCAACACATTATTGAACAACCAAAATTTCTGCGGATAGATGATCTTTCAGAAAATGCTATCACAGCGAGGATCCTTGGTAAAGTTTATCCCAAAGAACAATATTTGATATTAGGAGAATTACGTGAGCGACTTAAAAAGGCATTCGAAGAAAAAGAGATAGACATACCGTATCCAACACGTATTATTTATAATGCAGACCAGAAAAATGATAAAAAATAATAACAAAAAAATAGGGCTCTCTGGTATGCAACCAAGCGGAACGCCACATATCGGGAATTATTTTGGTGCAATGAAACAGTTTGTTGATTTGCAAGATGATTTTAATATGCATATTTTTATTGCGGATTATCATGCTATGAATAGCGTTCATGATCCAAAAATTTTAAAAAATAGCATTGAGAACTTAATACTAGATTATCTTGCCATAGGTCTTGACCCTGAAAGGGTGACGTTATATAGGCAATCAGCAATACCTGAAGTAACAGAATTAACATGGATGTTTAATTGTCTTGTTACGGTTCCATGGTTGGAACGTGCGCATGCTTTTAAAGATAAATCGGCGCATGGGCAAGAGCCAAATGTTGGATTGTTTGATTATCCTGTATTAATGGCAGCCGATATTCTATTACCTGGAGCTGAAATTATTCCAGTTGGTAAAGATCAAATTCAACATATCGAAATGACGCGTGAAATTGCTCGCAAGTTTAATAATACCTATGGTGATACTTTTGTGGAACCAACAGAACACGTTATGAAGAGTGTATCAGTTGTTCCTGGAACTGATGGTCAAAAAATGTCTAAATCATATGGAAATACGATTCCATTATTCGGAACTGATAATGAAATCAAGAAATCTATCATGAGTATTGTAACTGACAGTAAATTACCAGAGGATCCAAAAAAACCAGAGGAATGTAATGTCTTTGCCTTGCATCGACTTATTACACCAGAGCCACAGTTGTCTGAAATTGAAAAAGGATACCGCGAAGGAGGACTTGGCTATGGTGATTCAAAGAAAATTCTCTTGGAAAATTATTTAGAGTTTATTACACCAATGAGAGAAAAAAGAAAATATTTTGAAGAGAATCCAGGTATTGTTCGTCAAATCCTTGATGAAGGGAAGACCAAGATTCAAAAAATAGCTCAAACAAAAATGAAGGAAATACGAGAAAAAGTAGGCCTATAGTCTATTTTTTTGTTATAATAACTACATGTCAGATAAAAAACATTGGATTACTAATATCGTCCCGGCTCTTGCTTTTGCGGTTGGAATTATTATTGCCTCAGTAGGCGGAATCATGGTAACAAGTTCGTCATTAAAATTAGCTTTTTTTGATTCCGAGCCGTATTCATATATCACCGAAGATCAATGTCGCCATCGTTCTTTGCCTGAGTCATCTATGAAAACTCTCTCGGGAGAAGGCTCAGGTCTGCCTGGCGAGGTCGTTGATGATCATCAACAAAGCCTTGATGATATCGAAACATGTATGCACAATTTAAAAGAACAAGAAGAAAAGCGATTTAAAAAAGGTCAACAAGAAAACATTATAGACGGAATATCAGCATTGATTGTTGGAGGAGTCTTGTTATTAGCATTTAGAAGACGTAAATAACCTATTATAGGTTTTTTATTTTTTCTAATTTGTTAAAATAAAAACATGAATACAAGCACACAAACAAAAAACATAACATTTTCACAATCAGAAGGACTTCGTTCTTTTTTTGGGAAAATATATTCAAAAATGGCAATAGGTGTATTAATCACGGCTATAGTTTCATTTGCCTTGGTCTATACTTCAGCCGGTAATCAATTATTATCATTTATATTTCAATCACAAATTATTTATTATGGAATTATCGGAATTCAACTGGCGTTATTGTTCGGAGTGCAATGGGGAATTAACAAACTATCAAAACAACAGGCTCTTGGATTATTCTATGTGTACTCTGCGGTAACAGGATTAACGTTGAGTTCTATTTTAATAATCTACACAGGAAGTACCTTGATTTCGACGTTTATTGCTGCTGTTGCTATATTTGCCGCCTTGGCGACGATTGGTAAAAATATGAAATACGACATGTCAGGATGGCGCGTATTTCTCTATACAGGTATGTGGGGAGTCTTTGTGGCGTCAATCGCAAATATATTTTTGGCATCAAGTCGCCTTGACTGGATAGTTACCATATTAGCCGTATTGGTATTTGCTGGTTTAACCGTGTACGATGCGCAAAGCTATAAAAGACTCTATCTGCAAAGCGAGCAAGGCACCGATTTGGATAAAATGATTACCTTGGGAGCATTACATATGTATATTAATTTTATTATGATTTTTGTGAATCTATTAAAAATAGTCGGGGGACGAGAATAATTCTTGTCTTTTTTTGTTATAGTAATGTCATGAATAAAAATATTATTATTGGAACAAGTCATCTCATATTCGTCATTCACGTGATCGTTATTTTGATTATTTTGTTGGGATCTTTTATTTCAGAAATACGGCTCATCTATCAATCCATATTAATAATTACCATTATCAGTTGGTTCAGTTCCATGGGATGTATATTAACCGTATGGGAATATAAATTACGCAAAATAATTAATCCAGATCTAGAATTATATGAATTTGGTTTTATTGATTTTTACCTACGAAAATACCTCAGTGGATCTGCGCGACCAAAATTTATCTATGCAATAGGCTTATTTTTCCTTATAACTAGTTTAGGTATAAATATTTTTGTATATGGATTTCTTCCCATTGGTTATGTGAATAATTTATATTAATAATCTATAGACATAATAGTATCAATTAATTCTTGTTATTTTTGTTGTGAAAGTTATAATGAATACACCAACGAAGCTTTGACACAGCCGAGGTGAAAAGACTTTTGTCATTGCGAGCAATACGCGGCAATCTAAAAGCCTATAGTTAAAGAGTTCTGAAGTTGATTTGTGCTTACTCGCAAAGTTAACATTCAGAGAATCAGGGTGGCACCGCGGAATTGTTGTCGAAACAAAATCGTCCCTGCATTATTATTAGTTTAATTTTGCGGACGATTTTTGTTTGCTAAAAATACTTATGGATTTATTAATTATATCAATAGCAATAGTTTGGATAGGCTATAAGTTAAATAAAATAAATGAAAAATTAGAAGATCATGATGAAGCAATAAAAGATATTGCCGAAGATAGGTAATATGACAACAGCAATAAACTACATCGAGTTCTACACAACAAACATAGAAAAAACTAAAGAATTCTATTCCAGGGTCTTTGGTTGGGAATTCACGGATTATGGACCAACATATGCATCATTTGAACATGCTGGTATCGAAGGTGGGATCGAACAAGTTTCAGAAATTACACCGGGTGGTGCTCTGATTATTCTGGAACATGATAATCTACTTGATATAAAGGAACAGATTATAAACGCAGGTGGAAACATAAGTATTGATATTTTTGACTTTCCAGGTGGTAGTCGGTTTCAGTTCAGCGATCGTTATAGTAATGAATTAGCAGTTTGGTCTAAGAAATAATATGAATATAGATAAAACAAAAAAAATATGGCAAGTAAAATGCTCAAGAGGTGAATGGATTGACTTATTTCTTGAAAATAATGAAGTATCAATTGGATTTTCTTTTCTTGATGCTGTCACCAATTATTCAACAAAAGAATCCTTAAAAGAGAGTGATAAATTTATAGGAACTCCTACCTACGGATCACATGGTCAGTTATATCGTTTTGGAAACGAAATGATTTCCGGGGATTATGTAGTAACTTATGACCCTACCTTAAGAGTCTACTATGTTGGAATTTTAGGAAGCTATTCTTTCAATAAACGAGAAGAAAAGCCAAATCATATTCGAGAAGTTAATTGGTTAAATAAATCAAATCCAATTTCTAAGGATTTATTTTCAAAATCTAGTCAATACAGTCTTGGGTCTCTGTTAACGGTTACGCTATTACGTGAAGATGTTAAAAAAGAATTAATTTCAATTTTAATAGGTGAAAAACAAAAAATAATAGAAGAAGAATCACCTGAAGAATTTTTAGACATTGATATTGATGAAAATTCCAGAGAAGACATCAAAAAGAAAATATTAGATATAACACCTGAAAATATGGAACTATTTATTGCTGGAATATTTAGAGCAATGGGTTATAAAACAAAACAACAGGGAAGTTTTACTCAGGCTGATGGTGGTTATGATATTGTTGCTTCTCGAGATGGACTTGGTTTAGATAATGATTCAGTTTTTATCGAAGTTAAACATCGGAATACGCAAATGACGGCTTCCGATGTGGATAGGCTTAGAGGGGCTTTAAATGGGAAGAGAGGTGTGTACTTTAGCTCACGAGGATTCTCAAAGGATGCTAGAAATAATAACTCAATGACCGGTAATATTACCTTGGTTGATTTGGATTATCTAATAGACTTAATTTTTGATAATTACGAAAATTTTGACTCAAAGACGAGAAATTTTTTACCCTTAAAAAAGACATATATTTTAGAAAGTTAAATAAAAAATAACATGAAAAGAACTCACATAAAAAAAATACACGAGAAACTAGGAGAAACAGTCGTTATTAACGGGTGGGTAGACGTTGCTCGAAATCAAGGAAAAATGGCGTTTTTCGATTTTCGAGATGTCTCAGGAAAAGTCCAAGGAGTCGTATTTGGTAAACCTGAGGTACTGGAAATTGCAAAAACTTTGCGACCGGAATGGGTTGTTGCGGTGACAGGAATTGTAAACGACAGAAACGATAAAAACGCCAAAGAATTCAAGGCGGAATTAGAAAAAACTGGTAATAGAGACTTTTTTATCAAAGACGTAGAGCTGGAAATTACTGGATTTGAAGTTTTGAATACGGCTGAAACGCCAGTTTTTGAAATTACTGAATCAACCGTTGATACAAACGAAGAAGTACGTCTTAAAAATCGCTATTTAGACTTGCGAACCAAACGAATGCAAAATAATATGAAAATGCGTCACAAGGTTTCAAAATTATGCCGAGATTATTTAGATGAAAATGACTTTTTGGAATTAGAAACACCCATTTTGACTAAATCAACACCCGAAGGGGCACGTGATTATGTTGTGCCGTCACGTCAATCACCACATCATTTTTATGCACTTCCTCAGTCACCTCAGCAGTATAAACAATTATTAATGACATCAGGAATGGAACGATATTTTCAGTTTGCACGGTGTATGCGTGATGAGGATTTACGTGGAGACCGACAACCAGAATTTACGCAATTAGATATCGAAATGTCATTTGTCACAGAGGAAGATATTATGAATATGAACGAGGAATTGTTAATCAAAATCGTTACTGAGCTCTATCCAGAAAAACGTATTCAACAGATTCCATTTCCTCGAATTCCTTATACAGAAGCAATGGAGAAATACGGAAATGATCGACCTGATATTCGCGAAGACAAAAACGATGAAAATCTATTAGCATTTTGTTGGGTAGTTGATTTTCCGTTTTTTGAAAAAACAGCAACATCAGATGATCCTCAGGCAACAGGAGAATGGACATTTACCCATAATCCATTTTCGTTATCAAAACCTGAACATATCCAAAACATCAAAGACAAACAAAATATCGGTGATATTATTGCAGCACAATATGATATTTGCTTGAATGGATATGAGATTGGAGGAGGTTCAATTCGAGCCCATGATCCAGAGATTTTAAAATCTATTCTCTCAATTTTAGGACATAGCGATAAGAAAATAGAAGAGAATTTTGGTCATATGTTAAAGGCTCTTGGTTCGGGTACTCCACCTCATGGAGGGATTGCCTGGGGGTTTGATCGATTGATGATGATTTTGCAAAATGAAAAAACAATTCGTGAGGTTATTGCTTTTCCCAAAAATGGACTTGGACGCGATCCAATGATGGAGTCACCATCATTGGTTTCGTCAAATCAACTGGATGAACTTTCTATTCAATTAAAAGATCTTAAAAAACCTAAATAGGTTTTTTATTTTTTATTTTTCTTTTATACTACATAGATGAAAACATATGTACCAAGTCAAAAAATACGAGAAAAATATGCTGATGTCATGGTGAACTATGCCCTCAATGGAGGAAAGGGAATTAAAAAAGGTGATGTTGTTATGCTGCAAGGTAATGAAGCGGCAAAGCCTTTGTTCACGGAGATTTACAGAATGATCATTAAAAAGGGAGGTCATGTTATTCCGTTCTATTCGATTAGTGAGCCTGAATATTCCCTAGAGAAGATTTACTATCAAGAATCTAGTAATCATCAAGACGCATTCTTTCCGGAAAAGTTTTACAAAGGATTAATCGAGACTATTGATCATCGTTTATATATTCATGCAGAAGAAGATTCATTATTGTTGAAAAACAGTGATCCTGGAAAAATTATGAAACGAGGTGAATCAATGAAGCCTTGGAAGCAATGGTGTAGCGACAAAGAAAATCAAGGAAAGTACTCGTGGACTATTTGTAATTATGGTACACAGGGAATGGCAGATGCTGCTGGATTAAGTTTAAAAGAATATTGGCAACAAATTATCAAGGCTTGTTATCTTAAAGACAAAGATCCAGTGGCGACTTGGAGGCAACTTCAAAAAAATATGCACAAAATAGCCCAAGGACTTGACGATCTTAATATTAGAAAAATTCATATGTTTGGGCTTGATATGGATATACATATTTTATTACCAGAAAAAGCAAAATGGCTTTCAGGTAGTGGTTGTAATATTCCCAGTTTTGAAATATTTACAAGTCCTGATTGGAGAGGAACGCATGGTTGGATCAGATTCAATCAACCATTATATAGATATGGAAATAAAATTGAGGGAATTTATCTTGAGTTTAAAAAAGGTAAGGTTGTAAAGGTTAGAGCTTCAAAAAATCAAAAATTATTAGAGGAAATGATTGCAACAAAAAATGCTAACAAACTTGGAGAATTTTCTTTGACGGATTCTCGGTATTCAAAAATTACCAAACCTATGGCTGATACATTGTATGATGAGAATATGGGTGGTAAATATGGAAATACTCATGTGGCTCTTGGTTCATCCTTTAGAGATGCTTATGAGGGTGATTCAAGTACCGTTACTGAACAACAATGGAAAGAGATGGGGTATAATTTCTCATCAGTTCACACTGATATTATTTCAACGACCGATCGTACTGTCGTTGCTACATTAGAAAATGGAGATAAGAAAGTTATTTATAAAAAAGGAAAGTTTGTTATTTAAAAACTATTATTTGTTATAATATTCATATGGAAAATTATGATAATAAAATGCACCAAGCCGAAGAAGTTGCTCGCAAATTTCATTCAGGGAATCACTACTTGAGCTCGGATGGGCAGCGACGTGATCAAATTGATCATATTCAAGAAGTAGTAAATTTGATGATATCCGTAAATGCAACGTCGGACGAAATTTGTGCAGCTTGGCTACATGATATATTGGAATATACTGATATTAGTCACAAAAAGATTATTGAATTATTTGAAAAAGATATTTATGATATCATATTGGAACTAACTGATATAAAGAGATCAGTGAAGAGTAGTTTATCAGATCGAAAAAAAGCTCAGATTGAAACCTCTCTTCATTTTTCAAGTTCGGCAAAGAAAATTAAAATTGCAGATCAACTGTCAAATATCAGATCACTACAGACTTGCATTCCCGCATCTCGCAGTCATAAGGATCTTCTTGTATATATAACAAGCGCAAAGAGTATTGTAAAAAATTGTGCCGATGCAAGTTCACAACTTGCAGATATGTTTGATCTTGAGTACATAAAAACAAGGAATTTGATAAATAAAACACCATCCGTTTAAGATGGTGTTTTTTGTTTTTTATTTTTTGATGTTTACATGATAATTAATGGAATTATTTCCTCCATGTACCGGTAAACTATCTGATGCTGTAATTGTCAATTCCGCAAGTTGTCCCTGAATTGCATGAACTGCCAATCGCGTGTACCCTTGAGAATACTTTTTTTGCTCGACAAATTCTTGATAAATCACATCTTCGTTTCCAATATACTTGCCATCCAAAAATACCCCCCTTGCTCCTGAAGAGTGAAGTATCTTAGTAACATATTTCCCTTGATGGGGTTTTGTATAATAAGTCTGCGGAAGAAACTTCTGCATGCCTCTTATTAGATCTTGTGATATAAACAACCCTATCAAATCCCTGAAGCTCTCTTCAAAGACTACACTCATGAGAGCTTTATTACCCATCCAATGCTGTGGTGGATTTAAAAACCGCTCTGGTTGTTTTGTAAAAGCATCAAGAAGACTCGTGTCGTATTTATTTTGAAAAATCGGACAATCAAGGAAATGACAATTATCGTCATCAATTTTTTGTTGCAACAATTCATCGCCTTCCAAGATAACTGAGGTCTTAATATTAATATTCTCAGTTATTTTTTCTGCAAAATAGACTTGTTCAAGAAAAAAGAATTCTTCGTCTTTACTAATTACAATACAAATTTCTGTGCACTTTTTCTTTGCAATTGCTTGTTCGAGTAAGGTAAACAGTTTCTGATGCTGCATACGTTCATTCTGTTCGCGGCATGCTGTTGCAAATCCAAGGCCATGTTTGTTCATGGGGTCAATTTCTGCAATTTTGAAATTTCCATTGATATCTTTCATAACATCAATTCTCATAAATAAAGGCATACTGTTGTTAGATGAATTTAATATCGCAGCTTTGTAGTTTTTAGGCACATCGCAATGAATTATTTTTTTGAGCACACTTGCTGATCGAACTAAATTATTATTTTTGCATATTACTGAGTTTAAATGATGCATAGCTCTGAGGAACTTATAAGCTATCCTTGTTAAATCTACTATTTCTTCAATTTCTTTTGTTGTTATATCAAATGAAGTGTCTGCTATTTTATATTCATTGTTTCCTGGTACGAGTTTTACGTTCATATTTTTTGTTTTTAAGGTTTTTATCCATATATCAAAAGATAAGAATAATACAATATGTACTAGTACAATAATATATTTAATACTATGTAATTATACGGTATACTTTGATTATGAATTATGACAAAAAATATTCCCTAGAATTTACCAATGTTTTAAAAACACTTTCAAAAGACAAAGAGCTATTAGTTGAGTTTATGCAGGGAATACTAACGCCTTCAGAATATCGTGACCTTGTCATGCGGTGGCAAATTGCAAAAAAATTATCAAATAAAGAAAATCAACGAGCAGTTGCTGGTGATTTAGGTGTTGGTATTGCGACAGTTACGCGAGGATCGAGAGAATTACAAAAAGAATCAAGCGGTCTTAAAAAAGCTATTGAATTTATAAAATAGCGAAACCTGAAATATTTTAATAAACTGATATACTTAAATAAGTTATGAAATTCAAGATCACAATAGAAAATTTCGAAGGACCAATAGATGCACTGTTGCAGATGATTGAAAAGAGAAAATTACCTATAAATGATATTTCTTTGGTGGATATTGCGGATGACTATATTAATTTTGTTTCAAGCGTTAATGGGGTATCAATATCTGAAAAAACACAATTTATATTTATTGCCTCAACGCTTACCTTGATGAAATCAAAATCTCTTTTACCAAGTCTTGATTTAACAGATGAAGAAGAGGGTGATATTGAAGATCTTAAAATGAGAATAATTATCCTTAAACAATATCAAGATGCGGGTGATCTTTTAAGAAAATATATGAGACCCAAGCCCTTATGGTATTTTCCGCGTCAAGCAAAAACAGAAATACTCTTTACTCCTCATGATGACGTTAGTTCAAAAAATCTACTCTTATCAATTCAGGATATTTTTAATACGCTTCCTGAAGTTCCACAAAAGAAAAAAGAGGGAAGTATCACTATCGCTGTTCATATCGAGTACATGATGGCGTCTTTGGAAAAAAGAATACAGAGAGCTATCAAGATTGATTTTAAAAGTTTTGTTGGTCAGCACATACAACCCAATATGCCCGCAAAGCAAATTCGCGTTTACAAAGTAGTAAGTTTTCTAGCAATGTTAGAGCTTGTCAGGAATGGAGCTTTGCACGTCATTCAGAAAAAAAACTTTAGTAGTATTAATATCGAACATGTATGAAAATATTAGAACAAAAAATTGAATCATTATTGTTTTTTAAAAATGAACCACTTTCTTTTTCTTGGTTAGCGAAAATACTGGAAACACCGCAAGAGGTAATAAAAGAAAGTATTCTAGGTATGTATCATTATTATGAAAATAGAGGAATTTCTCTTGTCGTTACAGAAGACTCTGCTGCATTAATGACAGGAGAGGTCGCAGCTGATGTTATAACTGAAATAAAAGGGGTCAAGACTGAGCGTGAATTAAGTAAACAAGCCATGGAAACGTTATCGATTATTGTATACAAGGCAAAAGTTACCAAATCAGAGATTGATTATATTCGCGGAGTCAATTCTGTTTTTATTCTGCGTAATCTTTTGGTAAGAGGTCTTATCACAAAGAAACAAAACACCAATGACCGACGTTCACCATTTTACCTACCAACTCATGATCTTATGTCTTTTTTGGGGATTAATGACCTAAAAGATCTCCCTCAATTTAATGCTGTAGGTCAAAAAATAAATGAAATTGACAAAGATTTTCAGAAAGAACAAGATGAGAATAAAAAAGTTACATTAGAAATTAAACACGACACATTTTCTCAAATTGATGATGTCGATAATGATTAAAATATATGATAGAGACCGTTCTTGTTTTTAAAATTTTATTACCGACAGTTGCAGCATTTGTGATAGGTATATCATTGACCCCAGTATTTAGTCATATTTTCTATAAATATAAATTATGGAAACGATCTTCTCGTATTTCTGAAATAAATACGGGAGATCTACCTATGACGGATGATTTTAAAAAAATTCATAACCATGCAGAAACAAGCACTCCACGCGTTGGAGGTATTATTGTTTGGTTTTCAGTTGTTCTTACTGTTTTTCTTTCGATAATCACATCACATCTCCTTTCTGGTTTTGGTGTAGAAAATATTGAATTTATCAGCCGTAATCAGACTCTGATCCCATTTATATCTATGTTATTGGGTGCTGGTCTTGGTTTAGTAGATGATCTATTACAGATTTTTGGTTCTGATCGTCAACTGGCTATTGGAATACCTCGCAGAATTAGAATCGCCTTTGTTTTATTGACGGGTGCCATAATAGGGTTTTGGTTCTACTTTCGTCTTGGTTATAATTCAATAAATATTCCCTTCAGCGATGTAAATATGTTCTTGGGTTATGGCTCTATTTTGTTTATCATGTTCGTAGTTCTTGCTCTATTCTCCAGTAGTGTTATTGATGGTGTTGATGGTCTAGCCGGAGGAGTTTTGGCAAATATATTTGCAACATATGGGTTTATAGGTCTCTTACAAAACCAGTATGATATCGCTACTTTTTCATTTGTCGTAATGGGTGCTCTTTTGGCCTTTCTTTGGTTTAATATTCCGCCAGCTCGTTTTATTTTAGGAGAAACAGGAATTCTCAGCTTAACATTGTCTCTGGCTGTTATTATCTTTCTTACCAGCACCGTAATTCCTTTTATTATTATTGGATTACCTCTTGTAATAACATCTGCATCATCAGTTATTCAAATAATCTCTCGTAGATTATGGAACAAAAAGATTTTTAGAGTTGCACCTTTTCACCACCATCTCGAAGCCATTGGCTGGACCAGAGCAAAAATAACTATGCGGTATTGGATATTTTCAGTGATGTGTAGTGCTGTAGGTATAATTATTGTTATAATTGGATAAGGTATGAAAAAAAGGATAAAAAAACACGGATTAGATAAGAAATTTTTATGGATCGTTTTGACACTTCTTGGTGTCGGACTTATAACTTTTATTTCAACGTCATTAGGTATATATACAGAAAATCCATCTCAGTTTTACGCAATGATGATCAGGCATGTTGGACTTGGCGTTGTTGGAGGCGTTGGTGTCATGTTTATAATGTCAAACATTCACTATTCTTTTTGGAAAAAGATGTCGCCCTATATTTTCATCATAGGAATTATTATTACTCTTTTGGTGTTTAGCCCGCTAGGCTTTAGTCACGGTGGGGCGCGTAGATGGATTTCTCTAGGATTCATTTCATTTCAACCTGCAGAATTATTAAAATTTGCTGTTATTGTTTTTCTTTCCGCTTGGTTCGCAAAATATAAAGATAAAATAACAAACTGGAAATATGGACTTTTACCCTTTTTAATATTTGTTGGATTAGCTGTGTTTACATTGATCAGGCAACCAGATTCAGGAACGGTTGCCTTGATCGGAATTGTTTCATTTATTTTGTTTTGGATAAGAGGAGCTTCATGGAAACATATCCTTGCTATTATTATTCTGGGTTTAATGTTTATAGGTAGTTATGTGGCAATGAACCCATATATTATAGAGCGAGTAAAAACTTTTGCAGATCCAAATAGAGACCCTTTTGGTTCTTCATATCAAATTAGACAATCCAGAATTGCAATAGGCTCAGGTAAACTCTACGGAAGAGGTCTTGGTCAAAGTGTTCATAAATTTGGATCGTATCTGCCTGAATCAAATAGCGATTCAATTTTTGCAATTTTTGCAGAGGAATATGGTTTTGTTGGTGGGTTTATTTTGATTTTTCTCTATGGTATATTCACCTTTTTGGGATTCAGAGTGGCTCGTTATGCGCCAAGTGAATTCGCTCAAAATTTAACAATAGGAATAATTTTGCTGGTTGTTATTCAGGTATTCTTTAATATTGCAGCTATTTCTGGTTTGGTACCACTCTCCGGACTTCCTTTGATATTTATGAGTAACGGGGGAACCGCCTTGACGGTAACGCTGGCTGGACTAGGGATAGTTTTGAATATTTCAAAATATACCATCAAAAGAAATATAGATAAAAAACGTATTTAATCTGTTTTTTGTTTCCTGTGTTATAATTTGTGTATGAAAATTGTAATGACAGGAGGAGGAACAGGGGGGCATTTTTACCCAATAATTGCTGTAACAGAAGAGCTTATAAATATAATTGACTCAAGAAACTTGGCTGACGCCAGTATCTATTTTATTTCAGATAGTCCTTATGATAAAAAAGCTCTTTATGAAAATGGTATTATTTTTAAAAAGGTAAATGCAGGAAAAATGAGAGTATCACCCTCACTGAAATCAATAGGTGATTTTATAAATACTACATTGGGAATATTTCAAGGCTTTTTTACCTTGTTCTCTATTTACCCTGATGTTGTTTTTTCAAAAGGGGGGTATTCGGCATTTCCAACGGTATTTGCTGCGAAAATATTAGGAATTCCTGTTATTATTCACGAATCTGATTCTGTTCCAGGTAGAGTAAATAAATGGTCTGGTAAATTTGCACGTTCTATTGCGGTTTCCTACAAAGAGGCTGCAGATTATTTTCCAGAAAATAAAATAATTCGTACAGGGCAACCTATCAGAAGAAATTTTTTAAAACCAACCGCTGTTGGGGCTCATGAATTTATGAACCTGGAAAAAGAAACGCCTATCATTTGGATATTAGGTGGTTCGCAAGGATCGCAATCAATTAATACCGCTATGGAAGAAACATTTGATGTGTTACTGAATAATTATCAGATTGTTCACCAAGTGGGTATATCAAATTTTGAAAGTTTTAAAAAACTAACTAATACTACACTTGAAAATCATGCCTTTAAATATCGTTATCATATATTTGACCACCTTAATGTACTGTCAATGAAAATGATGGCGGGTGTAGCTGATATTGTTATAACAAGAGGCGGGTCAACATTATTTGAAATTGCACATTGGGGGATACCTTCAATAGTTATTCCTTTATATAATTCTCATGCTAATCATCAAATAAAGAATGCCTATAACTATGCTCGCGAAGGTGCCTGTATTGTTATCGAAGAAAATAACTTAAGCGATCAATTATTGATATTCGAGATTAATAGAATCGTACAAGAAAAAAGTATTAGAGATAAAATGATTCAAGGGGCAAAACAATTTGATATTCAGAATGCTTCTGTAAAGATAGCAGAAGAAATAATAAGTATCGCTCTTGTTCATGAAGAATAATAGAATCAGAAATCAAACTTTTTTTCTTTATTGATTAGGTGTTTTTTGATAGACTGTAGGTATGAATATAAAAAATGTAGTAACACGAATGGCACCATCGCCAACAGGAAAATTTCATATCGGATCGGTACGAACAACCCTTTTTAATTATTTGTTTGCCCGACACCATAACGGTAAATTTATTATACGCTCAGAAGATACTGATATTGAACGATCAAAGCCTGAATATGAAAAAAATATGTTAGATTCATTGTCGTGGCTTGGTCTTGAGTATGATGAATTCTATAGACAATCAGAACGCACTGATATTTACAAAAAACATATTCACCAATTAATTGATTCAGGGCGTGCCTACGAGGCAGAGGCTTCAAATGATAATCCAGACATGAAGGTGATTCGTTTCAAGAACCCAAACATGATGGTAAGTTTCTCTGATCTTGTTTTAGGAGATATAGAATTTAATACGACTGAGTTAGGTGATTTTGTTATTGCTCGAAATATTGAGACACCTATTTATCATTTAACAGTTGTTGTTGATGATGGGTTAATGAATGTGACCCACGTTATTCGTGGTCAAGAGCATATTAATAATACACCTCGACAAATTCTTATACTAGAAGCCTTGGGTTTTGCGAGGCCTGAATACGCTCATATCCCACTTATTATGAGTCCGCGAGGAGGGAAACTTTCAAAAAGAGATCCTGAAGTTGTACCTACTTTGGATTATTCAAATCAAGGTATTCTTCCTGAGGCTTTAATTAATTTCATGGCATATATTGGTTGGAATCCCGGAGACGAAAAAGAAATTATGAGCAAACAGGATTTGATTAATGAATTTGACTTACAAAAAGTTCAAAAAGGTGGTGGTGTCTTTAATATCGAAAAACTTCACTGGATAAATAAACAATACCTAGGAAAACTAAGTAATACAGAATTTGAATTATATATTGAAAATTTGTTCAAAAAAATCAAAGAATTACCAAATTATGATCAGAAAATAATGAATGCCATCATCCCTATAATCAGAGAACGAACAAGTCACCTTGGTGATGTTCAGTCAATGATTGATGAGGGCAGTTTAGATTTTTACTTTGATCACCCCAAAGTTAATAATCAAAAAGTTATTTGGAAAAAGGGAACAGCTATTGATGCAATAAGGCATCTTGAAAAAGTTTCCGAAATGATTCATCGATATTCAGGTGACTGGAACAAAGAAATGCTTAAGGAATATATTTTCCCCTATGCAGATAAAGAGGGTAGAGGTGATGTTTTATGGCCGTTACGATTCAGTTTATCAGGACGAGATAAATCTCCTGATCCATTTACGCTTTTAGAAATTCTTGGCAAAGAAGTTTCACTGGAAAGAATTAAAAATAACATAAAAGAATTATAACAAGTCATCGTACAAGCGATGGCTTTTGTATACACCACAATATCACTGGAAAAGATTATTTTTATTCAAGATACTAACTATGATATAATTTAACTATGAAAAAAACAGTATTATATTTCTTGATGTTTTGTCTTGTTATCGTAACTTCATTATCGTTACGATCTTTTGTTGTATCAGCACAAAGTATCGACGAATTAGAGCAGCAAATACAAGATAAAGCTACTGAAAGAGAAGACCTAGAGGAGCAAGCACAGAGAATCAGGATAGAACTAACACAAGTTGGAGCGGAAAAAGGTTCATTAACAAGAGAGCTCAATAGGATAAATGCCGAGAAAAAAGACCTAGAGAACACAATCAGTAAAACACAAAACGAGATAAGTTTACTTGATTTAACTATTAACAAGAACTCTCAGGAAATTACACGCTATACATCTGATATCGTTAGTTATTCCGAGACAATTGCAGCATTATTGCGAGGGATTAATCAATATAATAACTTAACCGTATTAGAGATAATCTCCTCTCGTGGACAGTTATCTGATATTTTTCAATTAAGAGATGGGTATACTCAACTACAAAAACCTCTTATTCAAATAACTAATGATCTAAATAAAAAAAAGATATCATTACGAGAAACAAGTTACGAACTTGAGATACAACAATACGAACTCAGCGAAGAAAAAGAAATTCTTGATGATCAACGCTCGATTGTAGAATTACAAGAAGATGAAAAAAATAAGGTACTAGATGCCACTGAGGAAAAAGAATCAACAGCGCAGAGAAATCTAATATCTACACTTGCAACAATTTCTGCGCTTGATAAAGAAATTCGAGACTTTGAATCTAAATTAGAATTCGCATTAAACCCAAGTAGTATTCCCCAAAGAGGTTCCGCGGTATTTGATTGGCCTCTTGACCAAGTTCTCATTACACAAAGATTTGGGCGAACTGTTTCATCAGAACGACTCTATGTTTCTGGTTCACACAGTGGTATGGATTTTAGGGCAGCTGTAGGGACACCTGTGTACGCAGTTGCTGATGGTATTGTTAAGGGTGTTGGAAATACCGATGATCAATGTTTCAGAGCATCATTTGGTAGATGGATTTTTATTGATCACGATATAGGTCTCTCGACAACGTCTGCTCATTTATCTTCGTTTAAGGTAAAAGAAGGTCAACGTGTACGCAAGGGAGATGTTATTGGTTATTCCGGTAATACTGGTAGAAGTACAGCTCCTCATCTCCACCTAACCGTATACGCAACAAAAGGAGTTGATGGTGGTCAGGGAGCTCGAATAACAAACAGACCCAGTTCAGCATGCCCAGGAACAGATTACCGTATGCCTCTTGCTCCAACGGCTGCATATCTTGACCCTATTGATTTCTTGCCTCCAACTAATCTATCTAATTTTAAACATGCATCGTTAGCTAACTAAAATAGGTTATACATCTAAAAAATAATACTCTTGAAAAAATATCTTTTATGATATTTTTTTATTTTAAATAAGTATTCAAGATAAATCACGATTAGAAATAGCATGTATTACTTTGCTTTTTAATAAAAAGAACATTATGATATAAAACATGAAAAGTATTATTAAAACAGCATCTTTCGTTAAAGGTGTGGTAGGGGAAGACGCAGTAATGTATGACGGAACACCTCATATTGCATTCATTGGTAGGTCTAATGTCGGAAAATCAAGTACCATCAATGCGGTACTTGATAGGAATAAATTGGTCAAAGTAGGTAACACACCGGGAAAGACGCGTGAAATTAATTTCTTTAAGGTTACGACAGTAGATAACAAAGATTGCTATCTTGTCGATCTTCCAGGGTATGGTTATGCCAAAGTCTCAAAAACAGACCGTAACAGGCTGCGAGAGCTTATTACCTGGTATATAACGAACTCACAGGCAGATACATCTCTTATTTGCCTGATTATTGACTCCAAGGTTGGTCTTACTGATATAGATAAAGAGTTCATAGAGATAATGAATCGATCAAACAAAAAATATATAATAGCCTCAAACAAGATAGACAAAATAAACCAAAAAACACAAAACCAGCTTAAAATAGATTTGGTAAAATATACACTCCCAGACACAGAAATATTTTATTGCTCGGCATCAAAAGGTAAGAATATTCATTTATTACAAAAATTTTTGTTTCAATAGAGTTTAAGTCAAAATAAAGACACAAGAGAATATATCGTTATGTACCCATATATACCACAAAATCCACAGCCCTTTAAAAAATAGATAAACAATGTCGTAAAATATATGTTGTGCGACGTTATATTATTCAAATTACAGAGGTACTTTTGGTTACCCCTCTTATTCGTCTCAATAAAGAAATTTAAAAACCTAACTCATCCACGGGTTAGGTTTTTAAATTCTAATATTAATACAGGTGCTAAAAAATATCCTGTATATTTTTTATTTTGACTCTATTGAAAGATTAAAATTTACTTTTTTACCATGAGATTCTATCTCAAGTGAATAATCTCCTGAATCCTTTAATGCATATTTCTCTACAAACATACTCTCAGGTACGGTAATAGATAATTGACTATGTGCTGCAGCTATAATTTCTTTTAATCCTATTGAATGATAGAGAGATCCTTTTTCGTTGAGCTTTTCTTTGATTAAAATATTCTTACCACTAAGAGTATCTAATACTCGATGAGCATGCTCCTTGTCTTTTTTTATTCTCAGTTCTTTTGATTTTTCGGCCTGTTTAATCTTGTTTATTTCTGATGTTGTTGCTGCTTTTGCAAAACCCTTGGGCAAAAGCGAGTTCTGAGCATATCCATCTGGTACATTAATAATATCACCCTTCTCACCCTTTCCTTTTATGTTTTTTAGTAAAATGACTTTCATATTTTAGTTAAATAATTTTAATGTTTTTTGTAATTGCCTATCCTCTATTGAATCATAATCAGGAAGTATTTCAACATCGGGTATTATTCCTATTTTAGAAATCTGATTCTCTTTTGGGGTAAGCCATTTTGCAACCGTTACTTTTAAGGCGGTATCGTTTGATAAGGCAATCAATTGTTGAACCGAACCCTTACCAAAACTTTGTTCACCAACGATTGAAGCAACACCATTATCACGTAAGGCACCGGCGATAATTTCTGAAGCAGATGCTGATCCTCTGTTTTGTAGGATTATGATTTCTGGATTAATATCTTTCAAAAGAGTATATCCCTTGCTTCTATAAATTTTATTCTCTACATCGGCTCCTAATTCCTCTATTAATACAACAGTTCCTTGAGGTAAGAAATAACTTGCTATGTCAATAGATGCCTCAAGAAATCCTCCTGGATTATTTCGTACATCCAAAAGAAGTTTATCAAGACCAGACTCTTTGAATTCTATCATTGCCTTTTCGAATTCTGACTCTGCAGAATTATTAAAATTATGCAGATGAACAATAAATATGTCATCTCTTGTTTCTGTTTCTAAGACAGGTATAACAACGGTATCTCGTGTTATTGAGATATCAATGGTCTCGTTGTTAGTCTCCCCTATTCTGTATATTGTTAATACAACATCAGTATTTATTGGACCTCTTATTTTTGAAATCGCTTGATCAAGGGTATCTCCTGAAATATCAATTCCATCAACGTGCGTTACGATATCACCTGTTTTTACTCCAGATTTTTCAGAAGGAGAATTTTTCAGTGGAGCTACAATAGTAAGAAATCCTTCGCGTATTATTATTTCCGCACCAATACCAGCAAAAGTACCCGCTATCGTTTGAGCAAAAAATTCTGATTCAACCGGTGGATAAAATCGAGAATAATCATCACCGTAACTATAGACGAGTCCTTCTATTGCAGAAAATACCTTGTCCTTGTCTTGAGGTTCTTCAAAGGGATAATATCTTTCCATACTTTCCCAAACCTCCCAAAACAAAGCCAAGTCCCCTTTTGAGCCTTGTTCATTATGGTTAAAAATTGAAAAGAAGCTGTTAAACATTAAACCTATAATAAAAAAAAGTATAGCAATTATTATATTTCTTAGATATATTTTATTTTTTAGTATATTTTTCATAATGAATTGATGTTATTACTGTATGCTTTTTTTGTATATCTATTTCTAGGGTCCCAAACCATATATGAATCTAATCCAGCGTCATATATTGCCCTGATTTGATCTCTAACTTCTTTTTCACCATAACGATGCTCTAGAGTGAAATCTTGTATCCATGGGCGCAGTTTTTGAGGGTCTTCATTTATGGATTCGGCTCTCTTGTAGGCTGATGTCATTGCTGCGTACACTACGCCGTAGGGATGAGCATCAGGATTATCAAAACCAAAAAAACCAGCAGAATAATGTGATGGATAGACCATGGGAGCAACAGCATCAAAATACGGTAGTATGTCTTCCAAAATCTGCCCTATACCAATATCATCACTGGCTGTGGTCGTTAAACCGAAAACATCCGCAGAAATAGGAATACCCTTGTTCCTTAGATTTTTATCTAAATATTGATAAAAATCTAACATAACGTCAGAGCGTTTTTCATTATCATTCAGATTATAATTAATATTACTGATATTCCCATCTGATGGATATCTAATATAATCAAAATTTATTTCATTAAACCCTATGTCATACGATTCTTTGGCAATGGCGACAAGGTATTCCCATGCAGCTTCTTTTTTGGGGTCAATAAAGGCGAGTCCTTTTCTATCGGTCCATGTCTCGCCGTTATCGATTCTTTTCAAGGAAAGTTCTGGATGTTTTTTTGCTAAGGCAGGATCCTGAAATGCCGTAAGTCTTCCAATAATATAAATATCTTTTTCTCGAAGTTCCCGTATCAAGGGTTCAATATCTCTGATCCGTAGAGGCGACGAAGACTGGTATTGGTTAACTATTTCATTATCGATAGGAAAAGAGATAACTCCGGTCGAATCTTTTATATCAATGATAACTGAATTTATTTCAGAATTTTCAACAAAAGAAATAAGATCACTCCTCAAAGACGGCGTTCCTGCTACCCAGCTGGAAATATAAATAGCACGAATAGCATCAGGTACGGGAATCTGATCAATCACAGCGTCTTTTTGTTGTTGTTTCAAAGCTAGTACCTGACGAGTTCCATGGTAGATAGTATCAGAGGTTGATGTTGAAATTATTTCATTTTGATCAACCTGAAAATTATAATTAATGATAATAAATAACATCCCAACAAGGCTCATAATTATAAACAATAAACCCACATGATGTATTTTATTCATGATTTACTATTACATCAGATATTCTTGATTTTTTAGAAGTATCTTCTTGGGCTGAATCCCCTGTTTGATCTTTGAATCGATCTTTAAGTTCTTGGATGTATTCTTGTAGTGAACTTTCTTCATCCTGATCCTTGATTAATCCTGATTTGTGGTGTAATAAAATTGCAGAGGTTCCTGTGATAAAACCAAAGGTGATAACATATATATTTTCCCATAATTCTGGAAACCCAAGAAAAGGAAACAGTAATAAAAACACAGCGCTGACCTTGATGGTATTAAGATATTTCTTCATATTCGTATATTATAACAAAAAACCACCAAGGTTTCACCCTTGATGGTTTTTATTTATCTATTGTAATAACACATTCTCCTCGTATTTTTTCACTATTTTCATTATAATAATGAAACATATCAAGAGCAGATAAAACAGGGGTTTCTTCGAATATCTTGGTCAATTCCCTACCTACCGATATCATACGTTTTGGTATTCGCACAGATAATTCTTCTAGTGTCTTAAGAAGTCTATGCGGAGATTCATAAAATATTGCAACACGCGAACTTGATTCAATTTCATCAAAAATTTTATTTCTTCCTTTTTTATGAGGAAGAAATCCATAAAAAGTAAATTGATTACCTGAAAATCCCGTTACGCTGAGAGCCGTAATCAATGCTGAGGCTCCAGGGATTGATATAATTTTTGTTTCTGGTGATTGCTTTCTTATTTCATGAATCAGTTTTACTCCTGGGTCAGATATTGTGGGTGTACCTGCATCTGAAACCAGGGCAAAGCTATGCCCTTCTCGTATTCTTTTTATAATTGAGTCTTCTTTTGATTGTGATGCCTGGGCATGGTAGCTTTCGGTATGAGAATCAATACTATAATGATTCAAGAGTTTTCTTGTAACACGAGTATCTTCACATAGAATTGTCTCTACCTCAGAAAGTATCCTGATTGCGCGGTGACTCATATCCTCGAGATTTCCAATAGGCGTCGCAACGATATAAAAGGTACTATCCATTTATAACTTCAGCTACGAGATCAAAATTAATTTCAAATTCATCATCGATGGCGCTATCACCAAGGTTTGCAAAGAAACTATTTGAATTATATCTAATATCCCATAGTGTTCGGTCAATTACTGTCGCACCTACAACATTCAATGTATTTGTATCTTGGTTCACCACAGCAGGTACTAAAATATTCAAGGTGGTGTCTTTAATAGTTAGATCAACATCTAGATTATTATTACTGAATCCATTGATGGCTATTGTTGCTGTTGGATATTGCGCAACATCAAAGAAATCATCGCTTTTTAAATGATTATCTAATCCGGCGTTAGATTCTGAGTCTACGGTATTCATATCTAGAACAACATTACCAATAACTGAACCATCTTGTACATCCATAGACCCATTAGAGATATCAATAGTTCCGTTATGTGATCTAATAGCTGATCCTCCTTTCCACCCCAAGGTTGAATCCTCTGTGACTATTGCATATTGAGCATTTTCTAATTCGGTATTTTCTCCAAGGGTTCCATTTTCCTGAGCATCGTTTCTAAATTCTTGAACGGTGTTTGATGCTATGTCTTTTGTTGCTTGTCTATTATTTGTGATGATTACTATTACCACAACAGCGACAATAGCAATAATTCCAATAACTTTTTTCATACTTTAATTTATATATTAACTAATCTTTTAATGCCTTCTATTTTACCTCAACTCCGTCAACTTCGATAGTGTTTGTTGTATTAATTTGATTACGCACACTATGAGTGACCTTGGTACTGATATTTTGGATAATTCGTTTAACAAATCGATACACAAGAATATCAATAATTAATAATATCAAAAAGAGTATTCCAAAAAATACCATTAAACTGTACCCAAAAGTTATTCCAAAATAAAGTAATCCACCTGATACAATTCCCAATATAATAAAACTAATGATAAAGAAACCCTCTATAAAACCAAATGACGTTTCAGCAATCAATTCATCAGGCGCAGTATAGCCTTGTTTTGCCTTCATACCATAATCGATAATTTTAAAAATATTTAACATATGTAAAGTATAAC
>Ga0307932_1000156_pt1 | contig 26676 bp, 29 predicted proteins | sample OrgLakmetageno48_FD_201843 | JGI IMG/M metagenome (GOLD analysis project Ga0307932, IMG submission 201843) | Saline water microbial communities from Organic Lake, Antarctica - #48 | ecosystem: Environmental > Aquatic > Non-marine Saline and Alkaline > Saline | place: Antarctica: Organic Lake...
TCTGAGTTTTGCCGTTCCCACCTCGGGCTGGCAGGCCCTCTCTGTTAGTAAGAAATCAGGAATACCATTCGTTTTTCGAGCGCTAGACGTGAGCCACAAAATTAGAAAATCACTGTTCTCGCCCATGATTGCTTGGGCCGAACGGTTTATCTATCGAAACGCCGACTGGGTTTCGGCAAATAATCCAGCAATGTTGGAGTATTGCATCAGCATGGGTGCGCTTCAAGGGCAAAGTTCAGTCGAATTGCCGCCTCTTGACTTAGGTCACTTTGACACTGCTGCACTGGACCTACATGAGGTTCGGTCGCACTATGGAATAAACAATGAAGCTCAAGTCGCTCTTTACATGGGGAGCTTTTTCTATTTTTCCGGACTGCCCGAGCTAATTCAATCTTTTGCGAGCCAAAGAAGAGATAACGAGTACCTTGTTTTGATTGGGGGCGGTGAACAGGAAAAGCAGCTCAGCGGCCAGGTTGCCCAATTAGGGATGGAGGATTTTGTGAAGTTCACAGGGTTTATTTCCTTTAAAGAGCTGCCGGCTCACTTGAAAATGGCCGATGTCGCAGTCAATCCAATGCATGTCTCAACGGTTTCCAATGCCGCTTTTCCCAACAAAGTCATTCAATATATGGCCGCAAGCCTGCCCGTGGTTTCCACCAGGTTGGACGGGTTGGTCAAAACCTTTGGACAGGACTCACAACTTAGGTACGTCGACAAGAGCTCCGAGGTGTACCCAGCCGTGCAAGAGCTTTTTAGCTCAAAATCACTTGCAGTCATCGCCAAAGCGAATCATGCTGCAGTTCAGGTAAAGTTCTCGTCCGCTACAGCGGTCCGGGCAATGGAGGCTCGTCTGGAGCTTCTGGTAGGAGCCAAGTTGTGAAGAAGGTACTAGTCCTTGGAAGCACTGGAATGCTTGGATCTGCTGTCGTCGACGCACTCCAGGAAAACGGGCACGAAGTATTTATTGCGTCTCGATCCACTGGCATTAAATTTGACGCAGTGAACTTGGACACTGAGAAACTACTGACGGCAGCAAGCCTTCAAAAAGGTGACTTCGTCATCAACTGCGTTGGGTTGACAAAATCCAGAATCGACGAAGCCTCGGTGGCGAGTAGGTCTCTGGCCGTAAAACTTAATATCGACTTCCCCAACGACTTAGCCAAGGCAGCGGAAGAACTTGGGGTCAAGATTATTCAGGTGGCGACCGACTGCGTATTTAGTGGCCTAGCCGGCGGCTATAGCGAAGGTTCAGCCCATGACCCACTGGATGTTTATGGGAAGACCAAGAGCCTCGGTGAAGTGCCCTCTGAAAACGTCATGCACTTACGCTGTTCTCTAGTCGGGCCAGAAATTGGAAGAAGTTCGCTGTTCTTTGAGTGGGTAAGAAACCAGCCCCGAGAAGCCAAAATATCTGGCTACACGAACCATGTTTGGAACGGTCTTAGTTCAAGAGCATTTGGCGAGGTTGTCGCAGGAATCGTCCGGGAGGACCTCTTCAGTGCTGGAGTACAGCACGTAGTTCCCGCAGATCGGGTGACAAAGGATGCCCTTGTGAGAATGGAACTAGCGGCCTTAGGCAGGAACGACGTATCGGTTCAGCGTCTGGCTGCAGACATAGCTGTGGACAGAACTCTAAGGACAGAAAACAGCAAGCAAAATAGTGAGCTTTTCCTAGCCGCAGGATATTCAGAAATTCCAACAATTGAGCAAATGGTTCTAGAAGCCTGTGAAAATCTGCCAAACTAGTGACGACTGAGGGGTTGCATGGCTAACAAAATTAGTGGTTCTACAGTGGTAATTACAGGTGGCACCGGTTCGTTCGGTTCAACCATGGCAAAGCACCTGCTTGGCAGAGATGTCGGCGAGATAAGAACTTTCAGCCGTGACGAAGCTAAACAGGATGCCATGCGTCATGCAATCAACGACAACAGAGTCCGCTTCTTCATTGGCGACACAAGAGATCTAGATTCAGTAAACAGTGTTGTGCGGGGCGCTGACCTCATTTTTCACGCTGCTGCTCTAAAGCAAGTGCCTTCAGCAGAGTTCTTTCCACTAGAAGCAGTGAAAACCAATATAAACGGCTCTGCAAATGTGCTCAGGTCTGCGATTGCGAACGAAGTAAAGGGTGTTGTCTGTCTCAGTACTGACAAGGCCGTCTACCCAATCAACGCAATGGGCATGACCAAGGCCCTAATGGAGAAAACAGCACAAGCTTTCGCTCGCGACAGCATTGAATCTGGCACGACTATCTCTGTCACCCGCTATGGAAACGTGATGTATTCCCGAGGTTCTGTGATTCCACTGTTTATTTCTCAAATCAGGTCTGGCAATCCGATCACCATCACAGACCCCACAATGACTAGGTTTCTGATGTCATTGGCGGAGTCTGTGGACCTTGTGGAATACGCATTCGAAAATGCGGAGACCGGTGACCTTTTTGTTCGAAAGGCTCCTGCCTCAACCATTGAAGTTCTGGCAAAAGCTTTGACTGAGATGTTTGGTGGCAGCGAGAACCAAATCAAGACCATTGGCTTTCGACATGGGGAAAAGTTGTTTGAATCTCTGCTCAGCACCGAAGAGCGCGCCAAGGCAGAAGACCTAGGCGACTACTTCCGCGTTCCGCTGGACACAAGAGACCTCAACTACTCCGAGTATTTCGAAGAGGGCGAGCAAAGAAAACTAGACCTCGATGCATACACATCTCACAACACAGACCTTTTGGATGTTGAGGGTGTAGAGAAGCTGCTGATGACAATCCCAGAAATAAGGCAGGAACTAGAACTGTGAAAAAACTCAAAGTAGTAACAATTGTTGGCACCAGGCCAGAGATCATTCGTCTCTCAAGGCTTATTCCAAAGCTGGATGAATACACCGACCACATCTTTGTCCACACCGGCCAAAACAGCGACCCGAAGCTAAATGATGTTTTCTTTGAAGACCTGGAATTGCGAAAACCCGATTACTACTTAGATGTTGACACAACTTCGATGGGAACGGTCATGGGAGACGTCATAAAAAAATCCGAAGAGGTATTCCTGAAGGAAAAACCTGACGCGGTAATGATCCTTGGTGACACCAATTCAGCCATTGCGGCAATTGTTGCGGAGCGTCTTCACATTCCCGTGTATCACATGGAAGCCGGAAATAGATCGTTTGATAACAACGTCCCTGAAGAACTGAACCGTAAAATTATTGACCATGTAGCGAGCTTCAACCTCCCCTACAACGATTATTCGATGCGGAACCTTCTGGCAGAGGGCATCCACCCGAGATTCATCCAAAAGACCGGGTCCCCCATACGCGAGATCTACGAACACTACAAAGATAAAATTGCAGCATCCACCGTCGTAGAGGATCTCGGGCTCAGGAAAGACGGTTACTTCCTTGTCTCCGTCCACAGACAAGAAAACGTCGACCTGCCAGAAAGACTCGAAAAAGTTCTTGATTGCCTGGTTTCAGTTAGAGATGAGTGGAAACTTCCTGTCATGGTCTCCACTCACCCCAGAACAAGAGTCAAGCTTGGACCACTTGAACGCGATGATCTTGAGGGAATCACCTTCCACGAGCCCTTTGGTTACCTTGATTACAACAAACTTCAGCTTGATGCGGCGTGTGTCATCTCTGATTCGGGGACCATTAGTGAGGAGTCTGCAATAGTCAAATTTAGGGCCGTTTGCCTCAGAAACTCGATAGAAAGACCTGAGTCTTTGGATGCCGGCGGAATCATTCTTTCAGGCCTAGAACCTTCAACTGTCCTCAGCGCAATAAGAATTGAACTATCAGTAGAAAGGGAGGCAGAAATGCCCGCAGGATACGAGATCTCGGACTTTTCGACACGAGTCTTTAGGCATCTGCTGTCCTCGAGCAAACAACATCACTTTATGAAGGGGTTGCGGGTCACGTAGGCTTCTTGCAGGTCAATGCTTCGTAATCGGAGCCGAAAGATGTGTGAAGGTTGAGGCTTACCTCATCAGAATCAGTAGAGACCATTGCATGCAATTCGGCTGTATGTGAATCCGTGGATTCACGAGTCTGCTAATCTGATGGTCAGTTATTTTTTCTAGATTAGTGGTTGCCAATCACACGATTTCTTTAGGGAGTCCAGTGTCCCACCATTACAATCCTTGGCCTTTGGGCTCACTTCCGGAGGCCATGCAAAGACCTGAGCCCTCCATGCTTCTGGAGCATGGTTACCGCTGGGATGATCCGCGCGACATAGTAGAGCTTTTCGAACAAAAACTTGCCGTATTTGCGAACTCTAGGTTTGCTGTCCTTACAGATTCCTGCAGCAACGCGCTTTTCTTGGCTATGAAGCTGCGGAGAGTACAAGGTGATATTGAAATCCCCGCACAGACTTACGTCTCGCTTCCAATGCAGATTTACCACGCCGGAGGTACTCCCATTTTCAAGGTTGTCGAATGGTCTGGACTTTACCAGCTCGGGGAAACTGGAATTTGGGACTCGGCTGCACGTTTCACAAAAAACATGTTTGTCGGGGGGGCTGCTCTGCAATGCCTGTCCTTCCAGATAAAGAAGCGTCTCCCAATCGGGAGAGGTGGGGCAATCTTGACCAATGACATTGATGAATACAACGAGCTGAAGCTCATGACTTACGACGGGCGCGATTTGGGCACTCCCTACTCCAGCGCGGAGCACCTCAAGTCCATTGGATGGCATTGTTACATGACTCCGGAAGATGCCGCACGCGGGATTCTCCTCATGGACATGCTTCCAGAAGAAAATGCAGACACTATGACCCACAGCCACTACCCCGACCTTAGGGATTGGAAACTTGTGCGGGATATGCAGACAAAGAACAGGAGAGAATCATGAGTAAAAGGGCTTTGATAGTCGGCATTGCAGGGCAAGATGGGAGTTACCTTGCTGAGCACCTTCTCGAGAAGGGATATGAGGTCCAAGGTATCCTTCGACGAAACTCCACTCCTGAGCACCAGGAGTCGAGAATTCACCATCTTGCCTCAGACATCGCAACACGTTATGGCGACCTAACGGATTATCACAGCCTGGATTCCGCCTTGCGAGACTTTGAACCTGATGAAGTATATAATCTTGGAGCACAAAGCCATGTGCGGATAAGTTACGAAATTCCACAGTTCACGGCAGAAGTTAACGCAATCGGAGTGCTTAACCTCTTGACTGCAGTCAGAAATAGAGTGCCCCAATCCAAAATTTACCAAGCCAGTTCATCCGAAATGTTCGGTGACTCCGTTGACGATGATCTGATGCAGAGAGAGAGCACCCCGATGCGTCCAGTATCGCCATACGGATGCGCCAAACTCTTCAGTTTCCACACAATTCGCAATTACAGGAAAGCCTACGGATTGTTTGCGGCGAACGGGATCTTATTCAACCACGAGTCCCCTAGGAGAGGCTCCAACTTTGTTACCAGCAAGGTAGTCAAGACAGCCTGTGAAATTAAACTGGGGCTAAAGGATCGACTTGAGCTCGGAAACATGGACAGCTCAAGAGACTGGGGTCACTCAAAAGACTATGTCCGCGCAATGGTTATGATTTTGAATCACACTAAAGCGGATGACTTTGTTATAGCCACAGGACAAACGCACACAGTTCGACAACTCGTGGAAGGAGTGTTCGAAAGATTGGGGTTGAATTATCTCGACTACACTCACCAAAATCCAAAATTTCTTCGACCTGAAGAGTTGCCGTATCTAAAGGGTGACGCTTCGAAGGCCAGAGACACCTTGGGCTGGAGGCCTGAAGTTAATTTCGATGACCTTATTACAGAAATGGTTGAGGTCACAATGCGAAACTTGACTGCAGCGTGACTCGGATGAAACCAAAACCCGAAAGAACCAAGATCCTAGATCCTGATTCCGGAGATTTACTTCATGAGATAATTAGACCAGCCTCCATGTTGGAGCCATTTTCTGAGCTTAGCAGAGTTGACTTTTCAGAGACAGGAGAGTTCCTCCAGGGGGCATTGATGGAAATTCCCCCCGGGCATTCTTTCCGACCCCACTTACACCTCGAGCGCGAGCGATCTTTCAATAATCTTCGAGCACAAGAGGCTTGGGTTGTTATTCGGGGCAATGTTGAAGTCGATTATTACTCCGAATCAGGAGTGTTCCTTTGCACTGAGGCTTTGAGTGCGGGAGACGTAACTATTTCGTTCCGAGGGGGGCATGGGTACCGAACACTAGATGAAGGTACCTTGGTCTATGAGTTTAAGTCTGGGCCTTACGAAGGCCAGACTGTTGATAAGCGGTTCTTGTGACTAAGAGACCAGGCTGTTGCTCGCATAGATTCGAAATCCACACCAGCGAGTTGGCAAATGGCGTCTCGTCGTCGACAGGCACAAACTCCGCCAATAGGTTGACTGGTATCCAAGGTCTACCCCAATGACGATAAATATTTCGTTTCGAGCAATGCAGCGAGAGGACGCGCGAGTAGTAATCGAGCTGCTCCAAGAAATTTCTCTCTACAGGCCTAGTGAAGGATTACAGGCGCAAGATTGGGAAGATTACTCCGGCCAATCAAATGTTCACCCCCTAGTCGCGTGTCTGGACAGCGGGGAAGTGGTTGGGTTTGGTGCGTTGGTTTTGGAAAAAAAAATTCGAGGCGGGTGGCTCGGCCACATAGAAGACATTGTGACATGTGGAGCGTACCAGAGAAGTGGAATCGGGACTCGGGTCGTCCAAGAACTGATAAACCTCGCGAAGGCCATGGGGTGTTACAAAGTTGTCCTGAATTGCAAACAAGAGACTGCGCCGTTTTATGAACAGGTTGGCTTTGAGATTGCCGGGGCGGGAATGCAAAAAATGATCCGAGATTTCACCTAGGCGAAAAAGACCCAAAATGACAGTAAACCACAAGCAAAATCTAAGGGTTTTATTCACTGGAGTTAACTCTGGGGTGCTAAGTGAAGCGACCCACCTGAAATGGTTGTCATCTATCTCCGAGACGATGGGGCTCAAGATTTGTAGCTCTGTCGAAGAGCGGCCAGACTTGCTGATTTGCGTCGATTATCACCCAAGATATTCCGCCGTTATTCGTGAAGCATCTCAGCTCGGCATCCCACGGGTGCTCATCAAACAGGAACCAGATGTTGTTTTTCCTTGGCACGCGAATCCGAAACTCGACAAACGGTTCTCGATTGTCATAAATCGAGGGCATTCAGACAACACCCCGATCTTCAACTCCTACGTCAATTGGGACACGTCGCACATCCAGAACAGCAATCGCAAGAATCGAGTCGTCGCCATTACTGCCGATAAATGGTCTTTTGTTCCAGGTGAGCTTTACTCCCTTAGAAGAGAAGCTTATTCAAAAAATGACTTGGTCGACGTCTACGGATATGGCTGGGACGCCACCAAGGCTGAGCAGATTAGTCGGCTCATAAAGGAGGCCTCGATTTCGGTTATCTATGGTTTCAGGCCAACTTTGAAAAATTTGGCCTTCGCCTTCGATGATCCGCTCAACTACTTGGGCCAGACAAGCGACAAGCTACGAACGCTATCAGCCTATAAGGCATCCCTAGTGATTGAGAATGATGAATCTAAAATGAGCGAGAAGCTTCTTGACTGCATTTTGACTGGCACGATTCCGGTTTACGTCGGCCCCCCCCCAGAGAAATTCATGATTCCTTCAGGTCTTGTAGTGAAGGCTGACCACTCGCTTCGAGGCATAACGGCCGGTATCGATATTGCTATGGGGATAGATTCTGACGAGTACAGAGGCAAGGCCCAGAATTGGCTGGAAAAGTCGGACACAAAAGAAGCTTGGGCAGCCGAAATTGTTGGGAAAAAAATCCTTACTGAAATCATAAGCTCCTTGAGTCTTTAGATGCTCAGAAGCACTTTTAGTTTGTCAGTAGGCACACCCCCCCTTGCATTACTTCTTGCCATTATTGGGTAGCTTTTCATGCTAGTTGTGAAAAGGTTGGTGAATCCGACGGATTAAGCCTTCAAGCTCTCACTTACTATGGGGCGTCAGGTCGAATAGCTGAACCAATAAGTCCAGACCTTATGGGTAGTGTCTTATGCTGAGATAGTCTTGGAAGCTCGACCTGCCTAGTATCCTAAGGATCAAAGTGAAAGCTCCAGTAACACACATGTTTTTTTTGGACAAGAGAAACCAGTTTCATCTTGATTCAATAGCAAAGATTGCCAAGGATTCCGAGAATGTAAAGCTCTTGGTCGTGGATTTCGGCTCATTTGACTATCCACTTCAGGCCCCGTGGCGAGTTCCGAACGAATATGGAAAAGGCTCCCCAGGAATAGCGAACATGTTCAACGCTCTAGGTGCAGATTACTGCGATGCGGCGAGTTTACATGGCGAACCCCTCTCCTTATCACAAGACGAAATAGAAAAAATCGAGACTGCTGTGAGGTCTACATCAATAAGTTATTTGCAAACCTTCGAAGAAGTAGGTGAACGTGCGGGGTTTTTCACTCAAGTCATTCGAGGTCGACTTCGGCGACAAGCAAGCAAAGCTATGGCGCTCAGTATCGCCGCCATTCAAGAATTTAGACCAGAAAAAATCTACATTGAAAACGGTAGGTTCGCAGTTTCGCAAGCAAATCTTCTTGCGGCACGTAGGTTAGGGGTTAAAGTCATCTTCCCAGAACTCCAGAGTGAGGCCTCAAGATTGTACCTAAGAACTTTCAGGGTCCATGATCGAGTAGCAATGCAAGAAGCCGCCAAGGAATTAACCGCACAGGTAAGCCGTGCCACGCTAGAAAAGCTCACCGACCAATGGAAATCACGGTGGAGACCAGTGACATCAGAATTGAACCCATTTACTGCTCTATGGGACACTGGCGATATCCCGTGGTTGGCACCCGATGAACACATCGCTTTATTTGCAACTAGTTCGACGGATGAGTTCGCAGCCCTGGACCTGGACTGGGCCTTGACTGCTTGGGAAAACCAGCTGGCCGCGTTCCAAGCCGTCTGGGACAGGCTGAGCCACAAGGAGCTAACACCAGTACTTAGGATTCACCCAAACCTACTGAATAAGCACCCGCTGACTGCCTTTAGGGAGCTCAAAGAATTCAAAGAATTCAGTGAACGAAATCCGCGGTTCAAAGTCATTTGGCCGGCTAGCTCGGTGAACACATATGAATTGATCAAGCGAGCTCGGGTTGTAATTGTCCATGGCTCAACAGTCGGCTTAGAGGCTTCATTGGAGGGCCTTCCGGTGGTTTGCACCAATAGGTCCATTTACGACCTAATCGCAGACGTGACTAATGTGAACGGGCCCGAAGATTTGTCCCTTATAGACTCAATGAGTCATACCAGCTCGCCGCTTGGCGCCATGAAGCTGATTTCGTATTTAGAGATGACCCATGAAGGTGTTGGTCCAAATGAAGCGGGAGTTAACATTTCAAAAGTCCGTCGCACTCGATTGATTTGGGGCTCCATCCTTAGCGGGTCGATGATTTCGATGATTTTTGAGAAAAGATGGAGGCTGGCCCGAAAAGTGGTTCTAGCTATCTCCCCTAAGGAAGATCTTCTCTAGAAGACATTTATTCCTACTGAAAATTGTCCGAGCGAGCAGGTCAATTCTTGTAATCATTTACTTCTAAGGGTCCTCTTCAAGAGAACGTTGAGAAGCAGCCGAACATACCCGATACTGCTCCCGTAGGTCAGGTACCAAAGAAAATTAAGATGCAGGTTTGGAAATGGGCGGACTAGGGCTCCAATGGCGGCGATCAATAAATGGAGGGGAGCCGCAACCAGTGCGACGGCGAGCCTGATTCTGAATTGTGGGGATTGCATGAGTACCAGACGAATCGCTGCGCGCACATCTGAGGGCTTTGCGCCGTCAAAGGAGTTCGCCGTCCATTTTATTGAAAGCCAAGATGGCCGGAGGAAAGAGCTTTTGAAAACCGACATTGCCAAGGACGGGATGAGGTCGCGCTCATTGTGTTCGGAACCCAACGTATGATCTGTGCTCCCGGTGGGCGAACTGATGGCGCTCAAGAATGTATAGTCACTTTCTCTAACTTCCAATGGGTTTTTGGGGTCCACGTGAAAATTCGGATTTAACAAATTGTAGGGCCATTGGTTAATTCCAATGTGGCCATAACTGTCGAGATGCCTGAAAAGCTCCCTTCTTGGGACAACGTAAAAAGCCCTGCGCAGCCGCAAGCTCTTTCCCAAGGCGTTCTCAAGCCCTACGAAGCGCTGACCCCCGGTAAAGTCCTGCTTCCAAAAATTCTGAAATTGTTCAGATCTCAACACAATCGGACCGCCCGGAATTTGCCAAGGTACTAGCGGTATGCCCTCGATGCTGATCCCAGTTCCCGACCGCTTCGCAATGGGCAACATGGCGTGCGCTTCGGGGAAATGACTCAATGGAACAATGATTGTGGCGTCTGGATTTGCATCTTGCGCTTGCTTAAGCACTGATACACAAAACTCAAATTCACCGGAGTTATCGGGGACGCGAATATGGTCCTCGGTTGGAATATGCAGAATTAGCTCAGAAGCTTGGCAGCCTGGCGATTCACTGGCGGCTTTCCAACGTTGAAAAGTATCCAACCTGAAGGGATAGACTTTTGATTCGAAGGGGAGCTGGCTGATTGTTTTCAATAAAGCGGCCCTCCCCCACTCTGTAGTCTCATCAAATTCTAAATATATGTCGGCGGAAGTTATGTCTAAACCACGGAGTGACCGGAGCGTAGAAATTGCCATGCTGACCCGATTTCGGTCTCCAAGACCTGCTGCATTAGTGTTGTTCCAGAGCCGTTTCTCTGTGATTATAGATGTGAATAACAGGTGCATGTGTCAAACATTATCCCGTTTAGCCTCCCGTTTCGCTTCAAGAAGCAATTCGGCCCATTTCTTTGTAAGCAGAAACGAGTGCAGTAATTGAAAGACTCTCCAAATCCGGAGGAATAGTAACGTACAGATTTTTAGGTGCTTTGCCTCGCAAGAGTTTGGTTTCTTGTGCTGACGCACGAACTAGATTCACCATGAATAGCAGTGGCTTCATAGATTGTTTATACTTGTGCTTCAGAGGCACGAGCCCTTTGAGCATCAAACGCTCTCCACGAAAAAAAGGATACGGATTTGTTGAAAACCTCGGAGAACGCGCCAGCTGCCTCGTCGCAACCCAGGGTGTCATTGTGTGTGCTTAGTTTTAATAGTGGTCATTACGCTGAGATGGCCATTCGATCCGCTATTCGGTCTGGATATGGGAATCTAGAAATCATATGCGTGGACGACGGGTCCACTGATGGCTCGGCTAGGCTGCTGAAGAAGCTTTCAGGCGAATTGAAATTCGCTTTCCTCTCTCATGAGAAAAACCTTGGCATCGCAGCCAGTTGTAACGACGTGTTATCTCAAGCTTCCGGAGAGTATTTCATAGTCCTGGGTGATGACCTTCTATTGCCAGACCGCATCTCAGGTGACGTCTTAATTTTGGAAAGATTCAAAGATGTTGGAGTTGTTTGCAGTCAGGCGCGAGTGATAGGACCTGACAATGAAATTATTGAAGATTTGCCAAAAATGCCAAGGGGCTCAAAACCTGGCAGATTCCTGCAGACCCCCTTACAGGTTTGGCTAGAGGGTTCAAAAGTATTTACACCCACCGCCACTTACCGCTCAAGCAAGCTGCGGTCCTTGGGTGGTTGGGACACGAGGTTTGAAATTGAAGATAGGCCACTAATGATTCGGATGGCCCAAAAAAAAATAGAGATTTGGTACAGACCGGAAGTCACTACGTACTACCGTCGAAATGTCAGGAATCTTTCCGCTCAATTTCAACCTGGGATCCTGAAGAGAGAGCTCGACCTTCTTGAAGTCCATAATATCTCTGCACCACCATGGAGAATTGTTGTCAAACTGCTAACAGATTTGCATTACTGGATGCTCTTTCTGAATGTAGGCTACGTAGAGGCGAGAGAGTCGCTCATTCTTGCGGGTCTATCGAACTGGGTCTGGACTTTGAACAGCAGGATTTTTAAGCTCGGGTTTATTGCGGCAAGTTTCCTCAACAAAGGACGGATAGTTACGCGAGACTCGAAAGGTTACATGAGCTCCTCCAAAGGTTCGATCCATTTATGACGCCCCACCTTCCCATCCCGCAGGAGTATTAATGAATCCCAAAAATACCGTTCCAATGTTTAGGTTCGAAATTTCAGGCTCTGAGATGGAGAACAAATTTGTTAGTACGTTTCGCGAATTTTTGCAAAGCGGACAAATGTCGCTTGGGAATCAGGTTTCTCAATTCGAGATTGAGTTCGCCAAGTACATTGGGGTAGACCATGTAGTCGGTGTGGCAAATGGGACCGACGCGATTGAATTGGCGCTGAGGGCTTTGGGCGTCAATCGTGGGTCAAAAGTTGCCACCGTTGCGAATGCCGGTTTTTACACCACAACTGCTTTATTAGCGATAGGGGCATCGGTTGTCTTCATGGATGTCTCCAGCTCCAGTGGGCTAGTGACGAAGGAGGAGGTGGAACACACCCTTCGAAACGAAAAGCCTGATGTCATTGTCATTACGCACCTTTTCGGACACGTTGTGTCAGACATGGCAAGAATCGTCTCGTTGGCACAATCATATGGAGTGAAAATTCTGGAGGACTGCGCGCAAGCGCATGGGGCCAGGTTGCATGGACAAATTGCTGGAACCTTCGGAGACATCGCAGCCTTCTCTCACTACCCTACAAAAAATCTTGGCGCACTTGGAGACGGAGGGTCCGTCGCAACTCAATCGACTCATCTAGCGCAGCGTGTAAAGCTATTGCGTCAGTACGGGTGGACCTCAAAATACATTGCAACGGAGCCGGGGCGTAACTCCCGTCTAGATGAAGTCCAAGCTGCTTTTTTGCGTTTGAAACTCCCCAACTTGGACGAATCAAATCACAAACGCGTATTGATCGCCCGATCCTACCTAACCAGAATCGACGAAAGACCGGGCCTGTTGCAACACCTCAGTCCGATCGATCCTGATGGATTCGTCGCTCATCTTTTTGTTATGACAGTTTCACCGAGTCACCGTAAATCTCTTCTCGAACATCTCGAACGTGAGGGTGTTTCTTCGGCGATTCACTATCCAATTCCTGATCACTTGCAGCCTGCGATGCGAGACTATGACTGTAGGCCTCTTCCTAATACCGAGCGATGGTGTGAAAGCACGTTCTCGCTTCCTCTCTTCCCTGGAATGGCAAAACCTGAGGTTGACAAAGTCATCGCAGTCGTGAATGCATGGCAGTCGTGAAAGCCGCGATTCCAGATGCCCTCACTCTGAGTGCTAAATTGTAAGAGAAAAACATCAGAGTTGAGACAACGAATGGATGGTCTATAGGTCATGACAGGACGCGCTGCCGCCTTCTTTGTTCACGAGCTCGCCGACGTGAAAACTGAAAACATAGGAAAAGGGACCACGATATGGCAATTTTGCGTGGTTCTTCCAGGTGCAAGAATTGGTGAAAACACAAACCTATGTGCGGGTTCGTTTGTTGAAGGCGGCGCTGTGATTGGAGACAGAGTAACTATCAAGAATTCTGTCCAAATTTGGAATGGAATTGTGGTAGGCAACGACGTTTTTATCGGACCCAACGTTAGTTTCACGAACGATGCTTTCCCTCGTAGTAAGGTCAGAGTGGACCATCCGACCACAAGGGTTTGCGACGGGGCATCGATAGGTGCCGGCGCAGTGATTCTGCCAGGTGTCACAATAGGAGCCGGAGCGATGATTGGTGCTGGTTCAGTGGTGGTAAAAGATGTCATGGCATTCACTACAGTAGTTGGGAACCCAGCAAAAGAACTACCAGCAAAGCGTGGAGCACACTAATTTGCCGGCCTCGAGCTTTGAGCGTCAAAGGATGTAGGAAAACGAAATGTTACGAAATTCAAAAGTAGGAATGCATGAGTTCTTATCTGTATCAGAGTTAAGGGGGACCTTGACCGCTGGGGAGTTTCCCTCTAGCTTACCGTTTATGCCGAAGCGATTTTTCCTCATCAAGGATGTCCCTGAAAACGAAGTAAGAGGCAGGCATGCGCATCTCAAATGTCATCAATTTCTTATTGCAGTGCAGGGTTCGGTGAGAGTAAAACTCTATCAAGGAGACTACCAGGAAGATTTTGAGCTGTGCTCATCCGGCAGCGGCCTCCTCATTCCACCAATGACATGGGGGGAGCAATACAAATACTCAATGGACTGTGTCCTGCTCGTTTTTGCCTCACACATTTACGATAAAGCTGACTACATAACAGACTTCAATGAGTTCTTAAGGCTGAGCAACAACATAGCTCCTAAAAGGGCGGAGTGATGAGGCAGTTTCAGGACTGAGGCAGTTTCAGAATCTAATTCCCCTAGCCTCTTTGATTGCGGACCAATTGTTTGAGGTATCCGGCGTAATTATTAGTGCCTGAATTTTCGGCTAGATGAAGAAGCTCGGAATCGGTCAAGTACCCTAAAGTCCAAGCGATTTCTTCGACGCAGCCGATCATAAACCCTTGTGTTGCCTCCACTGCCCTGACAAATTCCGATGCCTCGGACAAGGCCTCAAGAGTGCCTGTATCGAGCCAAGCCGTTCCCCTAGGAAGGGTCTGCACCTCGAGATTTCCGCTCTTCAAGTACGACAGTATCAAGTCCGTTACCTCTAGCTCTCCGCGTGGAGAAGGAGTAAGTTCTTTAGCGCGCCTGAAGCATGAATTGTCAAAAAAGTAAAGGCCCGTCACCGCCAGATTGCTTTTCGGACTGGTGGGTTTTTCATCAATAGAAACTGCTAAGCCGTGGTCGTTGAGCTCGATTACACCGTACCGAGAAGGGTCTTTCACGTGTTGGGCGAAAACGACTGACCCCTTTACGTCTTGAAAAGATTTCAGCGAAAGGCCGGCTTTGGAGCCATAAAGAATGTTGTCGCCAAGCATTAGCGCGATGCTATCGCCATTGGCAAAACCCTCTCCCAGCAAAAGCGCATCCGCAATCCCCGTCGGCTCCTCTTGGACCGCAAAGGTAAAGCTCAACCCCCATTGACTCCCTGAGCCCAAAAGTGTCTGGAACTGGCTTAGATCCCTAGATGTCGTGACGATAAGAATTTCTGTCGCCCCTGCCATCATCAGAGTGCTCAGGGGGTAGTAAATCATCGGTTTATTGAAAACTGGCAAAAGTTGTTTTGAAACTGCTCTAGTGAGAGGGTACAAACGGGAACCGGTTCCGCCGGCCAGTAGAATACCCTTCATGGTTGTAGCCTAGCAGCCGCTGAGGAGAATTGAAATGAGAGTTCTAGTCACAGGTGGGGCTGGCTTTATAGGGTCGAACTTCGTTCAGAGAAGCCTAAAGACTAGAGCCGACCTAGAAATACTGGTCCTTGACAAGTTGACTTACGCGGGTTCGATGACGAACCTTGGACCTAGAATAAAAGAGATTACGTTTATCGAAGGGGACATTTGCAATGCCGAGCTAGTTGAGCGCTTGGTATCGCAAGTTGACTTGGTGGTTCATTTTGCTGCAGAATCCCACAACGATAATTCACTAAAGCACCCAGACATCTTTTTTGAAACCAATCTGCTTGGCACCCTCAATATAGTCAAGTCCTGCACATCTCATGGCGTCCGGCTTCATCATGTATCGACTGATGAAGTGTTTGGCGACTTACCGCTGGAGAGTGAAGACCTATTTTCGTTGGCCAGCCCTTACAATCCGTCAAGCCCTTATTCGGCGTCCAAAGCAGCGAGCGACCATGTTGTAAGAGCTTGGGGGCGGTCTTTCGGGCTTGAAGCCACGATTTCCAATTGCTCTAATAACTACGGCCCGATGCAAAACTGGGAAAAACTCATACCCAACACAATAAGGTCCTTAGTTCTGGGCAAAAAGGCCACGGTTTACGGCTCTGGACTTAATGTGCGTGACTGGATTCACGTCGATGACCACATTGATGGGATTTGGAGTGCAGTTGACTTTGGCGAAACAGGGGCTACGTACCTATTTGGAGCGAGGGATACAGTTTCGAACATACAAATCGTGCGGTCAGTTTTAGAAGAACTGGGCCTTGGGGAGTCGATGATGGCTTTAGTAGACGACAGGCCCGGTCACGACCTGAAATACGCCATCGATCCGTCATCAGCAGAGGACATGCTGGGCTGGAAACCGAAACATGTTTCGGTGCTCCAGCACATGCCCGAACTTGTCAGCTGGTACCAGAAAAAGCTCCAAGATAGCTCTTTGAGTCCATAAACCCTTGTTCAACCCAATACGGAGGCGACTACATAAATATCAGGGGCCACAAAGAAGAATGTGTGGCTCATCGGGGCTCCCTGCAATTGCACGTTGCCGATGCCGGCTGGCTGAGCAGCTGAGGCCCAATACTTTGAATGGATTCAGTTTGGGGCCAGTATCTCAGCAGTGAATTCAGCTGATAGTCTAAACTTCATGAAAGTTGTGATTTCAGGGGCCGCAGGCGGAATCGGTTCGAGATTGGCGCGAAGACTGCACGACCTTCCAGGCATTTCCCTCACACTAATTGATGACCTCTCAGGTGGTAGCACTGAAAATCTCGGAAGTGTGCTTGGAAAGAGTCTTTTCGTGGAGAAGGTTGAGTCTCTACCCACGTTCTTGATTGATCGGATTGTTAATTCTGACGTAGTGATTCACCTTGCCGGGATCTCCTCTTTGCCGCGTTGCCAAGAAGAGCACGAGGTAGCTTATAGGTCCAATTTTCTGTCTACTGTTGCTCTCTCTGATTATGCTAGGCGCTCCGGTTCTCAGTTCATCTTTGCTTCGACTTCCGCGGTTTATGAAGGGGTCTCTTCGCCGCTTCTGACGGAAGACATCCCAGTATCGCCCTACCTTGTATATCCAGTTTCAAAATACATCTCAGAGCTCCATCTTGCGGGTCTGTATAGAACCTACAAATTTCCAAGCACAGCACTCCGCTTCTTTAACGTTTTTGGCGAGAACCAGGACCAGACCAGAAAAAACCCACCTCTTGTCAACTACATCCACCGTCAATTAGCCAATGGTGAGCCAGTCGAAGTCTTTGCACCTTCTAACCAGTCAAGGGACTACGTCTATGTAGAAGATGTGCTTGATGCAATCCAAGCTGCAATCCAGTATCCAGCTGAGGATTTCAGAGTGCTCAACATCTGTTCCGGCAAGCCCCTTTCAATGCAGCAGATCGTAACCGCTGTTTCCGTCGGTGCTGAAATTCCAGAAGTACCTCTAGTGCAGGGTGAGCCTGACAAGATCTGGGACGGCTTCAAAGCTTTATTTCAAGGTCCCAACCCTTTGAGCCGAGACATAGTCTCGGCAGAGGTTCTGAAAGAGTCAATTGGAAGCTTTGATAGGGCGTACAACGAAATTGGATGGAGCCCCAGGTCCAATGTCATCGACAAAATAGTCGCTTACTCACAGAGCCTTCGAGGTGGCCATGGCAACAGTGAATAAGGCTGAAAAAGGGCCCTTGTCTCTGGGGCAAAGTGGCGCTGAATTACATTTAGTTGAATACGGGCGAGGACGCGCGATACGCAAAGAGTGCAGCGACCAAGTTCTCCAGAACCGCTTACGCAGGCAATTCGATAAACATCAATTGGCCTTGGAGCATCGTTCGATGGAACCTATTTTGTTGCCAGAGTTGCTCACGGAATTTAGTGAGGGAGGGTACACAATGCAATATGTACAGGCCCTTACGGTAGGCCACCTCCTCGAACACGGCTCGAGGGGCCAGCTTCTGGCAGTTAGCGAAGTTATTGGGGAGTACTTCGCGCACCAGAAGTCTGCATCTTTGCTTTCAAACGAGAATGAAAAAGTCATTGTCAAACTTGATGGGCTGACTTCGATCTACAAGGCGATGACTGACCCAATATCGGCCTCGTTGGGGCTCCAAACACTTGAGATGCTTTATAGACATTTCACTCAAAATGAAACTATGTCTTCTTGGAATCATGGGGATTTCTCACTTGAAAATCTGCTCTTTCAAGAGGAGACAGGCAGGGTTTACGCGGTCGATTTGCTGGACTCCCCTTTCGATTCCATCCTGCTTGATGCCGGAAGGCTTTGGATGGACCTCAGCCATGGCTGGTGGGGCCAAGGCCTTCGGCCCTCAGGGACGACCAGTGCCAATGCTTTGGAACTGAAGGAGAGGGTTGGCAAGCACTTTAGAGAGGTTTCAATAAGTGCAGAAGACTTAGAGGCGCACTCAGCATTTTCTGCGTTGCGCATTTTGCCCTACACCTTAAATCCAGTCAGGAAAGCATTCTTAAAAACGCTACTCTTACGTTACACAGGAGGAAAATGAGCAGGTTGGAGAGGGTTTTAGTCATCCCAGCGGCGGGTCAGTCGTCGAGATACGGACTCAACAGGCCAAAGTTCTTGCTTCAGCATCCCATGGGTGGGACAATGCTGGAGCACGCAATACTGGGGTTGAGAAATCTGACCTCGGCGAATGTAGACCGGATAGTAGTGATTACCCTTAGCTCTCACTTTATCGACATTGACATCGACGCAATTACTTCTCGGTTGACCTCTAGAACGGGAATTCCAGTGGAATTTTATTTCCTAGAAGAGCCGACCAGATCTGTCGTAGATACGATTTCAGCATATTTACACGGCCAATCGACCGATCAAGAACTGTTGATCAAGGACTCAGATAACTTTGTTGACATTGATCTGGCGGAGCTATCACAATTTGACAACGCCATGGCCTACGCGTCTTTGAAAGAATTCCCGTCAGTGGTCGCGCACAATAAATCTTTCCTTGAAATGGGACTGGGAGAGACAATTTTCAACATTGTAGAGAAGCAAATTATCAGCGATCGAATCTCAGTCGGGCTAACAAAGTTTGCGACATCTAGTGATTTTCTCCACGCATCGATGTCTTTGGGTGCGGTATCAAATGAGACCTACATTTCAGACCTCGTTCGCGCACTTCTGTCTCAGGGCGTCAACTTCAATTCAATAAAAGCAAGAGGCTATGAGGACTGGGGTACCCTAGAAGACTGGCTCGGTTACATAGGTAAGTTTCAAACCCTATTTATTGACGTTGATGGTGTCGTGAGCGAAAACATGTCCCCGATCAAAGCCAACTCAAACTGGTCGGATTTCACACCCATCGACAAAAATATAGATGCACTTCTTGAGATGCAGAACCAAGGCAAGACGCAATTGATTTTCGTTACGGCGAGAGGTGAGGACTTCAGATCCAAACTGGAGGCAAGCTTGAGGGAGCAGGGGTTTTCCAGCTTCCAACTGATCATGGGCTTGATGCACGCAAAGCGGATTCTCGTGAACGACTTTGCTGTGACCAACCCGTATCCATCTGCTCAGGCGGTAAACATTCCACGAAACTCTGGTGACCTGCGGTCGTACCTAAATTAACTGGTCACTCATTGCCTAGCCAAACAAGGTCCGCGTGACTAAGTTCGAAAGGGTGGGGCGAGCAGGCAAGTCTTTCCAGCGACAAAATGTAGCCTGTTGAACCCCTACTGCGAGCTGGTCAAGTGCAGATCGACTCATGGGTCGAGGCTGTTCTGCGTAATTACTCTCTTGATTCAGCGAGGTCGCGAATCTATCAAGACGATGTTCTTCGTAGTTCATCGAACGAAACCTCCACCAAGCATGTCTTGCGAACTTTGCCAAGCCCGCGGTTATGTTTTTCGATTCTCTGGCATGAACTATAGCCCGAGTTGACCGCTATCAACGGTGCGCTAATCCCTTGAGTGAAAAGCCATTAGACTTTTGGGATGACTGTTGGGAGAGGGCTAATGACCAAAGCGATTGCTCTGATTCCTGCCCGCGGAGGATCAAAAGGAATACTTAATAAGAACCTTCGGGTCATTGATGGCAGAACCTTGCTGGAGCGTGCTATCAAATCTGCCCACTCCGCGACTTGCTTAGATGAGATATGGGTCAGCTCCGACGATAAACAAATTCTCGACGAGGCGAAATCGCATGGCGCGCTTGTACATCCAAGATCAGAATTCGCGTCCTCTGAATTTGCCACTGCTGCAGACGTAGTCGGAGAGTTCCTAGCTTTTCACCCGACGGCAATTGACGCTTCGCTTGTCTACCTCCAGCCAACCTCCCCTTTTCGGACACCTGAGAGCGTCAAGGAGGCCGTGGAGTTACATAACCAGACCGGTAAGCCAATTATTGGGGTCAAAGACTGCACAGAATTACCTGAAAAAATGCTCCAAATCAACAAGGACGGAAGCCTTCGCCCTTTCATGGATGAGAATTTGTCAAACGCGAACCGTCAACAGTTGGGCACGTATTTCTACCCAACCGGATCCTTGTATGTATTTCGAAGTAAATCGTTTCTAGACTCTGGTGGATTTCCTGTTCACGACTCAATTCCATTGCCCTTGGGTAGAATCGAGAGCATTGACATTGACACTTTTGAAGACTTGGAAATTGCTAGGGCAATTAGTAAGGGTCGTAAATGAACTTAGAAGTGGCAGGCATAAAGATAGGCATAAATCATTCGCCAAAGGTAATTGCCGAGATTGGCATCAACCATGGAGGGTCTCTGTCTGTCGCAAAGGAGATGGCTGCCGCCGCCGTCAAGGCAGGAAGCCACTTCGTAAAGCATCAGACACACATCCCTGACGCGGAAATGTCGAGCGAGGCTGCCTATTTTGTCCCGGGGAATTCTCACAAGAGCATCTACGACATAATCAACGAGAGTTCACTTTCGGAAGAGGAAGAGTTTGAGTTGATGTCGCACGTCCAAGAGCTTGGAGGAATCTTCATAAGCACTCCTTTCTCTCGCCAGGCCGCCGATCGACTAGATGCTTGGGATGTTCCAGCTTTCAAAATCGGCTCAGGGGAGTGCAACAACTTCCCCTTTGTGGATTACGTAGCAAGAAAGAAAAAACCAATTTTTCTGAGCACGGGCATGAACTCGATTAGCACAATTGCAACAAGCGTTGGCATTCTTAATCAGCATAGCGTCCCTTACGTTCTGCTCCACACGACCAATTTGTACCCCACCCCTCACGCACTTTTACGATTAAATGCCTTGGACGACATGAGAGATTCTTTCCCTGGAGTAACCCTAGGATTGTCAGACCATAGCACCTCGAACTCCGCATGCATCGCATCAGTAGTACTCGGGGCACGCCTTCTCGAACGACATTTTACTGATTCAAGAGAAACGAGGTCTGGGCCAGACATATCCTGCTCCATGGACAGCTCGGATCTCTCTGCCCTAGTCAAGTCGAGCTCAGAAGTATTTCATGCTCTCGGAGGCACAAAAAACCCTTTGCCTGAGGAGCAGGTCACGATGGACTTTGCTTTTGCTTCCGTGAGTTCAACACGAGACATCGATACCGGCGAAGTCTTGTCATCTGACAACATCTTTCCGTTGAGGCCAGGTGGTGGTGATTTTGGACCGGCTGAGTATGCGTCCCTGCTCGGAAAGAAAAGTGTCCGCAAGATCAAGACTCGAACCCAATTGCGCAAGGGAGATTTGGCCCCTTGAAAAAACGTGTGCTGTTCCTGACTGGGACTCGAGCGGACTACAGCAAACTCAAGCCGCTCATTCGAGAGCTCTCAAACATAGAAATGCTTGAACCGGGGGTTTTTGTAACTGGCATGCACATGCTCTCGGCCTACGGATCCACTCACCTAGAAATAGAACAAGTGAGTGACTGGGATTGCAGATTTATAAACCAAACAGAGTCAGACTCCCCGCATGGAATCTTCGCGAAAACCCTCTCGGGGTTTGGTGACTTTGTGAATGAAGAAAATCCAGACCTCATAGTGGTTCACGGAGACAGGATTGAGGCCTTTGCTGGTGCACTTGTGGGTGCAATGAGTAATACCCTTGTTGCACACATAGAGGGAGGTGAGGTCTCTGGAACTGTAGATGAATCCTATCGACATGCGATTTCAAAGTTGGCGCAAATTCACTTTGTGGCCAACAAAGACGCCAAGGCAAGATTGCTTCAACTGGGAGAGACAGAATCATCAATTTTTGTCATCGGCTCACCCGAGTTAGATCTACTGAACTCGGACGAACTGCCCAGCATTCAAGAGGTAAAAGAAAGATATCAGTTACATTTCGAGAATTACAGTATTGTCATCTTCCACCCGGTCACTACAGAGCTCGGCGAGACCAAGAATCAGGCGGCGTTATTGCTAGATGCCTTGATTGAAGCAGGAAGAAACTACGTTGTTATCGAGTCAAACAACGACTTGGGTTCTAAGGAAATTCGAACAGTGTTCGAAGAAATGGGTTCCTTGAACTCTTTTCGAATACTGCCTTCAATGAGATTTGAGTTTTTCTTAGTGCTTCTTCAGAATGCTGACGCAATCGTAGGTAATTCAAGTTCTGGCGTACGAGAGGCTCCACATTACGGTGTACCAGCGGTTAACCTTGGAAGTCGCCAGCGCGGGCGCACCACATCTTCCCTTGTCGTGGATGCGGGATTCAACCGTTCAGACATCGTCTCAGCCATCAACACCGCCGTAAGCTTAGACAGGAAGCCGCAGAGACACTTTGGAGGTGGGGATAGCGCGAAGCAATTTGGGAGTGCCCTCGAGACGTCGAGCTTCTGGGTTACCCCCATCCAAAAAACATTCAACGGGAAGAGATTTTCATGACCCAATCTCCGTACGGCCTTCCAGAGGAAGTTAAGTTCTGCAGACTCTGCGTTATCAGCAACCAACGCCCAAATTCCACTGTGGAGTTTCGATCATCCGCATCAGACGACAAGAAGACCATCGCTTTCGATGAGGATGGTGTTTGCGACGCCTGCCTAGTACACCAATCGAAAACTGAGACAATCGACTGGGCTGAAAGGGAACAGGAGCTGGTTAGGCTCTCAGAAAGCTTGTCCCACATTCCAGGTTACAACATTGTAGTACCCGGTAGTGGTGGAAAAGACAGTGCCTTCACCTCTCACATCCTCAAATATAAGTATGGTTTTCGACCCCTGACCGTAACTTGGGCTCCCCACATGTACACAGAAATCGGCTGGAAGAATTTTGAGTCTTGGTTGCATGTTGGGGGTCACGACAACATTCTGTTTACTCCAAACGGGAAACTTCATCAATTTTTGACAAAAAGGCTTTCCTAAATCTACTTCACCCATTTCAACCATTCATCGTTGGGCAGAGGATAATTGGGCCCCTGGTGGCAATGAAGTTCGGGATTCCAGTTGTTTTCTATGGAGAAAACCAAGCCGAAAGTGGGAACGCCAAAGAAGAGAATTTGACGCCCATTATGGACACTGCGTTTTTCACACAAGCGGGTGGTGGGGATGTCCAGCTCGGTGGGATGACAATTTCTGAGCTCTTAGCAGAATCAGATTTTAACCTTGATGATTTCAGCCCCTACATACCTCCGAGCACAGAGGCCCTCGCAGACTCCTCTGTGGAGGTGCGTTATCTCGGATACTACTTGAGATGGGATCCACAAGAATGCTTCTATTACGCGGCTGAAAACACTGGATTTAGGCCGAGTACGACAAGAACTGAAGGGTCGTACTCTAAGTACAGCTCTCTCGACGACAAGATTGACCCATTCCACTATTGGACAACCCTAATTAAGTTTGGACTTGGACGAGCAAGTTACGATGCTGCTCAAGAAATACGTAATGAGAAAATTAACCGGTCCGAAGGAGTAGCCCTAGTCAAAAAGTATGACGAGGAATTCCCAATCAAGTATTTCCAAGAGTTCTTAGATTACATTGACATAAGTGCGGAAGAATTTCACCAAACGATTGAGAGATTTCGAAATCTCAACCTTTGGACGAAAACCGACGGAGAGTGGCGACTGAAAAAACCGGTTTGGACCGATGAGGCCTAGGGTTGCGGCAAGACTTGATGTAAAAAACGAGACGGTAATTAAGGGGTTCCAACTTGAAGGGCTTCGAGTCGTCGGGTCGGTTAAGGAACTGGCTACAAGATACTACGAACAGGGTGCAGATGAGCTTCTGATCATCGACTCTGTGGCGAGCCTGTATGGGCGAGAGGCAGTGCTACAGTCGATAAAAGCCGCTACAAGAGAAGTTTTCATTCCCGTAACTGCCGGTGGTGGGATCAGGTCCCTGGATGACGCAGCAGCATTTTTTGACGCTGGAGCCGACAGGGTGGCATTGAATTCGAGGGCGCTGGCAAATCCGCAGATAGTGAGCGACATTGCATCTGTTTATGGTTCGCAGGCAGTGGTGCTGTCAATCGAAAGTAAAAAGGTTGCAGAGAGTCAATGGTTTTGCTTCTACGAATGCGGTCGTGAAAATTCAGGAGTGTTGGTGAAAGACTGGGTCCAACGGGCGCTGAACCTTGGTGCTGGAGAACTCCTGGTGACCTCTGTTGATAGCGACGGGACCTTAGGTGGACCGGATAAGGAGCTAATTCATTTGCTAGATGAGTACTCAAGTCTTCCTGTCGTCTATTCGGGTGGGATTAGAGGAGCTTCAGATCTCGGTTTGGTATTTATGGGCCCAAAGCTTTCATGTGTGGCCGTTGGCACAGCTCTCCATCGTGGCAACGTGACGATCTCTGATCTAAAGCTTGGGATGAAAGACCTTGCTCTGAAACCCAAGGTCTCCTCGTGATTGGGATAGTTGACTACGGGGCGAGCAACACCGCATCCATTACGAGAGCTTTGGATGCACTTGGGCGAGCTCATAAGTTCGTATCCTCAGGAGAACATTTTGATGACATCTCAACCCTCTTGCTTCCGGGAGTAGGGTCGTTCCCATTAGCCATGAAGGCTCTGCGCGATCGAGGGCTCATCGAGCCCATCCAGCTTTTTGCCTCCGAACGAAGACCTATTGTGGGCATATGCCTAGGGATGCAACTACTTTTCGACTCAAGCTCGGAGGTCACTTACACCGAAGGCTTGGGAATCCTTTCGGGATCCGTGCAATACCTTCCAGAGACAAAGACTCGTGGTCCCGCCTTTGGGTGGGACGCCGTAGATTTCGAATTGCCATTTACCGAGTTTTCAGGCGACTACTACTTTGCCCATTCTCTGGCGGTAGTGCCGAGCAGTAGCGCTAAAGTGATCGCGTCTGTTCAGCGAGAAAGCGGGCCAGTGGTTGCTGGAGTTGCCAACGACGCTGTGCTAGCGTTTCAATTTCACCCGGAGAAAAGTTCTAAGCTTGGCTTGGCGCTTCTTGAGGCAAGCCTTCTGGGAGTCGTCTCGACATAATTTGCTCAGGACAGGCAGTTCAAGTATGTTCGCACGAAAAAGTTGCTGTGGCTTGGGGTTTCATTTGTGGTTGCTTAGCCTTACTGCTCAAATCGCTCTGGTTTCTGTAAACTGAGAGGGTGAAGTTGGAAGGGTGCAGATCAAAGCTGGGCATTGCAATGCTCGACAGCATTCACACCGCTCGTTGGTTGGCGCAATTCAAGGACGAGAAATCATCCTTCTATCTGTTCCCGAGCTCCCCAAATAGACGCATCCATCCGGAACTAAGGAATCTACTCGAAGGTAACCACCGTGCCAACTACGAAATAGTTCCTCTCGGCAGATACTTTGGGCTGCCCCTATGGATTCTGGACAAGTTCACCAACAACTTCTTTCGAGGTGCACTGCTTAGACTGTTCATCAACAAGTACAGCCCCTCGGTAGTCCACGCTCTAGAGCTTCAAAATGCTGGCTATCTCGCACTGAAGGCTTTAGAGAAAAACAAACCCAAAGATCTCAAGTTGATTGTTACTAACTGGGGCAGTGACATCTTCTGGTTTCAAAGATTCCCCAAGCACAGGGCCAAGCTGCAAGCTTTGCTGAAACTAGCAGATGCCTATTCGGCAGAGTGTCACAGGGATGTCGCACTGGCAAAAGAGCTTGGGTTCACCGGCGAAGCACTTCCGGTAATTCCAAACGCCGGTGGTTTCTCAAAAGCTGATCTCTCGATGCCGCTACTACCACCGGACAAGCGTCTGACCATAGCCCTAAAGGGTTACCACGGCTGGGTTGGAAGAGCCAAGGTGTCGTTGGAAGCAGTCAGGGAAATGGCAGAAGAACTTGGTGACTATAAGTTCGTTGTCTATTCTGCAAACAGATCCGTTATCAAGCTCGCCAGGAAGGTGGCAAAGGAAACTGGGCTTGACATCACCGCTCATGCCAAGGGCGCACTTAGCCACCAGCAGGTGCTGGAGCTATTTTCCAAATCAAAGATTTATGTTGGTCTATCTGAAAGCGATGGCATCAGCACCTCAATGCTGGAGGCCATGGCTATGGGTGCTATTCCTGTTCAAACCTCAACAGCTTGCTGTGATGAATGGTTTAAAGATTCAGGGGTTGCGGTGAGAGAATTCACTGTCCAAGCAGTAAAGACTGCCATTCAAAAAGGCTTGGTATTGTCTGAAGACCCAGCAAACGCTAAGACAAACCGCAAGACCATAGAGCTCAAGGCCAATGCAGAAGACGTACAGAAGATTGCTCTCACCTTCTACAACTGAAGCCTGCCTAATCAAAACAAGGGTTTACACGTCGATTTCTTCAACTTTCAAACCCGAATGTGAAAAGCTTACGCCTGGTCTCATCCACTGCAGCAACCCCGGGGGAATATTTATCCTCGCTCCCTGAGGACAGGCGTGAGGCGATGGCGGCTGTCAGGCAGCTGTTGCTAGACAACCTCCCGGAGGGGATTGTAGAGAGCATGAACTTTGGAATGCTTTCTTATGAGATTCCCCTTGCCACCTACCCCATTACCTATAACAAACAACCTTTGATGTTTGCTGCCCTGGCTGCCCAGAAGCACTACTTCTCGCTCTACCCGAAC
>Ga0307932_1000165_pt1 | contig 26103 bp, 24 predicted proteins | sample OrgLakmetageno48_FD_201843 | JGI IMG/M metagenome (GOLD analysis project Ga0307932, IMG submission 201843) | Saline water microbial communities from Organic Lake, Antarctica - #48 | ecosystem: Environmental > Aquatic > Non-marine Saline and Alkaline > Saline | place: Antarctica: Organic Lake...
ATAACAAATTTAAGTAAATTATTGTTATTCGATACTTTATTTCTAAAAATTAATGATTCTTCATTTATTGATACAGAAATTATATATTCTGTAATTTATTCGGTAAAAAAATATAAATATGCTAATAATATGTATCTTTATGTTTTTAACTGCCTCTATTTTTGCTAAAGTAGAACTTAAACTATAAAATTGCTCATTCAAATTTAATATTTATGAATGCATATATAAGTGGAACAGGAATGTATGTTCCAGAGAAAGTTATTCCAAATTCGTATTTCGAAAAAGTGGGATCTTCAGACGAGTGGATTTTCAATACTTTAGGAATTAAAGAAAGACGAGTAGTAACCGATGAAGTAACAAGTGATTTAGCTGCAAAAGCGGGACTGAATGCCATAAAAGATGCAGGTCTTCAAGTAGCAGACATCGATTTAATTATTGTAGCTACTTCCACTCCAGACAAGCAAGCCCCATCTTCTGCTTGTTATGTACAAGACAAACTAAAAGCCTATGGAGCAGCCGCATTCGACTTATCTGCGGTGTGTTCTGGAGCCATGTTTGCCGTTTCAGTAGGCTGTCAATTTGTAGAAAATGGCACTTATGAAAACGTATTAGTGATTGGCGCAGATACCTTTTCGCACATCATCGACTGGAAAAGAAGAGATTCTGTTTTCTTTGGTGATGGTGCAGGAGCCATGGTCTTAAGCGCAACAAATGAAGATAAAGGCTTTGTTGATTTCAACTTGTTTTCAGATGGTCGTGGAGCAAATCATTTTACCATAGAAAATAAAGAACCAAATAATCCAGATTCCCAACCTTACTTTTATATGAATGGAAAAGAGATTTATGACGGAGCAACAAAATTAGTACCCAAATCAATTGAAGCTTTACTTGCAAAAAACAAATATTCAATAGATCAAATTGATTTAATGATACCTCATCAACCGAGTATCGGAATTTTAAAATCCATTGCTAAACAAGTCGGTTTGCCTTTTGAAAAAGTAATGACTAATATGGATAAATACGCCAACACTTCAGGCGGAACCATTCCAATTGCCTTGCATGAAGCATTTGCAGAAGGCCGTTTTAAAGAAGCTAAACATGTACTTTTTGCAGCAGTAGGAGCAGGAATGACTTGGGGAACAGCATTGTATAAAGTTAAATAAAAAAATATGTTTAAAGGAAAAACCTTTTTAATTACAGGAATTGCAGACGAACAATCATTAGCTATGTATGTAGCCAAAGCTATACTTGAAAATGGCGGTAAAGTGGTTTGTACAGGTTTAGGAGTAAGCAAACACCACGAAAATCTATCAGATAAAGCAAAAGCTTTTTTAGATGCAACTTATGCTGATTTTGAAGCTAGTGTGAAACAAGGTCTTGGAAAACAAACCCGTGCCGAAATATTGGATGTAACCCTACCTGAAAGTATCGCGGAATTTTGTGCAAAAATGCAAGAAGACAAGATTCAATTTGATGGTTGGTTACATGCCATCGCTATGGACAAAACCATCCGTGGCAAACAAGTAAAACCACTTTTGGAAGTTTCTCTACAGGAATTTTGCGAAACCATGGATGTTTCCGCTTTCTCGTTGATTAAAGTAACCAAAGCCCTGTATGATTTTGATTTGTTATTGCCCAAATCTTCCATTTGCTCCATCAGCTATATTGCCGCTGCAAAAGTCACTTTTCATCCCTACCGAAACATCAGTATTGCCAAAGCAGCTTTAGAACGTATAACCATAGAACTTGCAGATGAACTTGGTAGAAGAAACGGAACTCGGGTAAATTGCGTGCGTTTCTCGCCCTACATGGGAAGCAAAGCAGGCAATGCAACCTTAACTGAAAACGACGTAAATACCGCAGCCAAAATAAGTCCGTTAGGAAATGCTTCTCCAGAAGATTTAGCCTATGATGTACTTAATTTATTTAGACCTAACGGAAAAATCACAGGAGAAATCCGGCATATTGACGGAGGGTATCACATTATGGGGTAGTTGGTTTTACTTTATTTATAACTTTATAAAAGTCTTTGAATCTTTGTTGTATCCTTAGTTTAAAAAAATAAGGGAGACTCATAATTAATGACTCTTGCCTATTTGAAATCTCAACGCTTGTTTTTTAAAATGTAATCAAAAAAGCCCCTCAAATTACTGGTCACGTCCTGAAATAGGTTGACACAAATAGTGTTATTTAATTTACTTAAATGAGGATTAAAACAAGAAAGCCCTTTAAATTAATAAAGAGCTTTTCTTTCTGTACAGGCGGAGAGACTCGAACTCTCACACCTCGCGGCACTAGATCCTAAGTCTAGCGTGTCTACCAATTCCACCACGCCTGCATTTCAACTTTATTTCCTTATTAAATTTAAATACTAAAATTAAATAAGAGCAAATTTAATTTGCGAGTGCAAATATAAATAAAGAATAGAATTAAAAAACATTTCAACCCATAAAAAAATACGATATTTTGTATCTTTCAGGCGCAAAAATAAATCTTATGCAATCACCCAAAAAATATATTGAAGAAAACCAACAAAGATTCATCGATGAACTCATCAATTTGTTGAAAATTCCATCTGTTTCAGCTGATCCACATTACAAAAATGATGTGCTGAAAGCGGCAGAAGAAGTAAAAAAAAGACTTCAAGAAGCAGGATGCGACAAAGTTGAAGTTTGTGAAACGCCCGGCTACCCTATCGTCTTTGGTGAAAAAATAATAGATACAAACTTACCTACAGTTTTGGTCTATGGCCATTATGATGTCCAACCACCAGATCCAATAAATTTGTGGAATTCACCACCATTTGATCCTGTTATCCAAAAAACGGAACTACATCCAGATGGTGCTATCTACGCTCGTGGAGCTTGTGACGATAAAGGACAAATGTACATGCACGTAAAAGCCTTGGAATTCATGACCAAAAACAATGCACTTCCTTGCAACGTAAAATTCATGATTGAAGGAGAAGAAGAGGTAGGTAGCGAAAGTTTAGAATGGTTTTTAAGCAGAAATCAAGAAAAATTAAGCAATGATGTTATCCTTATTTCAGATACAGGGATGATTAGCAAAGACACTCCTTCGGTAACAACAGGCTTACGAGGTTTAAGTTATGTAGAGGTTGAGGTAACTGGCCCAAACCGAGATTTACACTCGGGTTTATATGGCGGTGCGGTGGCTAATCCCATCAACATTCTTACGCAGATGATTTCTAGTTTAACCGATGAAAATAACTACATTACTATACCAGGATTCTATGATAAAGTAGAAGAGTTAAGTGCAGAAGAACGCTCAAAAATGGCAGAGGCTCCTTTTCATTTAGACAAATACAAAAAATCAATCGGCATCAAAGATGTGCATGGAGAAGCGAGTTATACTACAAACGAACGCAATTCCATTCGACCTACTTTAGACGTAAATGGAATATGGGGAGGCTACACTGGCGAAGGAGCCAAAACCGTTATACCTAGTAAAGCTTATGCTAAAATTTCAATGCGATTGGTGCCAAATCAAGATTGGAAAGAGATTACTCAACTCTTCAAAAAACACTTCGAAAGTTTAGCGCCAGATAGCGTAACGGTAGAAGTAAAGCCACATCACGGCGGGCAAGCCTATGTAACGCCCATTGATGGAATTGAGTACCAAGCGGCAGATTTAGCCTTTCAGGATACCTTTGGAAAACCACCAATACCACAGCGAAGCGGAGGTAGTATTCCTATTGTTTCATTGTTCGAGAAAAACTTGGCGAGCAAGACCATCCTTATGGGATTTGGCTTAGACACAGACGCCATCCACTCACCAAACGAGCATTTTGGCATTTGGAATTACCTAAAAGGAATTGAAACCATCCCATATTTTTACCATCATTTTACAGAATTATTTAAAAATGAAAAGTAGTATTTGGGCGTTTCGTCAACTATAAGTTGCCGCCGGGCTATCCATTACAAGCCGCAGATGGCAAAAGCAAAAAATAAGTAGAATTGCAAGAGCTTCTAAAGTCGCTTTACAATTCTGTATTTTTTAAGCTTTTTCCACCAACGGGCTTTTCATTGCTATCCCTAACGCAGGCTAGTAGTCTGTAGTTTTAGTCGTTAGAGGGTAGTGTAGTTGCTAGTCTATAGTTGGTAGAGGGTAGTGTAGTTGCTAGTCTATAGTTGGTAGAGGGTAGTTAGTACAGAGTAAAAAGTAGACAACCAAGAAAACTAAATACACGAAAACCAAAACCCGAAACCCAGCAACAGAAAATGCCGTAAAATAGAAAATCTAAGATTTACGTAATTTTACGAGTTTACCTGCCGAAGTTAGGCTTGCTCGCAAATAGTGCGACACACAGAAGCCCGAAACCCAACAACAAACAACCGAGTAACCGAATACACGAATCAACAAATAACCGAATACACGAAAAACCGAATACACCAATCAACAAATAACCAAATAAACGAATAACCAAACACCTTAATAACCCACCAAATAAAGCAACTTTTCTTCCAACTGATTCTTAGCCAGAAATTGCTTTTCCAATTGACTTGCAAATGGAATGGGGGTAGGTAAACTTCCTACTCTAATTATAGGAGCATCTAAAGATTTAAAACAATGTTCACTGATTAAGGCTGAAATATCAGACATAATTCCTCCAAAAATGGTGTCTTCTTGCAGTAAGAGTACTTTTCCCGTTTTCTGTACACTATCGTAAATAGCTTCTTCATCAAGCGGACACAAACTACGTAAATCCAACACATCTGCATTTATCTCTGAATGCTTTTCTAAGATTTCCAAAGCCCAATGAACACCTGCACCGTAGGTAATAATACTGATTTGTTTCCCTGTTTTCAGCAATTTTGCTTTCCCAATAGGCGTGGTGTAATAATCCGTAGGAACATCTTCTCTTATACTTCTATACAAAGATTTGTGCTCAAAAAACAGAACTGGATTTGGGTCGTTTATTGCACTGGCTAATAAGCCTTTTGCATCACTTGGAAAGGCAGGATAAACTACTTTTAAACCAGGAGTTTTGGTAAACCAGGCCTCATTGGTTTGAGAATGAAATGGGCCAGCTCCAACACCAGCTCCACAAGGCATTCGTAAAACTACGTCTGCTTTTTGATTCCAACGGTAATGTACTTTAGCTAAATAATTTACAATTGGGTTAAATCCAGAACTCACAAAATCACCAAACTGTAATTCTACAACAGATTTGGTTTGGTTAATGGAAAGACCCATTGCCGCTGCAATTACAGCAGATTCACAAATAGGTGTATTGCGAAGACGTTCTCTTCCAAATTTTTCGATAAAACCTTCTGTAATTTTAAAAACCCCTCCATATTCTGCTACATCTTGCCCCATGATTACTAAATCCTCGTGCTTTTCCATAGATTGGTATAAGCTTTCAGAAATAGCATCAACAAAACGAAGTTCTTGGGTTGCGTTGTTAGGCGGAAAATCCTCAACAGCTTCCGTACAAAAAACATCATTTAATTCAGTTTCAAGATTGGCTTCTATTGGCTTTTCGTCAAAAGCCAGTTGTAAATTGTCTTTTATTTCTTCTATAATCTGCTTGGAGATATTGCTTTTTTCTTTAGCAGATAAGATGTTTTTCTCTTCTAAAAACTTTTCAAAATTGGTTACGGGGTCTTTTTCTTTCCAAAACTGCATCAGTTCTTCTGGCACATATTTAGTACCACTTGCTTCCTCATGACCTCTACGGCGAAAAGTTTTGAATTCCAACAACACAGGTCTTGGATTTGCTCTTACATCTTTTGCTATCGCATTCACTTTTTCAAAAACTTCAACAATATTGTTTCCATCTATTATATGCGCTTCCATTCCATAGCCTTTGCCTTTGTCAGCAATGTGCTCGCAATTAAATTGTTCACTTGTAGGAGTAGAAAGTCCGTAGCCATTGTTTTCTACACAAAACAAAACAGGAAGTTGCCAAACTGAAGCAATGTTTAAGGCTTCATGAAAATCGCCTTCACTAGTACCGCCTTCACCTGTAAAAACAGCTGTGATTTTCTTTTCATTTCGGAGTTTGTGTGCTAGTGCAATGCCGTCTGCAACTCCTAATTGTGGACCCAAATGCGAAATCATACCTACAATCTTGAATTCTTGAGTTCCAAAATGAAAACTGCGGTCTCGGCCTTTGGTAAATCCACTGGCTTTTCCTTGCCATTGAGCAAACAATCTATGTAATGGGATTTCACGAGTTGTAAAAACTCCTAGATTTCTGTGCATTGGCAAAATATATTCATCTTTATGCAAAGCTTTGGTTACTCCAACTGCAATGGCTTCTTGGCCAATTCCAGAAAACCACTTGGATATTTTTCCTTGACGAAGCAAAACCAACATTTTGTTTTCAATCAGCCTAGGTTTAAGGATAGATTTGTATAAATCGAGGTAATCTTCTGGGTTGAGTTGTGTAGATTCAAAATTCATAAATGCAAATTACAATAGTTCAAAAGTACATTAATTCTCATAATAAATTCCTTTTGTAACTAGTAAACTATATGGATTTAGTAAAGCGTTTTTAAGCTTTTATTTTAGATAACTCAAACTACTGTTAATATGTAAAATACAATTGGACAAGACTATATTTTTGCAGCCATGGATTCATTAACTCAAATTGTTTTAGGTGCAGCAGTAGGCGAAGCTGTTCTAGGAAAAAAAGTAGGAAATAAAGCAGCTTTATACGGAGCAATTGCAGGAACTATTCCAGATTTAGATGTATTGGCTCGTTTTTTTGTAGATGAAATTACCGCAATAGAATGGCATCGGGGGTTTTCACATTCTATCTTATTTAGTCTTTTAGCCGCGCCACTTTTAGGGAAATTAGTTTCATTATATGAAACAAAAGCGAGTTGGAGCGATTGGACTAAACTCTTCTTTCTCGGTTTAATTACGCATCCAATGCTAGATGCGTTTACGACTTGGGGAACTCAGCTTTTTTGGCCATTCAATATCAATTTGGCTTTTAAGAATATTTTTGTCATTGACCCCTTGTACACGCTTCCCTTTTTATTCTGCTTAATATTGGCGATGCGTTTGCCAAAAACCAGTTTAAAAAGAAGAAAATATAATAAAATAGGAATCATTTTAAGTTCTACTTATTTATTGATTACCATTTTATTGAAAGGCATCACCTATTTTCAATTTAAAGCTGCTTTACAAGAGCAGAACATCGCTTATCAAGAAATTCAGACACGTCCATCTACTTTTAATACTGTTTTGTGGAATGCCAATGTAAAGTTAGAAAATGAATTTCTACTTGCAGATTATTCATTTTTTGACTCTCAAACTATTCAGTTTAGAAGTTTTCCGCAAAATGAAGCATTGCTTGGACAGTTTGCTGCTGAGCCGGATGTCCTTCGACTAAAAGCAATTACCAAAGGATGGTACACCATTTTTGAAGACGAAAATGGGAATGTGTTTTTAAACGATTTGCGTTTTGGTTTACTAAGTCCAGCTCCTGATGCAAGTACTTTTGCTTTTTCCTATCGGCTTTTCAATAAGAATGATGGCAAATTAGCAATTACAGAAATGCCAAAAACACGAGGAGATGCTGAAAAGTTGCTTGCTGACTTGTGGGAGCGAATTCAGGGGAATTAAGGGAGGAATTAATTATTAAATACACTGTTTTTATTTTCCGTTCCAATAGTTTTCTAAGAAGTCCTGATTCCTATTCTTCAAACTATTTTGCATTAAATCGATTGCTTTTTTTTGGTGGGAAACGCTTTTGTCTTGGCTCATTTTGAATCTTCCTTGCATGCTATTCACCTTTATTTTAAAGCCGTAAATATACTTTACCAAACTGTGCAATCTATTTTCATCTCTGGTAAGTTGGTATGCAGCTTCGTTTCCTTCTAAATGGGTGGTAAGTTGAATAATACCTTTTTTTAAAGCTTCATCTGAAATAGGTTCGATACTTCCCTTCACTTCAATTTTGCAATAATTATAGGTAGGCAATTCATTTGTAGGAAAATGTGCGGGTGAAATATAGGCTTCTGGACCATTGAAAATAAGATGTACTTTTTCACCCTCTTGCAGAAATGGAACTTGGGTGTTATTGGCATCTAAATGGCCAATTAAATAGTCTGAACCTTCCCAAAGAAGAGGCAAAAAGGTAGTGAAAATTTCACCTTGATAAGAACTGATTAAAGTAGCTAGAGGAAATGTTTCAGTTAAACTTTTTAAGGTCTCTTTATCCTTTTCAATAAAGTGATTTGCGGGGTATTTCAAAACTTTTATTTGGTACAAAAATACATTTTTTTATATTTATCCAAACTTTAAGAATGTCAGCTTCATCAGAATATTTTTCAATAAAAAATTGGTCAGAAAGTGACCGTCCTCGAGAAAAACTATTATTGAAAGGGAAAGAGAGTTTAAGCGATGCAGAATTGCTAGCAATCATTATTGGTTCTGGCAGTAGAAACGAAAGTGCAGTAAGTTTGTGTAAGCGTATTTTTAAAGACAATAACCATAAAATTAATCAATTAGCTAAGTTGGATGTAAAACAACTTACCAACTACAAAGGGATAGGTGAAGCCAAAGCCATAAGCATAGTTTCAGCGCTAGAATTGGGTAGAAGAAGACGTGGAGAAGCAGCTTTAGAACGACTAAAAATAACATCTAGCACCACTGTTTTTGATCTCATGCAACCCATTTTAGGAGATTTGCCTCATGAAGAATTTTGGGTAATACTGCTCAACAATTCAAATAAAATAATACACAAATTTGCCCTGAGTAAAGGAGGCATAACCGGAACTTTGGTAGACTTACGCCTCTTGTTTAAAAGTGCATTGTCTTTTAGCGCCGTTAGTTTAATCTTGGTGCATAATCATCCATCTGGCGCACTAAAGCCTAGTCAAGCCGATTTAAAAATTACCAAACGAATAAAAGATGGTGCTGCTACCTTAGACTTGAAATTGCTAGACCATTTAATCATCACCGAAAAGGCTTATTACAGTTTTGCAGATGAAGGAGTTTTGTAATTAATATTTAGAAAAAGTAAATGGATTAACATTCCAATTAAGTTTCTATTTTCTTAAAAGCCATTTGTTATAAGTAAGTTAGCATAAAATACTCACTTAAAGTAATCAATTTTTACACTGAAAAATGCGAAATAATAAAAAGCTGATTTTAAGCTAAGGTTAAATTTGCACAGCTATGTTTTATGGAATGTTATTTGCGCTTAAATTTACATCATATAAATATTGATATTATGAAAGTTATTCGCTATTACCTAATGTTTTTAATGCTGATTTTAGTTTCCAGTTGTGATCAAGAAGGAGAACTAGGATATGCCGGGATTTATGAAGATTCTTTCCCTCCACAACCCGGTGATAAGTATAATGAAGTTGAAGAAAATCCATTTGTGCAAGTTTCTGAACAAGCGATTTCTACTTTTTCGGTAGATGCAGATGGTGCTTCCTATGCCAATGTAAGGCGATTTATACAACAAGACAATCAGCTTCCACCTAAATTTGCGGTTCGTACGGAAGAGCTTATCAATTATTTCAATCTAGATTATGATTATTCTGATGCTTCTCATCCTATCAATTTAAATGGAGAAGTAAGTCTTTGCCCTTGGAATACTTCACATAAATTAATTCGGATTGGTATCAAAGGAAAGCCGATTCCAGATGCCGAATTACCCTCATCTAATTTTGTGTTTTTAATTGATGTTTCTGGTTCTATGGGAAGCGAAGACAAACTGGAATTACTAAAAAGCGGTTTCAAGAATTTTGTAGATCAAATGAAAGTAACCGATAAAATTGCCATAGTTACTTATGCTGGCTCTGCGGGAGTGGTTCTGCAATCTACCACTGGACAAGATAAAAACATCATCAAACAAGCCATTGAAAGCTTAGGCTCAGGAGGAAGTACTGCTGGAGCAGAAGGAATTATAACAGCTTACGAAATAGCCCAGGCAAATTTCATTGACGGTGGTAACAATAGAATTATCGTTGGTACAGACGGAGATTTTAACGTTGGTATTTCGAGTCAGGAAGAGTTGATAGCACTCATTGAGGAAAAAAGAGATTTTGGTGTTTTTCTGACTGTTTTGGGTGTTGGCAGAGGAAACCTAAACGATGGTATGCTTGAACAAATCGCAAATAATGGTAATGGAACTTATGAATATATAGACAACATTGAGCAGATGAGAAAAGTTTTTATTTATGAGTACAACAAGTTTTTTACGGTTGCAAAAGATGTAAAAGTTCAAGTGGAATTTAATTCGGATAATGTTGAAGCTTACAGGCTTATTGGTTATGAAAATAGATTGCTAAGCGAAGAAGATTTTGAGGACGACACAGAAGATGCGGGCGAAATAGGAGCCAACCAAAACATTACTGCTATATATGAAATCATTCCAATTGAAAACATTAATTATAGAGATGTTCCAACTTTTCAAGTTGACTTTCGATATAAACAGCCTGATTCAGAAACTAGTATTCCAATCAACTTAGATATATATGACCAAGGAAACGATTTTAGCTCTTCTACGGATTACATGAAATTTTGTTCAAGCGTTGCTGCATTTTCGATGTTGCTTACCGATTCAGAATACAAAGGAACAAGTAATTATGATGAAGTATTGAACTGGCTTGACCAAGTTAACCTGAATGACCAGCATCAATTTAAATCTGAATTTCGTGAATTAGTCGTAAAAGCTAAAGACTTATAGTTTTAATTTTTTCAAAAGGACACAAAATGAAATCTCAATCAGAGCATTCGATCAGTGATTTTAATTCACAATCGGTATAATTGCTTATTTTCGCTTTTTGAGAAACCAATTGTCCACATGGAAATTTTAGTATATACTAACAAACTTACCTCTAGAAAACAATATTGTTTTAAGCAAGTTTGTAACCGTATTTTAGGCTTACGTGTGAGTTTTACTACAAAAATAGAAGAGTTTATTGCTTTTGAAAGCATGAAATTTTCTTATGCTAAAAAGCCATTAGGGCAAGAATTATTTGTGGAAGCTTATGGTTTATTAGACGAAGAAGGATTTGGGGATTTTGAAGTTAAAATGGACGATTGGAATGGAACTCCATGTTTTTTCAAGGTATCTAAGGATAGTACAATTCCTTTTGATATTTTTTCGGCTTCGTTTTATTTGTTAACTCGTTATGAAGAATACTTACCCTTTGTAAAAGACAGTATAGGTGGTTTTCCGGTAGAAGAAAGTACAGCTTTTGAGGAAAACTTCCTAAATAGACCTGTGGTAGATTTATGGGCTTTTCAATTTTTGGAATTTCTAAAAGAGAAATACACTACAGTTGATTTTCCCAGTAGAAGTTACAATTTGGGAGTTCATATTGCTGTTCATGAGGCATTTGCTTTTCGGTATAAAGGTATGCTGAGACAAATTGTTGGATTTGTAAATCAGCTTTTTATAGCTGATTTTCATCTTGCATGGCAAAGGATAAAAACCCAATTAAGGTTAGAAAAAGACCCTTATAATGTCTATGATGATTTGATTGAATTTGCAAAACAAGAACAAGTAAACATCAAAATGTTCTTTCAGTTAAGTGACTTTTCTAAAGTAAATAGAAACATCAACCACCATAAAACGCACTATCAACGCTTGATAAAATCCATGGGAGATTACTTCCCAATAGGTTTGTTGCCAGGTGCTAACGCTATTCAAGACATTACGATATTTAAAAAAGAAAAACAGCGCTGGAAAGAAATTGTTAAGCAAGATACAGAAGCCGTTTTATTAAAAAAATTCCCCTTGTCTTTTCCTGAATCCTATATCAATTTTGAAAAAGCTTTCATCAAGCAAGACTACTCCATGGGATACATGCATACACTAGGCTTTAGAGCAGGAACCTGCACACCATTTTTATTTTATAACTTAAACACGGAAGAAACGACTCCTTTAAAAATAAGTCCTTATGTATTCAATAGTGAAATTTTGGAAAATACAGCAATAAATGAAATCCATGAAGAAATTCAGCAGATAAAAAGAGATGTAATTAAAGTAAACGGAAGTTTAAATATTACTTTTGAAAATACTGATTTTGTTGGTAGACATAAGCAAGATATTCATGAACTTATAAACATATTAAATGTCAAAAATTAAACATATTTTCTTTGATTTAGACCATACTCTATGGGATTTTGAAAAAAATTCAGCATTAAGTTTTCAGTCTATTTTTCAGAAACATACATTGCCTTTTTCTGTAAACCAGTTTTTAGAAAATTACGTTCCAATAAATTTGAAATATTGGAGATTGTACCGATTAAATGAAATTACCAAAGAGGAATTGCGGTATCAACGCCTAAAGGAAGCTTTTGATAGCGTGAATTACCTAGCTGAAGACCAGCTGATTAATGAAATTGCTGATTTGTATATTTTAAAGTTAAGTGAACAAAAGCATCTTTTTGATGGAAGTGTAGAGTTGTTGAATTACTTGAAGCCAAAATATAAATTACATATTATCACCAACGGATTTCAGGAGATACAAGCCAAAAAAATGTTCAATTCAGGTATTTCAGATTACTTTATAACCACGACCACTTCTGAAGATGTGATGCTAAAAAAGCCACATCCAAAAGTATTTTTACACGCTATGCAAAAGGCAAAAGCAAGTGCAGAAGAAAGTATTATGATTGGAGATAATCTAGAAGCTGATATCTTTGGAGCATTAGATGTTGGAATGGATGCCATTTATTTCGGAAACAATGCTACATTTGAAGGCAAACGAGTTGAACAACTTTTAGAACTTAAAAAATATTTATAATGATGATTAAAAAACGCCTAAGCCTGTTGTTGCTGTTTATAAGTTTAAATTCTTTTGCACAAAGTGGTCTTTTTGAAGAGTACAGCTATATCATTATACCAACGCAATTTAGTATTCAGGAAACGGAAAATGAATTTCAATTGAATTCCCTAGTAAGGCTTTTGTTTAAAGAGGACGGGTTTAATGTGTATATGGATAAAGAGTTACTACCAGATGAAGTTGCCCTGAATCCTTGTGATGGTTTAAGAGTTGCATTAGAAAAAAGATTTAATATTATTAATACTTTTATTACCATCAATATTTACGACTGTCAAAATAATGTAGTATTCTCTAGCGAAGGTTCTACAAAGGAAAAAGATTTTAAAACAGGATATCACGACGCCATTAGAGATGCTTTTAAAGAAGTGGAAAGGGCTAACTTTAGTTTAAGTTCAGATTCGTCCAAAAGCATTAAAAAGGAAAATGTCACATTAAGCAAAGAAGAACGTATTGAAATGCGCAAACAAGTAGTTAGAGAACAAAGTGATGTTTATACCTTTAAAGGAGAAGAGCTTTATTTCTTTCCCGTAGATGACGAAATTCACATTTACGATTCCAATGCATACGATATTAGCGCTAAATTGAAACCCATAAATGAAACCATGTATATCTATAATTCCAAAGAATTAGATGGAGTGATGTCTAAAAATGAGAGTGGTAATTATAAATTGGAATACAGAGAAAAAAAATCAAAAGAAACAAAATTTTTGACATTCAAACTTGTGAAAAGAGTGGAATAGAACAAGTCAAAACGTTCAAATTGTTACTTTACCCGCTTTTCATTTTGCTTTACAAATGCACCCCAACCCGAATAATTTTTTTCTGCACTGGGTTTTCCTGCATTGTAAAAATGACAAACAGCAGCTGCTAAACCATCTGTAGAATCCAAGTTTTTAGGAAGTTGTTTTAAGCCCAAAAGCTGTTGTAACATCTTAGCTACTTGTTCTTTACTGGCATTTCCATTTCCTGTAATGGCCATTTTTATTTTTTTGGGTAAATACTCTGTTATGGGGATTTCTCTAGACAGTCCAGCTGCCATGGCAACTCCCTGAGCTCTTCCTAATTTAAGCATAGATTGCACGTTTTTTCCAAAAAAAGGAGCTTCAATTGCAATCTCATCCGGATGATGTTCATCTATTAAGGCGATGGTACGATCAAAAATTAATTTTAGTTTGGTGTAATGGTCGTCGTATTTTTTAAGCATCAATTCGTTGAGTTGTATAAACTCCATTTTCTTGTTGATTACCTTGATTACCCCAAACCCCATAATGGTAGTTCCGGGGTCGATTCCTAAAATTATTTTTTCTACACCCAACTGATTAATTATTTGTTTATTTGTACATGCGCAATTCTCAAAACAAAGCTAAGCAAAACTTTATACTACTGATGAAAATTTTAGTAGCAGTATTTAGTTGTTGGTATATTTTTACTAAAATTGAAGACGAACATTCCGGATTGCAAACTGCTTTTGCCGCTCTTTCTGAATATGATTTTTGGGCAATTACAAGCATCATTTTCACGATTACCTTTTTAAGTGTTTTAAACTGGTTTTTTGAAATCTTTAAGTGGAAAAGCCTCACGTCTCAAATTGAAATACTTTCTTTACAAATTGCCGCTTTTCAAACTTTAATTGCACATTCAGTTGCGGTTTTTACTCCGAATAGAATTGGAGACTTTGGAGTCAAAATACTCTTTTTTGAAGCCAAACATCACAAACGCATATTGGGTTTGAATTTGCTCAATAATTTAGCTCAAATGATGGCAACAATTGTATTCGGAATACTTGGTTTTTTATTGCTTAATCAAGCGACTTTTCACTCCTACATAGCATTAAATACAAATCTATTGCTTTGGTTTGTAGTAGGAACTTTACTGCTCTTTTTTGTGTTGAAGCCTTTTTTAGTTAGAAGCTTTCATAAATTGAAAACACATTTGCAACTAGGGAAGAAAAAGCAGCTTAAGGTGTTTGTGCTATCTATAATTAGATACACGTTATTTAGTCATCAATATTTTATATTGGGTTGGGCTTTGGGTTGGAATGTAGATTATTTTACCGCCATGCCTATTATTTTTGTATTGTATTTTCTAGCATCCTTTTTACCTAGCATTTTTATTCTAGATTCTGCCATAAAAGCTGGAATAGGAATTTATATATTTAGCACTGTTGGAGTTCCTAGCTTACTTATTGTCGCCATTTCTTCTATCATGTGGTTGCTTAATTTTGCGTTGCCTGCCATTATAGGAAGTGCTTTACTGCTTCAGTTGAAGCTCAACCCACTTTCAGATAGAACTCAAATTCGCATATACTAATGTGGTTCATCGGATTTATATTTTTTATATACTTAGTAACTTTAAGTGTCTTGCTTTTTAGCCTGGTGAATATTACCAACAAAAAAGTTTCAGCATCAATATCACCGAAGCGATTCAGCATACTAGTTGCTTTTAGAGATGAAGAAGTGCATCTGCCAGCCTTGATCGAAAGCCTTCAACTGCTTGAATACCCAAAAGAACAGTATGAAATTATTTTTATTAATGACCATTCAACTGATGCTTCTGAAAATCTAGTTGCTCAATTTGAAAAAGCGTCTAGCCAAGTACAACAGCTTCATTTAAAAGAAGGTCTCTTCGGTAAAAAGGCAGCTTTACAGTTGGCAATTGAACAAGCTCAATTTGAATATATCATTACTACAGATGCAGATTGTATTGTTCCAAAAAAATGGCTGCTTTCTTACAATACTTATTTAGATACAACCGATTCTGATGCGGTTATAGGAAGTGTTGCTATTGCTAAACCAACTGACTTTTTGAGTCGTTTTCAGTATTATGATTTTTTGGCTTTACAAGCTGCAGGATTTGCATTGGCTAACTTAAAAAGGCCCTTTTTATGTAATGGAGCTAATTTTTGCTATACCAAAGCAGCTTATGAAAAGGTAAATGGTTTCCAAGGAAATGATCACCTTCCCAGTGGAGATGATGTGCTTTTGCTTCAAAAATTTGTTCAACATAAACTGGAAATTGGGTATGTACTGCAACAGGAAAACCTAGTCTTAACTCAAGCCATATCTAAGTTGAGGCCCTTTATAGAACAGCGAAAAAGATGGTTTTTTAAAACAAAAAGTTCTACTTTGCTTCAAAAAGCATTCGGAATTTTACTACTGCTTACCAATCTTTTGGTATTGGTGCTTCTTATTTTGGCAATCTTCAATCATGCTTATTTTTTAAATTTAATTCTATTGCTAATTGTAAAACTTAGCATTGACTTTTTCTTTACTTTTGAAATGGCTAAAAAGCTTCAGCTTCCTTTTCGATATTTAGATTTTCTTTTAGCAAATTTATTTTATCCAATAGGAATAAGCCTTTTTATTAGTCAATTAACAAATTCATATATTCAATGGAAACAAAGATCATATCAAGTTTAAAAAGCATATTTTTTATTTTATTATGCATAGTATTCGGATTTAGCAGTTTTGCACAAGAAGAATATACTGTGCAAAACGAAGAACTTATATTGTATGTTGAAGAACAAGGAGAATTGACACTTCTTAGCGAACGCACTGACAAAATCTATCGTTTATTCCTGAAAAAGGACGATAGAATTAAAGAACTTACCCAAGAAAATTACAAAATTACAGTAACAGAGTTTACTTCTAAAATTGACTTGGATATTGAAAAACTCGAATTTAAATTACGAGCAATTTCAGATATAGTTTACCAATACAATAATGGAGGAGAAGAAACTGCGACTAACCTTTCTAATATAAATACGAGATTAGGTGCTTGGGGAGGTCTGAGTAACTTCACAAGTTTTGTAAATCCAGAAAACAAAAATATATTTTTTGCAGGACTAGAGGCTGAGGTGTATAGCGAAACAGATTATACACGGAACTCTATTATTGCTCAAGTTAGGAAGAGCTTTCCAGAAAATGAATTTGATTTAGACATCACCGAATTAATGATTGGATACCGATTCAAGGTTGTAGATCAAGATTTTATCCATTTTTACCTAGAAGCAGAACTTGTGACTTTTGGTAGATACCAAGAAACCTATACTAGTCTTAATGCTGAAAATTTTGCTGAGGAAATTACCCAAACCAATACAGCTTTAGATGCTCCACTTGGTTTAGGAGCTGGTTTGGCAGTTAAATTATTTAAAGAAAACTACCTTACTTTAGGGTATTCCAACTTGATAAAAATCGGAAATTCAACCCGAAGTGATTTTCCTGTTGATGTAAGACTGGGATTTAAATTTCGCTTGTAATAATGATAGGTAAAACAAAACTGCACTGAATAGGAATTCCTTGCTTTTGAGCAGGATGAATCTTTGGTAATTCTTTTTGTAAGTATGAATTTAAATTTTCTTGAAAAGAATTCAATGAGTCAATTTTCTTAGATTGGACATTTACAATACGGAGGTTTCCTTTGTTGCTAATCCTTACTTTTAAGAAAATACTGTCGTTTCTTAATTTGTGCTCTTTTTGATAAACTTCAAAAAAGGGTTTCAAATGTGAATGAAGCGTTTCAACAAAACACAATTTAGTAGCTGCAGCATCTTCATTGGTTTGGCAATTTGAAAAATTAGGATAAATGTCTACTTCATCAAAAGAAATAGAATTTATTTCTTGAGTTACCAATGAATCGTAATCTTGTTTTTTAATTTTTTCTTCATCACAAGAAAACACCAAGAATAATAAACAGCTGTATAATACCAGTTTTTGTTTCACGCTCTAAAAGTAAGGAAATTTTAAAAAGTGAAATCCATTTCAACTTAGTCTTTTTCAGTTTGCTGATTTGCAGTTAGAAAAATCTCTTTTCTTAGGTCTTTGATTCTATAATTGGCTAAGTCTACATAATTCCCATCTGGGAAATTCCTAATGTACAATTGGTATGCTTCTAGTATTTTTTGCAAATCCGCATAAAAGCGATCTTTGGCGTTGGCTAAACCATAGGTGGCTTTCTCGTGAGTTGGGTCTTCTGCAATACATTGGTTAAACATACCAATAGCTCTTTCAAAATCTTCTTTTTGTAAAAATACGCTGCCAAAAATATAGAATTGTCGCACTCTGCTAACGTCTTTTAGCGCAAAAGCTTGAGAAATATAGGCTTGTGCTTTTTTGGTTTCATCACATAAAGTAGCTATTTCTGCTGCATCTTCAAGAATGGAATAGTCTGTAGGGTCTTTTGCTATGCAAGCTTCATAATGCTCCAATGCTTTTGGATAATCTCGTAATTTTACATAGGATTTTGCCAAACGCAATTCAACAAAAAGAGGTACATCTAACAACTCCTTTAATTTAGAAAAAGCAGTAATGCACTTTTCCCATTTTCCTCGCATGTATAAAGCTTGACCTTGTATGGAAAGTAAACTTGTGTTTTCAGGATTACTTCGCAAGCCTTGAGAGGAAATTCGCTTTGCTACTGCATAATTTTTTTGCTTTAATTCTTCTTTGGCGAGTTCATAGGTAACTAGCATATTCTCTGGTTGCAAGAAATAAGCTTCATACAAGGTTTTTTTAAAATCATCTGAGCCTAATTTTTCCTTGGCCAGTGCTGAACAGTAAAGGTATTCTGCATTTTTAGGTTTCAATATATGTAAGTAGGTAAAAATGGAATCAGCTAATTTGGCTTGGTTTTGCTGAAGCAACAATTTTCCGTAAGCATAGAAATATTTTAATTCATCTCCATCCTCAAGGTTTTGTTGATAGATTTTACTTGCTTTTTTTGAATTTCCTAATCCCAAATAGGCCTTTGCAACTAAAAACTGTCCTTGCTTACTAAGTGAGTCCTTATTTATTTCTCCATATTGAATTACCTCTGCAAATTCACCAACAGCCATTAAAGAATCTAGGGCTTTAGTTTGAGCAAAGCTGAAAAAACTCACACATAGAATGAAAGGAAAGGTGATATAAGGTCTCATTTTTTTTGTTTTGATGGTTACTCACACAGATTTTTATATAGGTGTTTGATAATCCTTTTGAATAATTTACTGCAACACCATTTGCGTTCATCTGCCCTATCTGCGGGCTATTCTTGTCTCCCGCTGATTTCGCAGATTCTCGCAGATTTTTTAATATATGTTTGACTTTCATTTTTGTTGAATTTCGTCACCATCATATGCGTTTATCTGCGTTTTCTACGGGCTATTTTTTCTCATTATTTTCTACTTCAGGAACAGTAAAAGTTATTGGTAAAGTGTAGATTACGTTAACCGCTTTGTCTTTTTCCATTCCGGGTTTCATTTGAGGTAAACTTTTTATTATATTTTCTCCTTCATCACTTAATTTAGGATGAGATGCCCTTGCCATTACATCAGTTACATTACCTTTATCATTTATTTTAAAACGAACATATACGCGGTTAATACCTTCAACTCCCAATTGTTTTGCTTTTTTAATATCAAAATTATCACCTACGTGTTGTGAGATTTTTTCAACCAAACACTTTTTCAAATCATCCTCGCTCAAGCTTTCATCACAACCTGGGAAAACAGGTGAGCGGTCTACGCTGGCAAAAGGGACGTCTTTGTCTAGTTTTTCAATTTCTTCAACCTCAACAATAGACCTAAATGGAACAGAATTTCTACTTTTAAGTCTTACATTTTGTTCTTTTACATAGGTTGCATAATCCTTATTGAGGAAGTCTCTATCTTCTTTCTCAAATTCATTTAATAAATCTTCTAAAGAAAGAGCTGCAAAAGCCTTCATTTTATAAAATGATTCTTTTGTTAACATGCTGTTTTTTTTCGATAGATTTATTACATATTTATCATAAACTGATAAATCTTTTTCATCTAACAATACTTGAATCTCCTTCTTATATTTCTCCAAAAGTGCTTGCTCATCTTTCGGTAAATTTTCCTGCGCAAGGCTGCTAAAGCCAATACATAACAATAGTATAGAATTGATGATGGCATATCTAATCACACTTTTTGCACTTTTTCTTTTCTGTAACATCGTAATTCGGTTTTTAATGAATGATTTATTGTAAAATGAACTCATCAAGCTCATGTTTTTGGTTTCAAATGCAGTATTCAGCAATTGCCATGCGTATTTTTTTGGACTGTATTCTTTGCAGACTTTTGCATCAGCTTGGTATTCGTGTAGCAATTGTAATTCTTTTCGATAGAAATAAAGCAAGGGATTAAACCACATAAAAACTTGTAAAAGAGCCAGAAAACTATTGTCGTAACTGTGCTTTAACTGCACGTGCTCTAACTCATGAGCTAATACCGTAGTTTGTTCATCCTCGCTTATTTCTTTGCCAATAAAAATAAAGTTGAAAAAACTAAAGGCTTCTTTGCTTTTTTGTAGATAAATGATTTTGAAATCATTTTTGGCTACTGAAATATTTTCTTCTATAGAGTGTAAGACAGTTTTAATTTTGAAATAGAGCAAACCAAATGCAATAGAAAATCCGATGTAATACAGATTTTCTAAAATGGAAACATATCCAATGGAAGTATTTTGTTGAAAGGTCTCAGAAGTAGGAGTTGTAGTTGAATTTAAACCAATTTGGATTTCAGGAAGATAGATAGCGTTTATTTTCTCATAGGTTTCTTGACCAAAGTTGAATTGAAACCAATTGAGTTCAAGAAATGGCAATACAAATGAAGCTGCCAAACTCAATAGCAAATACAAACGATTCACTTTGAAGAAAGGCTCATTTTTAATCAACTGATAAGCGATTAAAAACAGACTTTGGTAAACTAGTATTTGAATAATTGTTTGCATCATTCCTCTTTTTTATTTAACTCTTGCATAATCTGTTCCAAATCGGTTAAACTCATGTCATTTTTCTTCATAAAAAAGGAAACCATAGATGAAAACGAACCTTCAAAATAGGTATTAATGAGTTTTTTCATGCTTACATTCTTGTATTGCGCTTGTTCAACTTTGGGAAAATAAACATGCCCACGGCCTTTTTTTTGGTAACCCACAAAGCCTTTTTGCTCCAAAATTCTAATTAGAGTAGAAACGGTATTGTAAGCTGGTTTAGGTTCTGGCATCTCTTCAATAATATCTGCAACCTTAGCATTTTTAAGCTTCCAGACATATTGCATTATATCTTCTTCAGCTTTAGTTAATTCTTTCATTTGAAATTATTTTATACAAATGTAACTAAAGATTTAGTTTAAACTATGTTTTTAGTTGAATAATTTTATTTCTTTTGAGTATCATCTTAATTGTGTGCTCTAGAAATGAGAGATGAGAAAAAAGTGAATAAAAAAGGCTGAATGATAATATTTGTTGTAGATACTATGAAATAGTGAGGGATATAATCTGCGGTAATTAGCGAAAACCGCGGGAGAATAGAATGCAGAGTTTAGATTTCATATTTTAGATTGGAAGAAGGAAATTAGAAAAAAAGGTGAATGTTTAAATGCTCGGATGCTCGCACAAAGTGCGACATTGTCCACAGAAAAATGAAAACTGAGAACAGACTTCAAAAAAGAGATGATATCAAACAATCTTTCTTTTCAAAACCCTAAAATTTTGTCTCATTGCCTAACAATTGTTAGTTTTGAAAAAACCTAAAACGATTTCGAATTTAAATAAAAATACATGTCAGAAGAAGCTTACGTAAAACACCATATTGAAAATCAAATTGCTACTGTGGAATTTTTTCATCCCAAAAGCAATGCCTTACCTGGACATATTCTTGCTAAACTAGCTAAAACCATCACAGAAATGGGTGAGAATGATGAGGTGCTTGTCATCATTCTTAAATCTGGTGGTGACCGTGCTTTTTGCGGTGGTGCCAGTTTTAATGAACTTGTAGCTATCGAAGATGAAACGACCGGAAAAACATTCTTTAGCGGTTTTGCAAACGTCATCAATGCAATGCGGAAGTGTCCAAAATTTATAATCGGTCGTATACATGGTAAAACGGTTGGCGGAGGAGTCGGCGTAGCATCGGCTATGGATTATTGTTTAGCAACTCAATACGCCGCTATCAAACTAAGTGAACTTAACGTAGGTATCGGCCCCTTTGTAGTTGGTCCAGCTGTAGAACGTAAGATGGGCATCAGTGCCATGTCTCAAATCGCTATAGATGCTAATACATTTTTTAGTCCAGAATGGGCAAAGCAAAAAGGTTTGTATGCAGATGTTTTGGAGACTGTAGAAGAGCTTGATAAAGCCGTAAACGCTCTTGCTGAGCAGTTGTGTACTTATAATCCAGAAGCCGTAAAACACATGAAGCAAATGTTTTGGCGAGGCACGGAAGATTGGGATGAGCTTTTAATGGAACGTGCAGAAATTAGTGGAAGATTGGTATTGAGTTCATTTACAAAGGAGAAGCTTGATTCATATAGTTAGTAGTCGGTAGTCTTTAGAGGGTAGTTAGGAGAAAGTAGTTAGTAGAGGGTATAAATTGGATTTTTATAAGACAATGGAAAGTAAATATTATTTTAGTTTTGAAGACTTAATTATTTACAAAAAAGCTATGGAGTATGGAGAGATTGTGCACAATCAGCTTAAAAAATTCCCAAAAATTGAAGATTATAGACTTTCATCACAATTTGCGAGAGCAGCTGATTCTATTGCATTTAATATTGCAGAAGGCTCGGGTAGTTCAGATGCAAGGTTTTTAAATTATCTTGGAATTTCCAGAGATAGTTCAAGAGAATGTGTTTCAGCAACTACAAAGGCTTTTAAGCGAGGGTATATTTCTTTCGAAGAGTATGAAACCAATAGAGGATTGCTAGTTGAAATAAATAAAATGTTATCTTCACTAATGAAGCATTTACGAAGTAAAGAAAAATAATGTGTTTTAATAAACCTCTTTCTACCCATCGCCAATAAATAATGAATATGTAATAGCTCATAGAGGTAAGGCAATAGAAATAGAGGGTAGTTTAGTCAGTAATTCTAAGTTAATTTTTGAAAAGAATAATCATGAAAAGTAAGTATCCCTTCAATACTAAAGAGTTTGAATTTAACATAGGAATACTCGCTGAGATAAATAAAGCACTACCATCATTTAGATAAACATCATAAACAAAATAAATAAAAAACATGAAATCATACGTATCTCTTTACACCAAATACAAACAACTAATACTACCATCTACTAACTACTCTCCAAAAACTAAAAACTAAATACTAAAAACTACCCTCTACCCACTAAACACTACCCACTATAATGATTTATAAATTCAAAAACCACATTCCCATCATCCATGAATCCAGTTTCATCCACCCACAAGCAGCGGTTACTGGAAATGTTATTATCGGTAAAAATTGTTACATTGGACCTGGTGCGGCAATCCGAGGCGATTGGGGAGAAATTATTTTGGAGGACGGAGTAAATGTGCAAGAAAATTGCACTGTTCACATGTTCCCTGGTAAGTCAATTGTACTGAAAAAAGGAGCTCATGTTGGTCATGGAGCCATTATTCATGGAGCGAATCTAGGCGAAAATTGTTTGATAGGAATGAACTCTGTAATCATGGATGGTGCTGAAATAGGAAGCGAATGCATCATTGGGGCGTTGGCATTTGTAAAGGCAGAAACTAAAATTCCGAAAAGGAGTTTAGTGGTTGGTAATCCCGCTAAAATCATCAAACAAGTATCTGATGAAATGATTGAATGGAAAACTGCGGGTACTAAACTGTATCAGCAATTACCAGCAGATTGCCACGAAAGCCTAATGGAAGTTGAGCCGCTTAGAGAAATACCAAAAAACCGACCAAAACAAGAAGATTTTTATAGAACTTTGAATGAGTTTATAAAAGAGAATAAGTAGAGGGTAGCTTTTAGTCTTTAGCTAGTAGAAGTGAGAGGTAAGAAATGAGATATGAGTCCCGATAGCTATCGGGAAGAAGTAGAGGATAGCAGGATTAGAAATAAATGTAGAAGAAAAATAATTAGCGGCTTCCTTTTATTGATAAAGGTTGCGAGAAATTAGAAATGTAAACAAGACCTGATTGTTATCGGGAGAGAGATTTAAAATAGAGAATAGACAAGGCTCTGCGACCTTTGCGTTATAGCTTGGCGTCCTTTGCGTGAAATTAATACACATGAGTAATCAAAATAAAGATACAGTTGAATTCAAACTCCCAAAAATGGGCGAAAGCATCACCGAAGCAACTATTTTGAATTGGATGGTAAGTCCAGGGGAAAATTTTGAAGAAGGCGACACCATAGTTGAAGTTGGGACCGACAAAGTTGATAATGAAGTGCCGGCACCCTTTTCAGGAAAGATGATTGAAACTAAATTTGAAGCACAAGACATAGTTAAAATTGAACAAGTAATTGCCATCTTGGAGAAAGGAGAGGATAAAGCTAATAGTAAAGCTGATACAACGAAGTCCAAAACTGAATCAACTTCGTCAACACCAAAGAAACAAGTAAATATAGCACCAACGAAATCAAATCAGCATCAAAAAACAAGTGCGACATCTGTTTCATCAACTTGGCAAAATAGCGAACGAGGAAATCATTTTTACTCGCCTTTAGTTGAAAAAATTGCAAAAGAATACCATATTAGTTATGAGGAGTTAGCACGTATTCCAGCAAGCGGAGCCAACAACCGACTTCAGAAATCAGATATTTTCAACTACATAGAGGCTGGACGCCCGGCACAATTTGCACAATCTGTTGTAGAAAAGCCCACAGGTTTTCAACTTCCTGATTTAAAATTTGATAAAGGCAAGGGCAAGCGAATCAAGATGGACCGAATGAGCCAAATGATTGCCGACCATATGGTCTTTTCAAAGCTTACCTCGCCACATGTCACTGCCTATGTAGAAGCAGATTTAACTAACTTAGTAGCATGGAGAAACAAAAACAAGGCTTCATTTTTAGAAAAAACAGGTGAGAAATTAACCTTCACCCCATTGTTCGTCCAAGCAGTCACAAAAGCTATTCAAGATTTTCCTATGATTAATTCGTCTTTAGATGGAGATGAAATTATCGTAAAAGAAGAAATCAACATCGGAATTGCAGCAGCGCTGCCCAACGGGAATTTAATTGTTCCGGTGGTAAAGAATTCAGATAAAAAGGATTTGGAAGGCTTGGCAAAAACAGTGAATGATTTGGTTAAAAAAGCAAGAGAAAATAACATTTCTAGTGATGATGTAAAAGGCAGCACATTTACTATTTCAAATGTTGGAACTTTTGGAAGTGTGATGGGTACTCCCATTATCAATCAACCAGAAGCAGCCATTTTAGCAACTGGGATTATCAAAAAACGGGCTGAGGTAATAGAATACGAAGACGGAGATAAAATTGAAATCAGGCAGATGATGTATTTGTCCTTATCTTTTGACCACCGATTGGTAGGAGGGTTTTTAGCAGGGAGTTTTTTAAAACGAATAGCGGATTATTTGGAAGAGTATTAGATTTGAATATTTCTCGCAAAGACGCAGAGACGCAAAGAAAAAAAATTATGACTGAAAATGAGTTATCAAAAATAATTGTAAATACTGCTTATGGTATTCACACAAAGCTAGGCCCTGGACTTCTGGAATCTGTTTATGAAGAAATTATGTATTATGAGTTGAAAAAGCAAAACCTATTTGTTGAGCGCCAAAAAGCAATTCCAGTTAACTGGGATAATTTAGAAATGAAACTTGGCTTTAGAGCAGATTTAATAGTAAATAAAAAAGTAATAATTGAATTGAAATCAGTTGAAGCTTTAGCTCCGGTTCATAAAAAACAAGTATTAACCTATTTGAAACTTACAGATCTGAAACTAGGATTATTAATAAACTTCAATGAAACTTTAATCAAAAATGGAATAACAAGAATTGTAAATAATTTATAAAAAAAGCTTAGCGCCTTTGCGTCTTTGCGAGAAAATAAGTCATAAATGAATAGAAACATATTAAAAAAAGCATTCAAAAACGTAGTAACTGCCAAAGCACTAACTGAGCTTTACGAAAAAAACTTCAAGGTAGTATCCAAATACGTCCACGCCACCTCCCGTGGACACGAAGTAATCCAAACCGCTGTAGGAATGCAACTTCTGCCCCAAGATTATGTATATCCATATTACCGCGACGATTCTATTTTGCTGGCCATCGGTATGCAGCCCAAAGATTTGATGCTACAACTTTTTGCAAAGAAAGACGACCCATTTTCAGGAGGAAGAACCTATTATTCACATCCCAGCTTAAGAGATGATGACAAGCCTAAAATCCCACACCAAAGTTCCGCCACCGGAATGCAAGCCATCCCAGCCACAGGCGCAGCAATGGGATTAAAGTATATAGAAGAAACGAAATCAAAAGCCCTTTCCGAAGGAGAGGGTTTGAAAGTTCCCCCTTCTGGGGATAGGGGGCTTGTAGTCTGTTCATTGGGCGACGCATCAGTAACCG
>Ga0307932_1000168_pt1 | contig 25810 bp, 24 predicted proteins | sample OrgLakmetageno48_FD_201843 | JGI IMG/M metagenome (GOLD analysis project Ga0307932, IMG submission 201843) | Saline water microbial communities from Organic Lake, Antarctica - #48 | ecosystem: Environmental > Aquatic > Non-marine Saline and Alkaline > Saline | place: Antarctica: Organic Lake...
GTTGAGTTTTTGGGGGAGTTTACCGAATCGGAATTGATTGGCGCGGACGCACTCACGGTTCTGCTGGGCGTCGCCGTCGGCCAACGCAACGACAGCTCAGGTCGGTGGTTGGGGTTCAACGACAACGGCGTTGTGAAATACGTGGCCATGCAGCCGTTTCGAGTGGGGGTCTCATGGGACGAGCTGGCGTCTCAAAAACTGGCGTTGGGCAACACCCAAGCGTCGGTGCGCGGCCAGCGGTACGCCGTACGCGTCTTAGACGGCGGCCCCGCCGCGGGTGGGGAATGGGACCGGTTGTTCGGAGCCATCACGCGGGATTTGGAAATACACCGATACCATCCGATCGAATTGGGCTTAGGTCGTTTTCAAGCAGGGCGGGTGAGTTGGTGCTGCAACGCGAACGCTTCGGACCTGACCCCGCGGTTCATTGGGCGAGGCGGCATGAGCATGTGGGGTGAGGTTGCGTCTCACGCCCACGACCGTCACGTGCTGTTTGGATGGAGGCCCGTATTAGAGTGTGTGTAACATTGAGTCGGTAACCCACGGGGTGCCGGCTTTATGCCGGGTCTTCTTTTTTTTTTTGAGAGGTAACGGCATAAACCCTCCTCGAAAGGAGGGCGTCTGGGTCATTCCGGCATGTCGGCGTTCATCTGACGTTGCACCGCGCGCCCCACTTGTTCTTGCTGGGTTGCGTCGGCCCCGGCGATGTCGTACAGCAACTCCACCAAATGCGGCGGCATCTCGAGAAACTCCGTCAAACTCAAACCGAACTTAGCGTGGATTTGGTAGTTGTAAAACCGCCGTATGTGTTTGTACAGCGGGCTGCCTTCCATGGTCTCCTCTTTAGGGTGCACCGCCACCAGCGCCAGAGGGCGTTGGCTGCCCAGCTGTTCGTGGTTGAATATACCGTACTCGGTTTGGTAACACGCGCGGGTGATGATCTCTGCGGCCGTTGGGCGCACCGCCGGGAGTTCACGCAACAGCGCGTCCAACTGACCGTCCGTGCTTAACTTATCCAGTCCAAAGCGGGCAAACCCCACGTGCCCGTTGTCGTCGTAAACATCCAAACTCAAACGACTGAAACGGGCATCCGTGTTGGTTTCCGGGTCTAGCTGAGCTTCAGGCTGGCCAACGTAAAAAAAGTGGTTAAGACGTCCAACGGCACCAAGTGGTCAAAGCGCTTGTGGAACTTCTTCGCCGTGGGCGAGTCGCACTGAGGGCAGTTGAAGGACGGGATGGCCACCATGCTGATCAGCGAGTCGTCCATGTACCGGGTGATTTCACCAAAGAAATCGTCCACGTACGCGTCGGTTGAAAACACGTGGTTCAACGCCTCGTTCAGCACCTCCGCGTCGTCGGACACCAGTTCCACGTTGCCGTCTTCATCCCGTTCGTGAATGCTGGCCACCCAATGACTGTACTGTCGTGCGGTGGTGGCCATGCCCAATCGGGTGATGTACTGATCGCGGTTGGAGCCGTGCGGGGGCTCGTTGAACGCGCCTTGGGTCATTTGAACGATGCCGTCGATCCACTCTTTACCGGCCTCTTCGTGCGTTTGCAGCGTCGGTACTTTGAGCGTTAAGCCCAAGTCCCCAAACCACACCAGACGTTGAGCGCCGTGGACGTGTTCGTCTAAGTACTCGGCGTGGGCGGTGTTGCTCATCGGAGCGAATCGGGCCGACATCTGTTTACGCTGTTTGGCGGTCAAGGCGGTGGTGTCCGTCCAAAACAGACGGTTGAGGTTGAGGGTTTCTCGGGTGACGTGCTGACACGTTTCCGGATCGGCCATGCACGGGTGGGCGTAGGGGTAGCCCTTGGGCCACAGCGTCACGGCCATGCCCCACAACAACGACGGCACGTCCAACAACGAGATCTTTTCTTTCAAGTCGCTGGGCGTGGTGTAATGCACGTTGCAACTGATGACGTACTGCAGCGCAAAGTCCACCGCCACCGAGGTGACCACTTGGGCCACGTTGGAGAACGCCATGCCTTTGGTGTCCGAGCCCAGGGTGACCTTCAACTGCTGCATTTGGTACTGCAGCCCGGTGATCGCGGACAACGGCGGGGTTCTGAGCCGCAGCCACACACCGCTGTGGTACAAGGGCACGTCAAACACGGTGCCTACGCCCGCACGGCGGGTGAGGTACGTCATGGTCTCTTCGGCGGAGTGTTTGCCCGCGCCCAGTTTCTGCTTGGGCTGACCGGCACGCAGCGACTGACCTTCGTGATCCACGGTCTGCGACCAAGCCGACCCGTCCCGAGCCAGCGCGTTCTCACCCATCTCGTTCAGTTGGGCGTAAGTCAACGCGTTCATGACGGAGCGAAACCAGGGGTTTCCTTCGGTGTCTTCAACCTCACGGCCTTGTTTTTTGGCTTTGTCGTGAATGGACTCTTCTCGGGTGTTGATGGACTCCAGCAGACTTGTGATGCGGTCCAGGACCGTGCTGACGGTGCTGTACGACTCACGAAACAGCGTCAGAGTGCTTTCCAGATCGGTGGTCTTTTCACTGGGCGCGGCGACGTTGTGGGTTACCGTGTAATCGACGGGGCGTTGCGCGGGTGTAAACCCCTCGGTGTCCTCGTCGACTTCGTCCGTGCTTTGTGTGGGCTCGTCTACCCCGGACACATCGCCCCATTCTTCAGACTGGGTTTCTTCGTGGGCGGTGGGTTCTTCTTCGGGCACTTCCGTTGGGTTGGTTTCGTCGATCATGATGTGGCCTTATCGTCCAGGTTAAGTTCCAGCATGTCGCCGTGCTCACGGCTAATGACGTCAATCAGAGTCATGATCAGCGGGGTTATGACGGTTTCAAAATGACTGATCATGTTGCTGTACTCCAGACTGGCGTTCAGCAAGATGGGGTACTCGTCTTGAGTCGGGGTACCGCTGTAGCCCGAATGAGTGGCGTAGAGCGCGTTCAGTTGTTCTTTGTAGCGGGATAAATCCCCCAACAACGTTTGGAAGCATTTGGTGAAAGCCACCGGGTCGTTCAGTTCTGCTTTCAGGTTTTCGTACTGGTTCAGCACCGGCAACGTAAACCCTTGAGTAGAAAGCAGTTTCTGTGAACACCCCAGGTACATTTTCTTCAATACGTCCCACCCTTGAGCACTGGCCAACACGGCATCGGATAAAACACCCTGCGTGGCAACGATGTCGTCGTCGGTCAGGTCATCGATCGTCGGTGCTGTGGATTCGGTTGATTCAGACATAAAACGGGTAACTCCGTGCGGTGGTGTAGTGTAAGTGGTGACAAAAGGTGTCGGTGTGGCCATCATATATTAGTGACTTTTAGTAGTTTGTTTGCGTTAAAACACACCCAGAGCCGTAACACTATGTTCAAACTATGATTCACCAACTGGGGTTTTCTGGCATGTATGAAGAACTGCGCGTAGGACTGGATGGAGTGGTGACTCCTGAGTATTTGGATGTGCTGTTGGCAGCGCATCGTGGTTTAACCGATGCGGGTGTGGACAGTATTGACGACGCGCTGATCGGGATATTCGGTATGCAAGACGGCATGGCGGACTCAGCCATGTTGGTGAATCGAACGGCGGACGCTTTGGCTTTGGGGTTAACGGAGGCGTTGCGCGAGTACCAAATAGCGTTCAACCCCCACACCCCGCTGCCGGTGTTGACGGGGGTACTGCAAACCGTATCCACGTTTGAACACTACACGATCCCCGAAACCCTGTGGGCGCTGACCACCACGGGGGAAGACCCGGATTGGATACTGGGGCAAATAACCGAGCTGTTCTCCGACACCCGCGCCGACGATGTCATGGAACACGTAGACCAAGTGGACGGCAGCGTTATTACACGGATGCGTCAAGTGGCCGAAGACCGGATGCAGCACGAAGCCCCCGAGCCGGACGTCCCGGCGGATTACCACGAACGCATCGGGGTGATCAACCACATCCAACGTCTGACCGCCCGTAAACATCCCAAGTTGGCCATGGATCTGGCTGAAGCCGGGTTTCCAATAAACCAACCGCTGCTGACGATCGTGGAGCAGTGTTTGGATAAGCTCGACCAAATGCCACCCGGTGAAGCAGGACGCGAGTTCTTAGGGTTGGTCTATTACAGCAACACACCGTTGCACGAAGCCCGTGACGAGGCCGTCGGGCTGGCCGCCGATTTCACCGACAGCCCATCCGAGCAGTTTCGGATTGAACGCGCCATCGACGAACTGGTCAACGACTTAAAGGTAGGTGGTGTGTGAACAAACGCGACTATTTTCTGACCGCGCTGCGTTCCGGGGCGTGCAAGCGACGCGCCTGGGTAAACAGCGTGTTTGCCATGACCGAGTCCATCAACACCCAGAAAGACTACACCCCGTACGAGCTGGTTCGGCTGGACGACGTCCTCACGTACTTTTACTCCGACCCCGAACAGAACGGGGCGTTGGTGGCCATAGACGACACCGACAAAAACGAGCCGCTGTGTCGGTTTAAAGAACCCTGCGTGCTTTACCGAGGGGAGTTGATCAATTACCAAGACGACGCAGCGTTGACCACCACGTACGGTAACGTGTTTGTTAACTACTTAATCTTGGTGTTGCCGTTCGGGGACACGGTGCCTTACCAAACAGGGCACGTCAAAATAAAGGCCATCGAGAAAGAAATCCTAAAGCGGTTGATTGACGACCCCAGCGACCCGGAAGACATCGGCCACGCCCCCGACGGGAAGATCTACGTTCGGCAAATGATCATGTTCAACGATTACGCCTTGTCACTGGTGGCTTACGCGTCTTTGACGGTCACGCCCAACAGTGAAAAGGCCATGCAAGGTCACCCGGACGCCGTCAAAATACGCAACGAGTTGGTTGAGAAATACAAGGACCAGCTAACCGACCCCGCGGTGGTGGCTGAAATAGGAAAGGCCCTAGAAGCTTTGGATCGGGAGTGGCTCAAAGACGACCCCACGTACGGGTTCTACAACACCAAAGACGCCAAGTCGTTTGGGGTGGTCCGAAAGAAAATGTTTTACATGTTCGGCGCCGAGTCTCCTTTCCAAGACGGCACCACCGTGGAGTTCATTGAGCGGTCGTTGAACGAGGGGGTGGACGTCAACCACTTGCCGGCGATGATCAACTCGCTGCGGTCCGGGTCCTACAGCCGCGGCGCCGAAACCCAGTTGGGCGGTGAAACCACCAAAACGATTTACCGCATGTTGGGCACGTCCCGCATTGCGGAGGCGGACTGCAAAACCACACTGGGGGTTCCGTTGACCGTCAGCGACCAAAACCAACAGCAGTTCATCGGACACTGGCGATTAACCGACGCGGGAGATGCGTTAATAACCGCCGAGTCGATTGGGGCATTGATCAACACCCAGGTGTTGCTGCGCAGCCCAATGACGTGTAAGACCGCCGATAAAAACGTGTGCGAGAAGTGCATTGGGGTCAAGATGTCCGAAACCCCCAACGGGCTGGCGGCGGCGGCCGCGCAAGTGGGCGGCGCGTTCCTTACTACTTTCCTGAAAAAGATGCACGGCACCACACTGTCCACCCAAACGTGGGACTTTAACAACCGTTTGTCGTGACAGAGATGGTATGATGTAGTTCTAACACAGGCGGGGGCCATCAATGCCCGCCATTGAAACCGTAACGTGGAGTGATGTATGAGTGATCCAAAAGACACCCCAGAAACAACAATCCCGGCTGAAACTGCCGTTCCTGCTGAGCCGAAGGGCCCTGATTACAAGCGCCCTTTGAAAGAATGGGAAACGGCCGATTTGCTGGCGTTTCTTAAAGGGGAATTGAGCGGCGTCCCGACCCAAGTCACGCCCGGCGTGATCAAAGAGTACGCCCGTCGCGAATCTTTAGAGGCCGCATGGTCGGACGCTGAGGTGCTGGCGTTTTACCGCGAAGGCAAAACCCCGGCGCAAACCAAAAACGGCGTGTACGTCAACGACGTTACCCGGCCTAACCGGTTCCCCGGCGAATGGAGCGACGAGGAACTGTCGGCTTGGACGTCGGGAGAGATCGCCCCTAAAGGCAAAGCCAACGAGCCCAAACTGGCCGCCGAACTGGTGCGTCGATTTGACTTGGCGGGACCGGCCACGGACGTTCCAGCGGTCCTAAAGCAATACCGTCACAAAACCAATCCGGCCCCCGTTCCAGCCCCAGCCGCCCCGGCGGTGGAAAACAAGCCTGTGGTTGAACCGGTCGCTGCCCAACCTCCCGGCGCCCTTACGGCGCTGAACGTCAGCTTCATTGACACCACCTTGGAGCGCTACGTGAAAGCCGTGGCCTTGAGCCGTCAAGTGGGCGACGAAGAAGGAGGCGCCGCGCAGCGCCAATTGGACGGTTTGTTCTCGTACGTTTTGCGTCTGGAAGGCAAAGCCCTTAAAGACGGCCTGGATCGCGTGAAGCGCACCATCGCCCACCACCGGGACGGTGTGTTCAACCCCTCCAACGCCTACCGGTTTGTGCACCATCTTAAAGGCAACACACGCCACCAAGCGCAACACGTCAACTTGATTGAGTTGTTCGTGATCATCAGCGGCGGTAACGAGGCCCGTAAAAAGCAAGTGGACATCCGTCACATGCTGAGCGGTCTGCCCAACATTCAAGCCGAGATGCTCACGGATTACTTCAAGAACCACGCGTAACACCCTCAGTGCATAAAGCCTTTTCCTTCGGGAGAAGGCTCTATGTCCTTTCAAACCACACACCGCTTACGGACGTTGGTTTATGATTACCGTCAGTCACGAAGATCGAAAGGCGTCATGGGACCCCCGATTCACCCCCTCGTACACCCCCGAGAAAATGCTGGAGATGGGCGTGTTTGAAGGCAAGTACATCAACAACATAAAAGGCTTGCCCACCTCGTGGTACCAAACCCCGAAAGTGCTTGGGCGCAAAGACCCGCCTGAGCCCAGCATCAACCACTTCCAAATAAAGTCCCGGCAGCCCCTGTCCGTTTGGAAAGAGAACGGGTGGATCAAAACCGACCAGAACGGGTGGTTTGAGTGGTATTGCCTTTATTTTCTCGGGCGTCGGTTGGGGGACGAAGACGCCTGGCAGATTGGCCGTTGGCGATCGTTCGTGGCCCGACACCAAGGGCAAATCGACGCCAGCGGTCAACGCGGGGACGTCGGCAAACGCACCCGACAACGCCAAGGCCTGCTGCAGTGGGGGTGGGACAGCACCACGGCGTTCACGGACGCTCAGCAAAAAACAAACCTGACCAAGCTCAAACGACTGCCTCACGTGTCGGTTGAAGCGCACCGCCCAGAGTACTTGAACTGGTAACTCACCCACAGAGCCCTCAGGGGCTCGTATGTCATTGATTGAAATCAATTACAGACCTATATAACCTAGGTGAACCTGCTACCACCAGCGCGTTCTTAACCCCACTTAAATTGAAGGAAATTTAACCATGAACAAAGCCACATTCACCGCCGACTTCACCGCCCGCCTGAACGACTTACTCAGCGGTGTCAAATTTGACCGCGATTTACTCAACAGAGGTGAACGTCTGATTGACGCCCTAAAGCCGTTGTGCCCAGAAACCACCGATTGGGACACTAACATGGCCACAGCCGTATTTGCGGGGTTGTGTAAAGAAACAATACTGATTGATACAACCATCAACGATGGAGTTGCGTCGGCCACCTATGTAATCAAAGAAGACGAGTTGACCAATCTGATGAAGGAAACGATGGAGGCCTTCGGGGAGCTGCCAGATTCTATAAAAGCTGTGAGCCTGGAATCGGCTCGGATTGTTCAGGGCGTGATGGAAAAAGCCGCCGCGTAAATAAACGAATAACAGCCAGGGTGTCCCGGCTGTTATTCGCCGCTTCTTTTTTTTTAGTCGTGGGCGGCGTATGCTATGGTTATATACTGTGTGTTCAGCGTTGAAGAACCGTAACACAGGTTGCGCGCAATCGGAGTGTCTTTACGGTTTGATTCCTTTATGGTTTTTCCCTTCCCTTCGCGGGGGAGGGGTTTTTTGCCGTCGAACGGTTTGACCGCATAAAGCCCTCCCTTTAATTAGGGAGGGCGTATGGCGCTAGAGCGCGTTCAGTATGTCCGCTAAAGCACGGGCTTGTGATATAGGGGTGGTCCCAAAGAGATCCGACAAACGGTTGTCATGGGTGCTGACGTGTACCCGCAACTCAGCTATAAGGTTTGGATTTAAAGCCGCCCAGCGATCCCACAGGGCCTTGTAGGCCCCGTACAGATCCAGGGATGTATCTTTGGGCGGCTTTCCTTTGCCTAATCGCCAATTCACACCGCCTGGGTCGTAGGCTTTGACGTCACATTGATAGTGCATCTCCACCGTACGCCCGTCGTCCAGCTTAGCCACTAAAGCAGAGAATCGACGATCACCTCGCGTGGAGACCTCGTACCCGTTGAATCGCCCCCAAGCGACTTTTTTCCCAAGCTGTCCTTAAACTCGTGCAGCAAGTCGTCCAGTTTGGGGGCCCCTAAGATTTTCTCGCAAATTTCAATGGCGTTCACCCGACCCGCGGTCAGGTTCACCCCCACCTCACGCCGTTCGTGCTCTCGAATGCCTTTCATTCGACCAAACTCCATCACACAGGTCTCCCGCGCAATGTTCAACGCCTGCGATATCACCGGGTACGTGGACACAATGTCAAGATCCGACACGTGGGTGAAAATCAGGGACTGGTAATCCTTAAATTCCTGAATGCACGCCAACCCCGTGGGGGCCGCCATGTAGCTGGGCAAGGTTACAATCCAGTCCGAATGCCCCACCACAACCTTATCCAGTTCCGACACCGGGTTGTCCGACGACGACCCGATCACGCAAGGCTCGTCCCGACGCAAGTACCAAAAGTGCATGTCGTCGCACAAACGCCGTGGGTTTGAGTTGAAGTTCTTGTAATCGGAGTTCTTGGAGAACAACGTCACATCCGACGCCAGGTCGTTGGTTTTCTCATCCAACAGCTCCAGCGAGATGCTGTCAAAGATGTTGTACACGCCGTATTCGATCTTGTACTTTTCTTGCATGACCTCGTGCCACCGCAAGCCCGATAGGTGCGAGACCTTGTCGAATTTCAGTTTGGTCATGTTCAATTCTTTTCGAAGGATGTAATCCAAGGCGTACGAGGAGTCCTTGCCGTTGGTCAAACGCAAGATGCGGTATATGGGCATGGAGTCCACGATTTGGAACGAGGCGGGGTGGGTGATCCAGTTCCACCGATCTTCGATGTTGATGGACATGGATTTTCCCGACGCTGTGGTCTTCTGCGCTGGCCCTCGTTTGTAATTGCAGTAACGGTATTGCTCAGGCACGCTTGGGTCACTGAACACCGTTGCTGGGTCGATGGCGGCGTTGTCCAAGGTACGCAGCATGTGGGTCACGTCAAAGTCCATGTTCCAGAACGTGAAAAACTCAGGCTTCCACGAGTGCATCCGGTTCATGACGGTGATCACAATGTCGGCTGGGGTGTCAACCACCAGCACTTCCAATTCGATCCCACGCGCGGTGAGGATCTCACCGATGTGCTCCTTCGCCATGGCGTGGGTTTGACCGATGGGGTCCGGGGTGTCCCCCAACCACGACTTTAAGTACACTAGGATCGCTTTGTTCTTTGACGTGGCGGACATGCAGATGATTTCGTTTTCACGGGAGTGAACGTTGGTCTCAATGTCCCCCGCGGCCACCCGGTTGAAACTGAACAATCCCGGCCATTTTTTCCGGTACTCCGCTTTTCGCAAACACGGGGTACTGACATCCACACCGTACAAATAAGGGCTGCGACTCAAACGGCGTATTGGGGGGTTGGGTCCCGAGGAGTAATCGTTCATGGTCCGGGCCACGGCCGAGGACAGCTCTAATTGGGTGCAGGTGTATTTTTGACAGTTGCTGGCGTACTCGTAGTCTTTTTTCTCACGGTGTTTTTGACGGCCCTTCTGGGTCACCCAATACGGACGGCGGTAGTCTTCTTTAAACCCGAGTTGATCCACTGTGGTGCCGTCTTTTAGGTGGACCACTTCTTTGGTCACCAACATGTCGTGACCACGGCCTTGATTGTCTTTGACGTACGTTATGTGTTTGGGTTCGATCCCCACCACGTCGGATTGGCTGTACTTAGGCTGTGTCATAAAAACGATTCCGGGTGAGTGTGCTTCCTGTGTAGAATTGGCTTGAAGGGTAGATTCTCCTAAACCCGCGGATCACCCATTATTGCTATGACTGTACCTATATACCAACCCTGACCAAACCGAGGTGTGACCGTGCTCACAGGCTTGACTGTATCCCAAGAATTCATAGCAACGGGAGGCAATAAGTTTTTTGCCCCGGAACTGATGGCCCACATAGAAAAACTGCAGAGCGCCGCCGTATCCGACACGGGTCAAACCGAGACCGTCATTACCGGCATCAACCGGATGGTTAAGAAACACCTGGGACTGACCATCAGTTTTGTGATTGAACCGGATAAGACGAATATAAGCGCGTTTTGCGCAGCGCCCAACTTCTCAGGCCACAACGTGTCGTTTAACAAAGCCGGCCTCAAAGCCCACAGCGACGGCGGCGCCGAGGCGTTGTTTAACAGCATACGGAAGTCCACCGTGGACTTGAACCGAGTCAAAATTACCGGCCCTTTGACCGAATTTGAGTTTGTTATTGGCATCACCCACGCCTTGGTATTGAGCGACAGGTTCACCCTAGAAGAAAAAACAGCCATCGTACTCCACGAGCTGGGACACGCGTTTTTTACGCTGGCGACCCTGGGCGAGTATTGTTGGTTGAATTACTACTTGACCGACGGGGTGGACGTGGTGCTGGGCAAAAAGCCCAACACGTACAAAATCGAGGTGCTGGACCATTCTTATCTGGAGCGCACCCTCACCGACCCTGCTGTGAGGAACGCGTTCCTCAGTGCTCCGAATGAGGCGAACATGCGCCGGGCCATCATCTCCGTGGTCAGCAAAGACGCCAAAAACACACTGACCACCAACGTGGTTAGGGGGTCGATGAAACGAAACGAACAACTTGCGGACGTGTTTGTGGCGCGGTTAGGAATGGCGTTGCCTCTGGCCACTGCGGTGCACAAACTGTACGCTGCCCCTTGGAGTGGTGGACGAAGGTACCAACGTGGCAAGGCCAACTTCGTGGCCATGGAGGCCTGCAAGATGCTCAACGGGGTGTTGAGTGTGGCGATCGGTGTTTCTTTGTCTATGTTCATTTTTGCGTTTGGGATGTTGGTGCCAATGGTGATTGTTACGCTGAACCATGCAGACGGCTACGTGAATCCAGATTACGACAACCCCACCGAACGATTAATGAAACTCCGCCGGGAAATGATTGAGCAACTGAAGTCTTACCGGTACACCTCGATTCAAAAGACCGCCGTGGTGGCCGACATTGAGCTGCTGGACAAACTGCTGTCCAACAGCAATCAATACCGCAGTGTTTTTGAGCTGGTTGGTTACGCTCTGGCGCCCAACGCCAGGCGAGAGCAGCAGCGTTTAAAGCACGAAGAACAACTGGAACAGTTGCTTAGCAACGATCTGTTTGTAAAAGCAAATCAATTCAAATCACTGTAAGGAAGCCCCCAATGAAAGCGTCAGCCGGCATCGTAAAACAACTGAAACTCATGGAATGCCCCAGCGGCAGCGCCCGTCAACTCCGGGCAATGTTCGTGGCCCAAGCCGCCGCCCTGCACACCCCCTTGGACGTCGAGATTCACCCCGTCACGGAACACAGCGCTCGATCAGTGTGCCCCCATGAAAAAGACATGCTAAAGCTGGTCAATGAGATCAACGAGTACATCCCACTCGACGTGAACTTGGTCCGAAGTATTTACGCGTGCATGATGGCCACGCGCCGTCAGTTGGTCACCGGATTAACCGACCCGGCGCTGCTACGCATGGTGCTGTCGTCCAGCGCTGTGAGCCTGAACTTGTCCGAAGACATGTCGGGCGTGACCGACGCGTTTTTGCTCCACCCCCAATACAAAACCGCCCAAGCCGCGGTGACTGGATTGATGGCCGCTCACTACCAAACCGACGTCACGGAAGACCTATGAGTGAACCCAACTCGAACGTAGGCCGGCGAGGTTTCCCCCACCTGACGTACGAGTACCTGGAAGCCCTCATTGCTCATGAGGGTTACCACCACTTTCCCAACACGGGCGTGACCGTCTGTTGCTTGAGTGTTAAAAACGGGTACTCGGTCACCGAATCGGTGGTGTGTGCAAACCGAGCCGCCTTTGATGAGACCACCGGCAACCGACGGTCTCGCCGTAAGGCTTTAGAAACGCTGATGGGGTTGGAGTACTATCTGCTCCGCCAACGTCTGTACGAGTCACGAACAAACACAAAGGAGTCTCTTGATGGACCCGCTGAATGATGTATCGGTAATGGACGTAGACGCAGATCCCGAAGTGGAAGAAGCGGTACGGGATTTAAAAACGGTGGAAGTCGCCATGCGCTGGCTGGGTGAGTTGCGGGAGACGGTCCGGGCCGAAGGGGTGTCGGAAACCGACATCCACGCACTGAACTCAATCCGCGAAACGCTGACGGATGTGGGTGTGGTGTTTGATTCAGTGCCGGGGTTGGAGCAGTACAGCGCCCACAGCTTCACCTCCGAACGGTCCAGTGTTAACCTCACCCCAGGTTTGGAGTCCATGACTCAGACCATCATCAGAACCATCAAGGCGTGGTTGGGTAAGATCGTTGAGTTCATCAAAAAAGCCACCCGCTGGTTTCTGAAACTGGGGTACAGCGACGACGCCAAACAACGCAACATAAACGACTTGCTAGCGGCCATTAAAAAGATGAGCGACGGGTCCGATGACGTGGCGCGGCGTTGGGTAAAATCAGACGAGGACGTTCACCGCAAGTTGGCTGATTTTTGGAAAAAAGAATTTGAAGATAACCCGCTGCCTATGGATGCGTTAACGGTGGCGTTGATGGGCAATTACGTGAAAATGACCAGCCTTACGAGAATCGCCATGGCGGCGTTTAACGGATCTCAAGATCTAGAAAAAGTTGCGGTTCAGTTGCACGATTTTTACTTGAATGAAAACGGGGCTTCGGAACTGACTGCGGATTTAGGGGTGTTTCGGGCAATCAAGGACACGGTGGTTGAAGCAAATCTGATGCTCCACGTTAGCCCCGCTAACAAAGTGGAGAGCGGGAACACGTTCTACCGGGAACTCAAACCGTCGGGCGGTGTGCCCGTACCCAGCCACCTGCGTGAGGTGTCCCCGGTAAAACCGTTGAGCGACGCCATGTACCGAACGTCGGATTTACTCAAAGACGTGCAGAAAAACATAAAGCCGGGCGGTGACGCGTACGACACCACCAACCACGGCGACGAAGTCAAAGTGATTACGGGACTGTCTAACGCCATCGACGATTTGATCGGACTGATTCGGTTCACAGTGCACAGCAACGCCCGTCGGATTCAAATCCTGAACAAGGTAAGTCGGTATGAAAACTACCGGTTTACGGTGTATTTCAACGAAGCCAAAGCCAACGCCGTGAACGACGCTCAGTCTCAGATGGTTGAACAACTGCGCCTTAAACTGGAAACGTATCTGAGTGCATTGATGCGCGCTTAACGGGAGTCTGTGATGGAAAGTACTCAACCTGAATGTGAGTGGGGTGCGAGCCAAATGCCCGAAGCCCGGTTGATTGCGTCTTTGGAGTGGTTGGTGGATACGCAGGCGGCGATCCGCCGGGACGGGGTATCGCAAAGCGACGTTGCGACGCTGAACGCGTTGTCCAGCGCTTTGGACGCGGACAACGGACCGACGTGCGTGGCTTTGGAATCGTACCGAACCGTCTCGTTCACCGAAGAACGGTCGTCCGTGAACCTGGACCTGGCGTTAGAAGGGTTTGGCAGTGCTGTCCTAAGGGCCATCCAGCGGCTGTGGCGCGCAATCCTAGCGTCCGTCAGCAGCGCGGTTGGCGCCATAAAGAAAATGGTGGAGTCCGAAACCATCACTCGGTTTTATATCGAGCGGCTGTACAAGGCGATCGGCATCGCCGGGGAAGGCTCAAGTCAGCTGGAAAAGAAATTCCTAAGGTCCACCGCCGGGGTCCAAGAAAAACTGGATAAGTACCGGGGTGAGGTTTTAGCATCCTCGGATCTGAAAAAGACGCCGCTTCAGGTGGGTGTGTTGGGCGACCCTGAACACGCCGCGCGCATACACACCTCCTTGGAGTCAACACTCACCAGCTTGACCCAAATCGAGCAGTATTTTGACCGAGTTCGGCGTGTCATGGGCAACCCGTCGTCGTCCACCAACGCGCTTGAAAACGACAAGGTGTTCGACGTGTTGATGCGCTTGAGTTGGGTGGTGGACGACCTGACCAAAGCGCACAAAGAAAAAGACTACATCACAGCCAACCGCAAACTGTCGGCGTTTCCAGATCGTCCACACGCCACGGTTAAGTTGAACCCACGGATGGGCACCACGGTCGGTTACGGCAAAGTGTTGAACGTGTACGAGAAGGTGGAGAAAGAACTGAAGCAAATCTACAGCAGCAATTTGGTGGGTGAGGACGAGGACCTTAAGCCGGTGTTGGCTGGGTTGAACCGAGCGTCGGTGGCCGTGGGTCAGTTGTCCCGTTGTGTGCGGTTCAGGTACCAGTACAACCAAGCACTCAAAGCCGCGTTGCAAGGGATGTACCGGTTTGAAAATAAGCGGTTCACGCTTTGTTACCAGGCGGCCAAAGAAACCGTCGTAACCGACATTCAAAAAGAATCGCTGGAAAAAACCCGCAACCAATACACCCAGTTGCTGGCTAGTTTGTTGGCGTAAACGCATAAAGAGCCTCCCTAAATGGGAGGCTCTTTATTATGCCGACTGGTGTCTTAGGAAGTTGATGTCAATGCTGTCTTGAATCGCCAGAAGCTGGTTGGTGCGCACCAGCAACCGTTTACCCAAAGACAGCCTGACTGCGTCGTCTTGGATGGTCACCACGCTGTAGTTAGCAGGCCCTCCCAATCCGGTGACGTTGACGCTGATCACGTCGTCCCCACCCAACGTTTTAAGTTGTGCGATCATGTCCGACACCGCCACGGTCCGCCGGCCCAACATGCGGTTTACCGACTCTCGGGTTGAGCGCACCAACGCGTCCCGCAAACTCCCGTTGTTGAACGCCGAGGGTTTTAAGTAGTAGTTGACTTCCATGTGCTGTTCCAACGGGATGGTGGTCACATAACCTTCGTTCACCAAGCACCGCGTGTCACCGATGGTTTCGGTGGGGTACAGATGAAGCTCCGATTGTTCCAACAACTGCGCTTGAACGTCCGACAGGTCGTTGTCCATCCACCCGACTATCTGCATGGGGATTTCGTCCCGATAAGCGACTGTCCGGGCTTCGTCCGCAAACCGATACCGACCGTCGAAGAACAGCATGGTGAACTCACGCAACAACGCCCGAGGTGCGATCAACTCAGGCTCCCCGTTTTCCTTCAAGACCGGATCGCCTTTTATAAAGCGAAGTTTGGGGGTTCCGTCCTCGTCCAATTTGGGCGAACCCTTCTCATGCTCCACCACGTACGTCAGATTACCGTCCGTGTCTTGACCCAAAATCAATTGCCCGTTAGCGTCTCGTTTAAACGTGGTGTTGGTGTACACGTACGGGATGTCGTGGGTGTACCGGCGGTAACTGGACGAACTGATCAGGGTTCGGTTCCGACGCCACAGACCGCTCAAATCGTAACCCAGGCGCAGGCTCAACCGTTCTCTGGAAACCACCATGTGGTCGTCGGGCAACAAGTGCCGTTGAACCAACCCGTCCAGGTTTTCTTCTTGGTACCCCACGGTCACCGAATCGCCCACCACGTAGCTCAAATCAAAATCCGCGAGCAGAGGTACGTAAAATCCGTTTTGGGTGTCGGAAAACATGGTGAAGTTCAACGTACGCAACTGCCCGTCCGCGGTTATGTCGTAGTCGGTGTGGAGGTCAAACTGGTACACCCCCTCGCCGTCCACCGTATCCACCCGCACGCCGTTCATTGAAGCGTAACTGACTTCCCCAGGCGGCATGTACCCCAACTGAACGATGATCTGGTCTTCTGGAAACTCCTTCACCTGGTCGCTGGTTTTTAATTTAACGGTCAGTCGGTAACCCTCGTCAATGCGCGTGACCGTGTAGGTTTCAGCCGACATCTGAACGGCGGACGTGTCGTTCTCACCCACAAAGGTTTTTCGCACCACGGTGGGGTTGTCCAGGTAATACGGCCGTACGTTAAAGCGTTCTTCCGTGGTTTCCAACACGTAATGAAACGGGGTGTACAAAAACCGACGGGTGTTCACAACGCGCGACAAAGCGTCGCCGCGCATGGCATCCATGGCTTCTATCTCAGACCCCGGCACCACCGTGACCGTGCCGTCCACGTACTCGTACAGCAAGTCCGGCGTCAGCGTCAGGCGGTCGCCGTTCAGATGAACCGAGGGGTACTGACTGAGGCTGTCCACGGTGTTTTGCAGCAGCCCCATGGTGCAGCCCATGGCACCCACGGTGTCGCTGGTGTCGGAGTTGGGGAGTTTTCGGGACACCAGAAACTGACGGTTGGTGATGTTGTCCACGTTGGTCACCACGGAAAAACCGCGACTGCTCAGCTCCGTTTCCAATTGGGCGTGGGTGATGGGCAGCTGACTGATCCCCAACGAGTTGGTCAGCACCTGATTACGAAGTTCGGTGAACGACAACCCGTTGCTGCCGCCCATCAACCGTGCGGGGGACACCGCCTTTAATCGATTAAACGTCCGCAAAGGCGCCACAAACCGGGAGTCGTCGTCGATGTCGTTCATCACCATGGTGAATTGATCGGCCTGATACCCGCCCAAGTCCATCTCCAACTCGCCTTTGGTGGTGTAAATGTCGATCCGAACCTCGCCGTTCAGCCTCCCGGTGGTAAAATACACCGGAGGGAACTTGACGTTCAGTTGATCGTCGTTCACCTGCAGGGCCGCGGTGATAACGGCTGGGTCGTACACTTGGTCGGTGTGCGTGGTGCGCACCTCGTCCCATTCGTTGTTTTCGCCGGACACGTACACCCGAGCGTAATAGAACCGATCGGTGAACGTGTAGTTCACGTTAAACCCCGAGGCCATGTTGATGGTTTCGTGGTGGGTTCGGGTTTTGAATTGCCCCACCGGCACGCGCAGCACCAACAACTCCTCACGGTTGATGTTAACCAAATCCCACTCCACCAGGTTGGATTCCAGGGTTTGGATGGGTGAGACGTCGTCGGTGTTGTACACAATTTGGATGCCCCCGTGAGACAACACCCGCAGCTCGATGGGGTACTGAAGCGTGAACACGGTTTCCGCCACGGTGATGTGCGTGGCCCGAGGGATGGTTAGTTTACGCACCCCGTTGCCCACGCTGACGGCTTTGGCCATCACCTCGTCTTTGCTCAAGTAAATTTCAAACTGACTCCACGCGGGGGAACTGAACCGGCCGATCAGATCAATGTCCGACATGTGCAGGTACAGTTCTTCTTGAGTGATCGCCATGCGGGGGTACAGTCGTCTCAGCAGCGCTTCCCCTTCGGTGATCGCCATGGAGGTGTTCAACACCCCGGCTTCCATCAAAAACACAAACGGGTTGCTGGCGTCCGGCACGTCGTACTCGCCTTGCCCGCGGACTTGCCGCTCCAGCTCATCCAAAATAACGTTCTGCATCAAACCCGGGTTAACCCGCACGTCACTCAACCGCTTCTTAAAATCACTCATGTTAAACCCTTATCGTTGACTGTCGGTGTATAACGTGCTGTTGCGTTGTAGCCCACCGATGTCCCGGCGGTAAACTTCGTTGGGCACCCACCATTCCAACTCCATGTTGAACTCGTTGATGCGGGGGTAAGCGCCGTAGTTGAAAAACTCACGTTCGTTGCGTTTGAGTTTGGTCATGGTCCTTTCTCGGTTTTCATCCTTGAGCTTGGCGTTGAACGTCTCACCCAGCGTGTTAAACTCGTACACTAAGATGTGGTCGTAGTACGTAAACCCCATGCACCGGAACGGCACGCTTAACTGATTGTTCGCGGTGGTGAACGGAGACTCAGACCCGTCGCCTTCAAAATCAAAAATAGTACCGATAGGCGCCGCCACGGGGAACGACGCCCCGGTGGCCCCAATGCGGGTCACATACGTACGGGATTGGTCCATGACCAACCGGTAGATCCGCGTCTGGTAATCGATTTCGTTCATCATAACCAAGTCCGGGTGGGGCATGATTCGCCCCTCGTACACCAGCCCCATGTACCAACCCCAGATGAGGAACATGAATGATATAGGATCGCCTGCTATGTTTCGGAAGCTGGCCTGCAAGGTGTACGACTCGTAATTGTACGGAACATCGTCCACGTAGGTGTAATCTTCACGGTACAAACCCGGCTGCGTTGTCTGCGTTTGAACGGTAAAATCGGGCCAACCTGAGAGGGACACCAAATTATTTGACAGTAACGGAATAAACGGGTTTAGGTTGTCCACTCCAGGAGACGTTACGTTAAACGTTGACAGCAGTGGGTCTAAGTAAATGCGTATCATGCGTTGGACGCTGTACGGGCTGTCCTGCAGCAAACTGGATAACACCCGGTCTACGGACAAGTTTTCGGCGGACATGTTCATCAATGGTCGTGTGAAAAACGTGTATCCGTGGTTTTCGGTGTTGACTGGAATAGCGGCGTTGCGCCCAACAATGTTCAACCCGTAGAAGGTATTGGACAAAGCTTCCGACATCGGCACTTGACCAATGTTACGCGATATGTTCTTCAGGTAATTTTCAACGCTCATACATACTCCAACGATGCTATAAAAGGAAATTCAAAATGCTACTCACCCCGGCTGCGATTGCAGCGAGCCAAGGTATTGCACTGTACAAACTGGGTTCTACTTTAATGGGCAAGCTGTTTAAGGCTACCGTTAACTCTACCCGTGTGGGTAGTCTGGCCGATCTCTCCCAACCCGCCCGTGTGGAACCCCTGGTACTGATTGAAAAACAACTGGTCGAACAGCCTTACATGGAAGACGTGATGAAAATGGCTTTGTCCACATTCACCGGGTACTACATGCAGGCGGTGGCCATGGTCATGAACGTGGGCCGCATCGACACCTTGAAAGTGTTGGACTCGCTCAACCCCCACCGATCCGCCGGCGGCATCAAAGACATCAAAGACGCGGTGTGGTCCAAAGAGTCGTACACCGTGGGATTGCCGTCCATGGAAGCGTTCAGCGAACCGATGGAGCCGAAGTTAATCGTGTCGATCGAGGCGAATAAAAACCCCGACGGAGAAAAGAAAGAATCGAAGCCCGGAGTCAGCGTTACGGACAACATGGATAAGAAGCTGTACGAATCCGAAAACCTGGCGGTGGGCAAACTGGTGAACGTGGAGTTGATCGATAAGGAGAACAAAGGTACCCTACCGGTGCTGATCCGACTCATACCCACGGCTGTGTCCGCGGCGGCGTTGACTCATATCTTTACCGCGCAAGCCAAGAACTCCTCGTGGAAGGAGCGTTACCACTTATGGCGCGCCGGTCAGATTCGGTTAGTGCGCGATTTGATTTTCTCAGTGGACATGGTGGACGAGCACCGTAAGACACTGATTAACGACTCGTCCAACGTGTACGTCACCATCACCGACCGTCGTCGCAACAACAGCGCCCAGGCGGCCATGACCGACGTGCCCAGCATGGGCGACGCGTCCAACATCGCCATCATCTCCAAACAGACGGCCCGGGACATTGGAAAAACCATGCACGGGAAATTGGACTCGGTGAAAACCCGCCAGCACATTTTTGACGCCACCTACCTTATACTGCTGATTGTGGTGGATGAGGAGTGGGAACGCGTCACTGTGTACCACCGCGGTTTGGCAACCCCGTCTGAGCTGAGTTTCCGTGAGATCAAGTCTTCGGAAAAAGGAAAAGGCCCGGACATCACCGAAATCCTCAAAGCGTACCAGTTGGGTTCCACCCCTCTGTAACACATACATTAGGTCAACGAGGTCATACCCCCATGAACCCGATTCAATACGTTCGGAACTTACTGCCGATCCAAGAGCGAAAAGAAGTACTGGCAGCGTTGTCACAATTGCAAGAAGAACTTCAAGAAAACACCTTGCCCGTGGCGCGGGATGTGCAAGAAATCTTTGCCGGGGTAGAGCTCAAATCCAACTACGCCCAAGCCGTGAGTTCGGAATTGCGTCGCCGCATCATGTTTCAAGGCAACGGGCTGGACATGCTGGTCATGGCGCTGGCGCAGCTTAACGACAACATCGGTGCGTTGGAAGCGGAAACCAAACGCGTCTTCTCGGTTCAGTTTTCATCCACACAGCTGACGTACAACCGAGTGAACCTGCTGCGGTACATTGACTCCGCCACGTTTTACGTGCGTTACTTCCGAAAACTGACGTTACGGTTGGTCGCCGAAGAAGCGCTGGTGGTCGGCGGGGCCGCCCCGGTGAACTGGTCCAAAGCGGAACGGGAGTGGTTGGATTCGGGCCTGCGCAGCTTTGCAGGGCTTTACCGAGCCATGGCCATGCCTGAGGCCAAACTGCGTCAAGCGTTGCAGCAAACCACCAACGCGGAGATTGACGAGTCCACGTACGAGACGGCGGTGAAAGCGATCGGCGGCACCAAGATCGACCCCATGGAGTTGTCCAACTTTGCCCCAACGTCCAACCCGTTGTTTTCTTTGGGAAAAACCATCGCGGAGTGGAAAGTAAAGCGCTACCAAGCGGCCAAGGAAGAACACCAAGCCCTTCAGTTACGCATTCAAGAAATGCGCGAGCTGAGAGACACCGGCAAGTCCAATCCCAAATTGCAAAATTTGATCAAACACACCGAACAGCGTATCGAGCAACTGGATTACAGGTTGGCCAAAATCGAAGAAGACGCTAAGTCCGAAGATTAAGGAGATCGGTATGGCCATGCCCAACAGCGTTAAAATGTTTCCCCGGGGCTACAGCGGCGGTCAGTCCCAATCGACAAACCAACACTCGACCCGATCCGGAGACCGTGAAACCAACGACTTGTGGAACGAATACACCGCCCCTGAAAACCATTCTCAAACCTGGGCGTACCGCAAACGGGTTATACAGTGTGCTAAACGATTGTTTGGGGGGCGGCCCAGTTGGTTTTTAAGCCAAGACGTCAACCCCATGGTGGTGGAATACAACTACCATTTTGTGCTGGACACCATACGGTACATCGCCACAGGGTACCGACGTATCTCGATCCACGCGTGGCCCGATTTGTTGGCAAACCACCCGAAGGCGGCGGTGGACGAAGTACGGGAACGGCACGACATTGCGGACGCGTTTGAGCAACTGGCGTTAACCACATCAGCCGACGCGTTGATTCAGGCCTGGTGCAAACACCCGCACGGCTTCGACGACATGATATGCACGTTAAACTTGCTGTTTGGGGACCTCCCCCTGCGAGTCCAACCCCAGTAATTTGTTTCCTTTTTACGGTCTAACACCACGGAGTATTACAACGATGTCCAACAACCTACTTAAAAACTGGATTCAGAGCAACCCTGAGTTGTCGCTGGGTCTGGAAACGATGACCGACGGCGAGCAAACGCTGCACGTGATCGAGTCTCCCGACGCCAGCATCAGCGACGACGTCGCCGAAATGGTGGAAGTGAAGATCACACAAGACGAAATCGAACGCGACACGGACGCGTTGGTCGAAGCGCAAGAGTCGTTGGAAGCGTACTCGGTGCTGATCATGGACGCCATGACCAACGGCGGCGTTACTGCCCAATCCGCCGGTTTCATGCGTCAGGGCCTGGAGCGGTACGAAGAGCTGTTCGGCGTTGAGCCCATGACCCCGTCCACCGAAGCGTTTGGCGGCAGTGCGTCCCAAGCGTATTCGTCAGCGGTGTCTTTGGAGTCCATTTCGAGCGCGCTGAAAAAAGGGTGGGAAGCGCTGAAGCGCGCCATGGCCGCCTTGATGAACGTGATCCAAGACGTGTACGCCCGCGCCACCGACACCGCAGATCGCCTCAGTAAACGCGCCACAGCAAAGGCCATTGAGTTTCGTCGCATACAGCAAACCGAACCCAGCAGCCCCGACCTCGAAATCAAGAAAGCCGCGTTGTTGTTTGCCGACGGTGAGTTCGTTGGTCGCAACGTGGACATGACCCGCGGGTTCGTGCATTACATGACCGGAAAATACCGCGAAGACGTGCAAGCGTACGTTGACCGCGTAGCCGCGTCGGTGGGAAAGTACGAACCGGACGCAGCAGACGCCGGCCCTCAAATCAACAGCATCCTGGACATCGACGGGCTGTTTGACAAATTTGAAGGCAGTGCTTTGCCCGCCAACGACACCCGGTTTGGTGGGGATACCCTGGCCAAGCGAACCGCGATCATGGCCGGCAACAAAGCCATGTACATCGCCCGCCCGGATCTGACGTCCAAAGGCGAGCTGGCAGAGTTGTCAAAACTGAGCAGCAAACTGCAAGTCAGTATGTTGGACGTAACCACCGCCAAAGCTCCGCCTGAGTCTTACACGCTGAAAGTGTCGAACCCAAAAGACCTGGCTGGCACCGCCACGCGCATTGCGGCAGCCGCCGCCGCCATCCACAAATCCAAAAAGGACAGCGACGCCATCAAAGCGTCGGTGGACAAACTGGTCAAAGCCGGCGATTCGCTTCGGGAACGTGCGGACAAAGCCGAATTGACGGAAGAGCAAAAACGCACCGTCAACGCACTGCTGCGCGGTTTGAGCGCCGTTCAAAAACTGCTGGGATCGTCGGTGACCGGCGCCATCAGTTACGGCGTGTCGGTTCTGAACGCGCAGCTGCGTTTGGTAGAGCGTCAGGCATCCTTCTACGCCAAAGGCACGTCTCAAGTCGCTGTGATTTAAGTCCTCAACGGGAGTCCCTTAATTGGGACTCTTGTTATTTTGGAGTTTAAGATGGGCAAGTTAAAGCGGTATTACCACGACGCGCTGAGTGAGGAGGAGTCCGATGAGTTGCCGCCCGAAGCCACACCGGCGGAGCTGGCGGTTATTTTAGAGGCGGACACGGACGACGTGCAACGCGCCTTGATGTTACTGGACGGTACAGAAGCGTACACCGACGCAGAACACGCCGACGCCGAGTTGCTGTTGACCGAAGTGGCGGTGGAGTCTTTCAGCGACTCGTTGTTGGCGCTCTGGAGTCAGATCCGCCGGTGGTTGAGTGCCACCGCTCGGGTGCTGACGGACCTGACCAGCGTTGGGTACACCTCGGCAAAGCTGCTGGCGTATCAGTCCGAAAACCTGAAAATGGAAATCCGGATGGTGTTTAACCGGAAGTCGGGTAACCTGCCCCCGACGTTGCTGGTCCGCTCACATGTGTTGGCGTTGTCGGTGTTTTACAAGACCCCCAAAACAATCGGAGACGTCGCGGCTGGGTTGCGCAACCTGGAACACACCCTCACCGCGCATTACAATTACGCCGACCACACCTTGATGAGCGGCGTTCGCAAACTGACGTCGACCATCCGTCGTCTGGACCCGGGTTCTTTTGGTTTTGAAACGGACGTAGAGGCGCTCACGGCCCAGCTGCACGCGCTGTCGCCCATGACGGTGCTTAAAGCGCAATACACCATCGACGCTGGGAACGAGTTTTTGGGAACCCATTTGTTGGGCAACCAACGCTTGGCCGGTAGGCCGATCCCCAGAAACCCCACCCTGACCGACGTGCTGCAAAGCCGGGTGTACTTAAGGCATTCGGAGTCGACCCCCAAACCCACACCCAATGCGTTCACCATACCTCGGTTTGGGTTGATGTCCAGCGACCAAACGCTGAGTGAGGTTACTAAGGTAGCCAAACTGATCACCGCCACGCTGGCCCCATCAAAGGTTGCCGACCGGAGAAGGGCGTTGAACGACTTATCCAGCGCCGTGGATCAATTGGTGCTTAAATCCAGACAACTGGAAAACGCACCCACCGCCACGCGCCACGCGTTGGAATCCATCACCCAGATCCCAAAGTCCGTTACCCGTTGGGTAAACGCCCCCATTCACGGAATGACCTCAAACGCCCTGCGCTCATTGCGCGGGGTGTTGATGGTGTGCCGTCAAAACGTCTTAAAGGAAGATTGATCATGCGTCAGATAGCCAGTATGTATTTAGGCTTAGAAACCCTCGCCACACCCGAATCCGTCACCCCCGAAGAAGAAGCCAACGCCGAGCGGGTGCTAGAAGAAACCCGGGATTGCGAAACCACCGCCATGGACGAGCTGAACACCGAGCACGACCAAAAAGAAACCGTGATGGATGAGGTGAGTGCGCTGGAAGCGTTTCACGCCATCGTCACCCACGGCTTGGAAACTCAGACGTATTCGCCTCAGATGGCCGCCGCTGTGGACTCGTACATGCACCGGTACCACAAACTGGGGTTGGGGAACCCGGACGCCGGTCTGGAGCATTACACCCACGAGACGTTGGACACGTATTACACCGTGTCGGCCGAAGGCTTGAAAGACATGTGGCAGCGATTCCGCAAAGGCATGTCCGATCGAAAGGCGTACAACGCGGTTTCTTGGAACGATTTGAAACGCAGCAACATGCGCAAAGCCCGTGCCCGCGCCATGGTTCAAAAAGCCACCGCGTCGTTGGGTCACGTGAGTCGAATGGACAACAAACCCGTCACGGTGGATCTGGGCCATCACATCAAAGCGCTGTCCACCCAAGGCATGGTCACTCAGACCCCCGCGGCGGACGTTCAGTCCGATGTGAAAATGCTGGGCTACGTGTTCGACCAATACGTACCTGAGATGGAAAAATGGCTGAACCAGCTGCGCAAAACGACTCAGTTGGCCGTGGGTGAGTTCGCCATGTCCTCAGGTGGATTGGTTGAGGCGTACACCGCCGCCAGTAAGTTGGTGGCCAACCAAAGCTACCCGCCCAGCCGCATCCCTAAAGACTATCTGGAGGGAAAGGGGATTTTGAACAACGAACTGGTCCGTCACGAACTCCACCACCAGTCCCGCCACCCCGACTCGGTGGTGGGCAAGCTGGAGTCGATTTACTACGCCGACGTGTGCACGCTGCACGGGTACAGTATCGCTCACCCCAAGGCCGCCGAACTGACGGTCACCAAAGCCGACCTGAAAGCCATGCTCCAGGGTGTGGTGTCGTACGCCAAACTGTTGGAAAAAGCCACGATCGACTTCGAAGGCCTGGTCGATCGGATGACGATCGAAATGAACCAGATGTTCCCCGAACTGTCGGAAAACACATCCGAAGGGTGGGCCATGTGCAAGATGCTGATTGAGCTGACCTGGTTCTCCTCGGAGTTCATCGGGTACATGCTGACCTCGGCTTACATGCACATCGGCAAAGTCACCGACGGCATCATCCACGTTGCCGATCAAGCGGTCGCCCAAACCTCAGCGTCGCCCAAAGCTTAAACACTAAACGGGGGTACCTTACGGTATGTAGAGACCCCCTCCCACTTTTTATGCACGATTGGAGTATACCAGATGAGTCGTTTGAAAATGTACCTGGCAATGGAAGACCACGCCGTAGGTGTTGATCACACCGATGCCATGGCGGTTGATATCCCGGACGTTGAACCCGTAACCCAAGAAGACGTCTACGAAGCCGACGCGCAGTTGGAAGAGTCCAGTGCAGAGCGCCTTGAAGAAGAACGCGGTCGCGACGAAGACGACGCGCTCTCAGATGAGATCGACGAGCGGGTTGAAGCCTTGGAGTCCATCTCAGATTTGCTGCGTCAAGGACTGGAAACCCACACATACTCGTCACAATTTGCCGCCATCGTGGATCAGCAACTTAAACCCTACCAAGAGATGCTTGGACTGGAGACGTTTGAGTTGCTGATCCACGATGGCGGCAAATTGTGAC
>Ga0307932_1000169_pt1 | contig 25762 bp, 34 predicted proteins | sample OrgLakmetageno48_FD_201843 | JGI IMG/M metagenome (GOLD analysis project Ga0307932, IMG submission 201843) | Saline water microbial communities from Organic Lake, Antarctica - #48 | ecosystem: Environmental > Aquatic > Non-marine Saline and Alkaline > Saline | place: Antarctica: Organic Lake...
TAAAAATGAATTTGTTGAAGATGATATTATTGATGTTAATGAAGAGATAACATTGGAAAACATTGCTGATGAAGCGGTTCAACAGGAAATATTTAGAGAGTACCTTGAAAAAACTGGTACTGAAACCGAAATCATTGAAGATATTCTGGCTCTTGATGAAGAAATTCTTAAAGAAATCGATGTGCCTGAAGACCAGAATATTGAATGGAATATCATTAAATTCGGTGGGAATAATTTCATGTCTTATGGTAGTCTCGATGTGGATTGGCGTAAAATGGATGGTTTGTTTCAAATAACGGGTGAAAACACAGCCGGTAAAACAACCATAATGAAAATCATGACATATATTTTATTTAATAAAACTCTGGAAACCGAAAACAGAGTGAAATATGGTGATAAACGTTTTGTTAATAATAGGAATGGTGCGAAATTCTGTGATGCTTATCTGGTTCTCGAAGCCAATGGGGAATATTATGGAATTAAAAGACGTACCGACATCAAGACAAATAAAAGTGGGGAAATTACTGGTGCACCAACAACATTGAATTATTACATTCTTAATAATCCCGATGACGAAATGACTGATGATAATGACACCGAAAAACTTGATGAAGACAGACGACAAAAGACACAGAAACAACTTGAAACCATTATCGGGTCATACGATAATTTTATGAGAATCGTAATGACGACCAGCGACACACTTAACAGAATATTGTCGAACGACATGGCTGTTTTTATCGATTCCCTATTATATGATAGTGGTTTGGATATCTTTGATAAAAAACTTGAAGGACTTAAATCATATCAGAAACGAGTTAATGAAAAACCGAGAGTTAGTTGTAATGTTGAAATAACGACCGAACAAAACAAGACTCTGAATACTGAAATTCAAGCTCTTCAGAATGAAATAAAGGATATTGAAACCCTGAAATTACCTGATGTTCAGAATAGAATCGAAAAGGGGCGTGAGTACATCGAAAATCTCACAAAAAAACTCTATAAGATAGATGAGGAAATCTATAATCTGGATGTCGATGTAGCGAGAATCGAAATAAGTAAACACAAGAAAGAAATCGTTGAAATCAAATCACGTAAACTGATTTTGAAACAGAGCATCGATACCCTGCAAGAAACCTATGATGAGGATAGATTGAATGTATTAATAACCAAACGTGACGAACACAAGCAAACGGTTTACGAGAAACGTGTTCAGATTAAAGAAGAGGAAAGAAGCAAAAGCGATTTCGAACATAGAATCGAAATTCTCAACGGTAAGATTTTCACATTAAAAAAAGACGGTGCGAAATTAAAAGAAGAAATTGAGGAACTGAAGAACAGTAAAATCTGTAGTCAATGTGGACAGGTGATTGATAAACAAGAACATAAAGACCACATAGCAAAATCAGTTAAAGGAAAAGAAACCGAAATGTTTGTCATTACCAAAGAAATCAAGGAACATCAGCACGATATCGATACTGATTGGAAACCTGTGATAAAAAAATGTGATGAAAATATTGAGAGAATCAATACTGAAATCGTTGGACTTGATTTGGAAATGGAAGGCGTGCTTACGGAAATCGGTACACTAACTAATGAGAAAAACGATGTTGAGAGGCGCAATGTTTTACAAACCGAGTTTAATCAGATACCGACATTAATAAAGAATGAAGAACTTAATATCGAAATTCTCGAACAAAAAATCGGTAGACATGAAAACAGTTTAAAGCAAATAGAGGAAAATAAGAGAATTGAGAGAGGAATCGATGCAGCTAAGAAAAAAGTTTATGAACTCGGAATCGAAGAAAATGATTTTAGGGAAGACGTATATCTCAGAAAAACTAGCGTTGGTGAGAAACAAAAGAAAATCAAGGAAAATCTAAATTTAATATCTGATTTCAAGGAACAAGAACACCGTGATATGGTATTGAATCTCTATAAGAAATGCGTGCATCGAGACGGTATACCGAGACAGATGTTAAGTAATTACATTATACCTAAAATAAATGTCACGCTTGACCGTATATTATCTGTGGCTGCTTTTAGGGTCTGGTTGGACACTGATGACCTTAGACCCAAACTCGCATATAATGACAGACCAGAAGCCATTATTGATTGCATAAGTGCGAGTGGTAAAGAACGGACTTTCTCAAGTATTGTATTGAAATTTGGTTTGAATCAAATCAACGTCAAAGCCAAACCCACGATATTCTTATTGGATGAAGTTATGAATAAACTCGATGAAAATGCCTTGGAAGAATTCAAGGAAATCCTACAATTAATCAAATCAAATATGAAGAAGGTATTGGTTATTGAGCATACACACGAAATTAACCCCGATTTCCTAATAAATGTATCACTGGATGAGAACGGAATATCCTCAATGGCTATCGAATAAAACATTATTTTTAGTATTTATTTGAAAGCAAACTAAAAATGGATTTAAAGAAATACGATAAATTAAGGGAGAAAATAAATACCAAAGATTTTGAAGGTAATAATAGGGGGTTGGATAAATGGTTGTTTAGGTTCTCATTTATTGGGAATGTGAGTTCAATTTTCTTCGCATATTTTTTGGTTTTCCCATCACTCTTAAAAGCAATAACAATTAACTTCCTCACAGGTAATTGGGCGATTGCTCTGGCTTTTGCGCTTACACTTATATTCTTAGTTATTTTTGAAATAACCAAAAGATATTTCATTAGAAATTTTTCTCATGATTTTGTGGTTAACGCCAGAAAAATGAGCTTCAAACTAATGAGTTGGTTCGTGATTTCCACTGTAATAGTAATGCTGAGTTTTTATCTATCAATTAGTGGTTCGAAAAATCTTGCGACAACCAGTAATACAAGAGACATGGTTGCCACAACCGAAACCACGACTCGAATCGATAGTATGAGAGCCGTCTTCGATGAAAGGAAAACTATTTATCTGGAAGACAATAAAACACTGAGAGTAGTTAATAATGACCTCAGAGAAAAACTGGCAAACACACCTTTAAATTACAGAACCGTAAGAAATGAATATCAAATCACTATCGATAAAAATGGGGATGTTATAGCTGAGAATGAGGCTAAAATAGTTGTTATAGACACGGAATTCGAAGCCAGAGTCGGGGAACTGAATCTCAACCTTAGTGAAGCCAAGAACCAGAATCAAGACGAAGATGCTAAGAACATATTGTTGTTTGTGGTTATTGTTGTCTTTAATGAATTGATAATCATTGGTGGTCTTTATTTCCGAGAATATTATGAATACACTCTTTTTGTAATTAATCAGGAAAAGTACGAGAAAATCTATAAGAAAAAAGACAGATATCGTGCATTAATTTCTTTTATTTATCGTGATGGGAAACTAAGTTCTGGGGATAGGGTTATGCCGAGTCTTGAATTAAAAGAAATTGTGAAAGACAAGACCAATATTCCAAACACTAATAAATTCGTGGATGAATTCCTACGTGATATGGATACCATTGGTATATTTAATACCGTTGGTAAACGTAGAAACATTCAAATGAGCCATACTGAGGCACTTAATGCCATTGAAAATTATGACGACACTTATAGAGTTCTTGAAAACATGAAATAAAATGACTGCATTTGAAGACAGAAGAAAAGCGGATTTAATTAAGAAGGGGTTAACGGTTGTTGATGAACTTGCGGAACTCGATATCGATGACATTGATGAACTCAGTGAATTAATTGAAAGAGCAGAGAAATTAAAACACGACATACATTGGAAACTTTAAAATATGAGCACTAAATTTGGAAAAATAATTGGTGGTAGAAATGCCATAAGGGTCCCAGGACGTAAAAAAGAATATAAACCAACCAAATGGGATTTGCACTTCATGCGACTCGCAGACCTTGAAATAGCTCAATGGTCAAAAGACCAATCAAGTAGAGTTGGATGTGTACTGGTGAAAGACCGAGAAATCGTCACCACGGGTTATAATGGTTTACCACGTGGTTGTAATGATAACGTACCTGAGAGGCATGAAAGACCAGAGAAATATCATTGGTTTCATCATGCCGAACTCAATGCCATTGTTAACGCTGCTCGTCAGGGGAAAAGTACGTTGGGTTGCGATGCATACCTTAATTGGTATCCTTGTGACCATTGTGCGGGTGTTCTGGTGAACGCAGGAATTAAAAGGATATATTGTGACCAAGAACCCGAATGGGAACACGAGAAGTGGGGTGAGGGTTTTATTAGGGCTAAAATAATACTTGAAGAAGGTGGTGTCGAGGTCATGTATATGAATTATGATGCGCATAGAAAAGGCGTGAAAGAAAGCTGTAATTGTGGATGTGATGTTGAGAATCGATAAAAAAACATATAAAGTCTCAAAAGACAATCATTATAAAACGAGAATCGCTAAAACTCAAATCGTTTTAGCTGCGAGTCTTAGAAAAGATGATTATCACATTACCAGACTCCAACATAAGGAATACGGTAAGACCAAGAGATGGAATACTTTTACTATTAGTCGTGATGGAAAAATATATCAACATTACGATGAGAAATACCACACCGATTTTCTTGGGAATAAGGAAGGAGATAAAAAAAGTATTTCTATTGTTATGGAGAACATGGGAAGTTTATTCGAAACCACTGACAGTAAATATATGAATTGGTTGAACGAATACTGTCCAATTGAACGTGTGGTTGAATACGAGTGGGCTGGTTATATTTTTTGGGAGAAATTTAATGATGAACAAATACATAGTGTTGTTGAACTCTGTAAAATGCTTTGCGAGAAATACAATATTCCGAAAACGTGTTTCGAAACCCATCATCATCATAAAAATATCTCTAAATATAGGGGTATTGTGTTTAGAAGCAATTATATTGAAGAAAGTAGCGACATAAACCCTTTATTTAATATTGAAAGATTTAATCATATGTTGGTTAATGATTCGGATTAGTATTTATATATAGAATAATTCAAACAATAAAAGATAAATAGATATGTCAACACCGAATGATATGAGAAAAATGATTGGTCGTATGCGTGGAAAACCTATGATTAAAGAAAACAATAACGAAGTTCAGAAAGGAAATATGAGTATTCGTGACATGTTAAAAATCACTCGTGATATTCACGAAGGCACAATCAACTTTAATGAAGCTCTTGAAGACAAGGAAACCGTGTTTGACCAGAGTATAGAAGAAGAGAAATTCAGAAATTTCTTTAATGACATGAAAGTCAGTGTTAAATTCATCGATTTAGAGGTTTTTAATGATTTTATTTTTTGGGGTGGAACCGTTGACGGTGTGATACAATTTGTATATAAAGTCACGAGGGATGAAAATACCAATGGTGTTGAATTTAATTATCTCGAAGACTTTAGTCCAGATAATCCTGAAAACGAGGAAATCGTGGGAAGAGTGGAGTCATATTTCGATAACTTCTATAAGTACTGGAGAAACAATGTGTTACAACCACATGACGACAATGAAGAAGAACAAGATAAACCCAAAAGTATTGAGTTTAAAACTTCAGATGAAATACCTGACGATAACGAGGAAGGTGAAGAAAATATGGAACAAGAAATACAATAAAAACAATTTAAAATGAAAGCAATACTGGAATTTTTAGGTAAAAATAATCGTTGGGCGATAGTACTGATAATCATCTTATTATTATTGGGTGGTGGTATATGGAAACTTCAACGCAAAGCTATAGATAAATGGAAGGACAGATATCAAACCGAAGTCAAATTAAAAAATGCACTGGTCGATACTGTTCATTACTATAAAAATTCATATGGTGAAGTCGTGGCTGAAAAACTCACGCTACAGGCATCGGTAAAAGACTTGGAGAAAATACGTGATAAATTAACGACAGAACAACAAGAATTACTGGAACGAGTAAAAGAAGCAAATAAAAAGAATACCGTCATAGTAGCAGCACTTGTTGAAGCCGAAGCCATTATAGATTCATTATTAGCTGAAGGCACGGTAGTGATAAACTCTAAAGACACAACCATCACTTTCAGTGACACAGGTAAATATCTTGAATATGAACTCGTTATAGGGAAAGCTATTCCAGTGTCACCAGATATCGACCCCACTTTGTTCTTTGAACATCTGAGAATACCGAATAAACAGGAAATCAAATTCGAGTGGAAAGACAATAAGAAAGAAGGTTACCCAATACAGTTTAGTATAAGTAATTCAAACAAATACATGAAAGTCAGTGAAATCAATAGTTATGCAATACCCAATCTAAAAAAAGAAATTGTTGACCCCACTGGTTGGGAAAAAGTCGGTGTTTGGTTAAAGAAGAACGGTAAAACTATAGGTTATGCTGTTGGTGGTGTTGTAGTGGGTGCTGGTGGTACATATATGTTAATGAAATAATATACATCCTTAAGTGGTGGACACATTAATATCGAGAAGGGACATGCATTAATTCAATTCATCTCCCTTTTTCTTTTTTACTTTAAACCAGTATTTATAAACAACAGATTAATGCGATATGGATAAACAGGACGTAAAAAAAATTGTTGATGATGAAATTCGTTCATTCGTAAAGGATTCGTTGGATGATGAAATCAAGAAAATTATGGGCAAATCAAACACCAAAACAAGAAGTGAAATCGTTACGATTATGAAAAACGCATTAGAAGCTGTTTATAAGATGTTGTGGGTCAAGCGTGATTTCTGGAAGACGGATATTAGATAATGATTATGGATATATAATGAGAAAAAAACCCAATTATTGGACGTATGAAAATTGTAAAAATGTCGCATTAAAATGTGATACGAAAACAGAATTTAATGTGGAATATTATGGGGCATATAAAAGAAGTATTGTGTTTCAACATATAAAAAAATATAATAGTTCACCAATAAAGAAAATTTTGAGTGATTATGTTAAAATAAAAAAAGCACAAGAATTAGAACTTTATTGGGTTAATGAATATAAGAAAAATGGTTGGAATATATTAAATAAAAATAAAACAGGTGGATTGGGTGGGAATATTATTTTTTGGACAAAAGATAAATGTCATGAGGTTGCTTTAAAATATTGTAGAAGAGTTGATTTTGCGAAAAATGAGACATCTGCATATATAAGTGCAAGAAAAAATAAGTGGCTCGATGATATATGTAATCACATGCAAGAAAAAAAGAAAAGAAATTATTGGAATTATGATACATGTAAAAATGCATCTAAATTATGTACAACAAGATTTGAATTTTCAAGAAAATTTAGTAGGGTGTATACTGTTTCATTGGAAAATAATTGGCTGGATAAATTCTATCTGAATATATAATATAAATCACTAATGACAAAAATTAAACCAACACATAAAGACCCAATGACATCACACGGTCAGGAGTTCGATAAGGACTATAAAAAAACCGTAATAAAAATCGCACCAGAAATGTTAGGTAAATTAACAGAAGTCGATAAGGACCACAAGAAGACTATGGCAAGTACTCTGCCAAACAAATATTTAGTGGAAATTGATGGTAAATTGGATAAGGATAAATATTCAATTAAAAGAAAAATATTTTCATTACCAAAAATGGAAGCACTTGTGTTCTCAGACCCTAAATTATCAGCAAAATACGAGGAAATGGCAGAAGAAGGTTCTAATCGTTGGGGCTACCATTATAATGAGACCATTATGAATATATTATTCAATGACTACGTTCTAAATAGTCCAAAATATCTTCAGAAATACAAAATGGCAATACCCAAGGAAAAGAAACGCAGAGATAAATCGGGTATTAACCAATTGAAAAAAGCTGGTATTCAGAAAATGGATGCGACAGGAACTAAACTTAAGTCTCCTGATGAAAAGAAAAAGGATGAGGGTATTACTGAGGAAGTTAATGATGATTTAACTAAAACCGTATTTCTTATTCACCCCAATGACCCTGAAGTATTTGCATATTTTCCCGAAGAAAATCATGACGTTCAAGGCAGATATAAAACGGGTTACGCTCATATTGGTCAGCATTCGGCAGTAGACCCTGCATATGCAGAAGACAGTAGGTTAGCTACATCTGAAGAATATCAAGAACTTAAAACCGAACTCGAAGGTCAGGGATACGAACTCGAAGTATATAATGAAATGTTTAATGAAACCACTAGTGCAGGTAGTGCTGGTGGTTCTGCTGGATATGTTGGTTATGCCGGTCCCGCTGCATTTAGTTCAAAAGGCGACCTCAGTGGTGACATGAAAAAGAAAAAAAGTACTAAAGCAAAACCCATTTCAACCGGATTCGCATTAAGTGAAACCAATTATCTTATAGACCCAAGTGTGTTTGAGAAATATATTGAAATGCTTAATGAAGACACAATAGCTGAAGCCAGTTTAACAACTGGTGGTGTTGGTTCTTATGAAAGTCCGATTGGGTTTAAAGACGACATAAAAAATATTAGTAAGAAAATCGATACTGAGAAAGAAAAGAAAGATTTGGCTGAAATTGGTGTAGCTGAACCCGGTCGTGAAAAACGTGCCTACGGTAAATCAGGTGTGGGTGTTAAATCTAAAGATAATAGTAGTGCGAAAGAAATACCTGAAATCAATAAAGAAATTAAGAAACCTTTTTTTAAAGGAGGTAAGGTTCTAAAGGAATCAACGGTAGCAACGAGTTCTGGTCAGTTTTCCACAAAAGCTGGGGACAAGAACAGTTATGAAGCCAATCAAATCGATACCAAGAAAAAATGGGAAGACTTGAATAATCCCGAAGTCTCGGAAATAGCAAAAGAAAAGAAAATGAAGGACAAGGCAAAGGGTGGTGCATCGACAATTGACGACAGTAATTTAGTTGGTGGTAGTAATGCAAAACCCAGTTACAAGGGTGGTAAAATTGTGAAAAACCCCAACAACGAATTAAATGAAGAAGCTAAATCTCAGGCACAACAGCGTTTTATGGGAATGGTACATGCGTATCAAAAAGGCGAATTAAAGGACAGTGAGGTTTCTGACTCACTGAAAAAAGCTGCGGAATCAATGACTGACAAAGAAGCCGAGGATTTTGCAAGTACAAAACATAAAGGTCTCCCAGAAAAAGTAAATGAATACCTTATGCATGACGCATTATTATCAGACACACTTGTAGACACTAAACCAATGTCAGGAGAAATGCCTTTCACCGTTAATGGTGACAAGTATGAATATGAGTGGGGTATTTTTGATAACGGCAGAAAAGATATTGTTGTTTATAGTTATGGTGATGACGTTTACTACGACTACATGAAATGGCGTGAAGCAATGGGGATTGAGAAAAATATAAATGAAGATATGAATGATTTAATCGAATTTAATATCCCAGTATGGGCGGTATCGGCACTCATTAATGCCGATGAAAGTGGTCTTAGTGATGAAGACCAATTTAAACTCAATAAATTTGTACAAGACGTTGCAAATAAATATGGAAACGCAAACTTCATGCTTGGTGATGTTGACGGCAAAGATGATTTGGGTTTCCAACACAGTAATGATATAGATAATTTGGGAAGCGAAGTATATAGATTATACATCAATCCCACAAAAAACACAAATAGTGAAGATATGTTACAAGAAACACATTTAAAAACCAGAGAAGATAAAGTGAAATTTATCAAACAAAATCATCCAGATGGTGCGAACATGGATTGTGCAAAAAAATCTGATGAAGAAGTTGACAAACTTTATGCAACCACTGAGAAAAAAATGGAAAAGAAAGGCATTGACCCAGAAAAGGTTGGTGTTGATGAAAGTGAAATGGATGAAAATCCTATGGCAGCTGCTGCATTGGGTTCCGCTGCACATGGTGCAGGACAAGCAATTGGTAACCGTGTAGCAGATAAAGTTGGTCTTGAGGAAGAAAGCATGCTTCAAAACAATGACCAGACAATGGCAAATAAACCAGCACCAGTTGGTGACCTCGGAAATCAAGTGGATATGGGTATGCAGCAAAGCGGTGGACTTAATGAAGCCGATGCCAAACTACTTGAAGAAATCGACAGGGAATTAAATGCTTTCGCTACACACCATAGCAAGCTCAAAGACATTGCTGAAGCTAAGAAAACGCCATCAATGGTTATTGGTGACCGACTAAGAAGTGAAAACCCCAAGAATTTCAAAAAAGACATACAACATAGCGGTACTAAAGACGTTATTGATGTCGAAAAAGAACTTCAATGGAAAGACCAGCAAAGCGAAATCAATGACCCACAGAAACTCGGTCAGGATATCGAGAAAAAAGCAATTAAATCTGCGGATATGAAAAGTGGTGAAGCACTTAAAAATGTTGGGAATAGTGCAAACTATAAAGGTGATGAGGTTCCAAAACGCAATCTCACCTCAAAAGAACAAGAAGAAGTTGACCTTTATCGTCTGGGACAACACAGTTTGGATTACGATAATGAACCCAGTGAACGTTTTGTGGAACGCATGAAAGCTGACCAAGGCGAATTCTTCGAAATGGGTGAGAAGCAAAAAGAATTTCAAGCCGATGCACCTCAATACAATAAAGAACCTCAACCAGTGCAAGACACCGAAGTCGATAAAGTTCAGTTCGATAAAGACGTGAAGAAAAAAGGTGACAAGGTTGCTTGGAATGAAAGAATGGGTCTTGGTAGCAATGTTAAACTCAAGGAATCAATGATTACTGGTAGATATATGGATGACCTTAATAAAAGAAGACTCATTGAATTCAAATTAGGTGACGTGCAAGAAGTCAAAAAAATCGATGAGGATGCTTGTGTGAAATTGGATTTCACTGGTCTTGGTAATAAATATCTTGCTAAAACCGTTGATAAAAAGGTTGTTGTTAACGAAGCCGTGGGAAATACACTCGAAACCGATAAATTCTACACCGATGGGAAACTGGTATTCGTGGTTCAGACCCCTGCTCAGAGTCTAAATGAGGGTAAAACCAAGAAAGAGAAACCAGTTGTGAATGAGCAACAGGAAAAAATGAGACACTTACTGGGTTACAATCCCAAAAGTTATGTTAGTACAAAGAATATTAAATTATAGTGGCAGAACAAAAGAAAGTTCGATAAGATATTGTAAACAATTACTGAATACAATAAATTAGTTCGTAAATTTTATCCATAGTTATAATAATTTTCATTGTGTTTAAAGGGGTGCTGGTTTATATCAGCACCTTTTTATTGTGATGAGTATTTATAGAAAATGTGTTACATCATGAACATACTGAAAAATTATAATAAGAAACCCGTCATGATAAAAACTGCGGACAGGGATAAAACCAATGAAAAGAAACTTCTGGAAAAACTCGACCTCAGTGAAATCATACAAGTTGAGTTTCCTGATGACCAATACATAAGGGAAAGCTATGATAAGAATCAAATAGTTTTACATCACACCGTATCGGGACAAGGGGTTGGTGGTGATATTGCGTGGTGGAGAAAAACAGCATCTCGAATCGGAACAGCAATTATTGTGGGATGGGACGGAAAAATATATCAATGTTTCAGTAGCAAGTACTGGGCATATCATCTGGGTCTGAAAACCAGTAATAATAAACCCCTAAATAAAGGTAGCATCGGTGTAGAGATTGATGCATGGGGTGGACTTGTTAGAACCAACCGTAAATGGTATCCTGCGAAATGGGATGCTAACCTTAAGAAAATGGTTGCCAATACCAGTATTTCCCCAATACAAAACGTGGAAGTTTATCCAGAAGGTTTCAGAGGATTCTATGGTTTCGAAAAATATACTGACGAACAAATTGAATCCGTGAGACAACTTTTGGTTTTCTGGAATGAGAGATATGACATTCCTTTGGATTATAACCCCACAATGTTTAGTGTCTCACAGGAAGCACTCTCAGGAAAATCTGGAATATGGTCACACACCTCATTTAGAAGTGATAAGAGCGATATACACCCGCAACCCGAATTAATTGAAATGCTTAAATCATTAAAATAAGTAAATGTCAACGACTAAAAAATATAGTATTGTCAGGGAGAGAGTTGAAATTTATAAGGATTTTGCTTTGAATCTATTGTATTACATATATCATTATTATCTTGACAAACAAACTCTCAGTGCTGATGAGGATATTTATAATCATTATTCATGGTGTTATAATAAAGTCTGCGATGAATTTAAGAAAGAAGAAATTGATTTCTCGAAAAACAAGGATTTAAAAGAATATTTTTTCATGTACTACTATCATCAATTCTACAGAGCCGAAGACAATGAAGAGATTACGTTAAAATATTTTGAGAATTTCTGGAAAAACATTTTTGAAATCGATAAACAGAAAAATAGAAATACGATTAATGTGCTGATTGAAATCTACACAATTTATAACAAATCGATAGATAAAGAGAAGAACATCTTAGAGATTGTTTGAAAAAAGAAAAAATATCTTAGAGATTGTTAGAAAAAACCTTGCATATAGTATTTATTATCACTATTTTTACAATCAAATAAAAAACACAAAAAAAGATTATGGCAAATTTAAAACTTGATCTCGTTAACAAAATTAACAACGACAAATTTTACGAAGAAATTGAACTCATCCGTTTGGCGCAAGACCCAAACATGAACTATAGAGATAAAATTGAGAGCATGCAATATCGTCTTGAAAGAATTGCAATCCTTAATTCTCAGGCGGGTCTGGTTGACCAGTACTTCCAAGATGCTCCAGCACCAGCTCCCACAAATGAAGCACCTGCGCAGCAAAACCCAACGGGTAAAGTACATCAGGGTCAGAGTCACGGAGAGTAACATATGGACATATTAACTGACATATATCAGTTCTTTTTTGTATCTTCCATCACTTTTATGGTATATATCGTATTTGGTTTCATTTTAAAAGTGTATGGAAGATTCAAATTAAAACAGGACACGAAATTTGTTTTAACTAAATTTGAAAAAATTGCGCTCTGGATTTCTGTTGCGTTCTTTTTTACATATATATTTTAACATGAAAAAAATCGAAGCAGCACTACACAGTATTGATGGTTATCTATTAACGATTTCACGTGATACAATAAACGGTTGGTATGAACTTCAGGTCGGTCTTCCTGCTCGATGGGTTTACGATGAAAACAATAAAATCAGCTGTGAGGCGATTAATGAAGCCGATGCGGGTACATTGGTGAAAATTGCTCCCAGAACTCATGAAATTGTAATTGATGACCTAATCGCATTTGTTCAGGCGATTATTGTTACGAACGAAAAAATTGCTAAGAAAGAAAAACAGTTTACCGATAAAATGGAAAGCATGAAAGGTAAATTGGAAGAAGAGGCAAGAAAATTCTATACTGAACTCGATGAACTAAAAGAAAAATCATTTAAGACAGCAAATGAAGAGTTTGTGTCAAGTAGAATTGACCCCGAACCCAAAAAGGGTCCCTCGAATCCCAATAAAACGGTAAAAAAAGAAGAATCTAAAAAAAGTGCTACTACAACTAAAGACGGTAAAGAAAAGAGTGAGAGTAATACCGTTGTCGAAGAAACCATTGATATTGAATCTGCAAAGCAATAAGACATGTCAATTGACAAGAAGAAATTCAAAATCGAATCCGATGAAGATGATGGGATGACAGTATTGTCTCTCGCTAAACACCTTGAGGACGACACAAAAAGAAAGAAAAATCAAACAGCTAAAGAATTCAAGGAATTTGGTGACGATTATCTAACGGAAATCGATAGGAAGAAACGCATACAGAAAGTCAAACAAATCAAATTAATCTCATATATCCTTAAACATCGTGGTGATATCTATAATAAAGAAGAATTGTTTTCCTATAGCTTCGAAGACATTCAAGAAATATATGATGAAATCAAGTTTGAGAAAAAGTCGTGGATTATAAAATTATTTCAATTGTTTTCCTCAAATGAATAAGTTTTCTTATATTTGTATCACTAATCAAAAAAAGAACAATAATGGCAGAATTATTTGAAGATGTTTTTAATCCTAGTAAGGTTTACAACACGCTTTTCTTTAATATTAAACCCGTTCTCAGGTATGAAACGCTTGAGGAATTAGAAAAAGAAAAACCTTCGTTATTTGAACGCTGGAAATATCTCGCTAAAACGAGATACGATAATAGGTATGTAGATGATATTAAATCTCAAACCGTTTATGAAAAACATGCGGTTTATCATCCCGAATTCAGTAGAATTGTGGCTATAACATACGCCACACTATATGTTGAAGACGGTAAGGTTAAGCGTTACATGAAAAAAATTGTTAACGATAACGAGTTCATTGTCTTAGCCACTTTTATGGAAGAATTGCATCAGATATCAAGTGATGGTGCGCATTCGAACCCACAAACATTTCCAATACTTTGTGGTCATAATATTGTGGGGCACGACATACCGCATTTAATGAAAAAGTTTATTATGTATCGAAACGAATTCGAAGACAATAAACAAATACCACTAATTCTTAAGAAAAGTTTAACAATAAAACCTTGGGAATCAGGTGTCATTGACACTCTGAATATTTGGAAATTTAATGGTTATGAAAAGACTCCGTTAATGCTGATAGCTGAATTTCTCGACCTGAAAAAAGTTGTTGACCTTAAACCGCTTGACGAGGTTTCTCGTGAATATTGGGAATTGGTAAAAACCGACCCCCAAAAAGCACTGGATTACGTTTCATTGCAATCAGCAACACAAACAAATTTTGTTATTCAGATAATGAATGAACTTAGACAATTGTAATTTATATACATAATAATTGTGAAAGGGATGGGAGTTTTACTCATCCCTTTTTGTATTTATTCGAAAAGTAAATGTTATGCTGAGAAAGAAAAAAAAAGCATGCCTGATTTCAGGGGGTGCTTTCGGGGGAGGAACAGTTCAAAGAATTGATGGTGAGTACGATACAGTTATTGGTGTTTCAACTGGTGGTCTAATGGCATCTATGGTCGCAATTAAGGAATTAGAAGCCTTAAAATTAGCATATACCAGTGTAAGTGACGATGATATTTATGACAAGTGTTGGTATAAAGGAAAACCATTAAACAAGAAAGGGAAAATAAGAAAATTTCCTATAATCGTGACGTTGTTACTGGGTGAAAAAAGTGTTTGCACATCAAATGCCTTACGTAAGACAATCGATAAATTTTTCTCGAAAAGTTATTTCGATGAAATACGGGCGCAAAACAAAGAGGTGTTGGTTGGCACACAGAATTTTGCACAAAATCCATCAAGAACACATTATTTCAGTTCTAGAGACGAGTCCTTTGAAGATTTCAAGGATTGGATGTGGTGTAGTGCTTGTTTTCCCTTTTTCACATCACTGGTGAAGAAGGGTTGGACTGATAGAAATGGAAATTACCATGTTGGTCAATGGAGCGATGGTGGACTTAGTGATTTAATTGGAATCAATCAATTAGATGGAAAGGGTTACGATGAAATCGATATTATATTACATAGGGTAAAACCCCAAGATATTTATGAAGGAGAGTGTGTCGATAATTTAATGGCTAACGTAACTGCAAGCATAAATGCTATGCGATACGATATTGAATTCGATTATTTTCATGAAGCCATTAGAAAACTCAATAAACACGGAACCAGAGTCAGAGTGTTTTGGCTGCCGAGGAAACTAAGTGGAAATTCTATGATTTTCAATCATAAAGAAATGGCTCAGTGGTGGGAGGAAGGATATGCAACGGCATTCGATAGCAATCGTGTGGAGATATTCGAACCCAAGAAAAAGACGTTTTAGTTTAAATAAGACGTTTTAAGAGCATCTGGATTGATATGAAGCCTAATATGTATGAAGTGGAGATATACTTAAAATGCCCCTGAAATGATTATCAGGGGCATTTTTTATGTCTTATCTTGCCACGTTAGATTTTCGGAAAACAAACCCTGAATAGCTTGTGCATCGTAATAATTATCGAAATCGGCTTCCGATATGTAAGCTCTTTTGGTTTTACCGTAATCACCATAAAGTAGATAATCATTCATATCCATTATCGTATTGAAGAAAATATACATACCTTCTCGATAAATATAAACCAGACTATCTACACGTTTACCTTCCATATCCAAATTAAGTAAAACACCTAGTGTCCTGCTTTTATTTGAGTACTCTTCTTCATGTGCTGTTGTTATAATTGTTTTCATGTCACAAATATATATAAACTTTATTTCATCGCCAAGTATTCCTCGGTAATATTGCTGTAAAAATAACCCAAGGGGTCACGAGTTTCACCATTTTTATGTATTTCATAATGCAGATGCGGACCCGTACTCTTACCCGTGTTACCTACTGTACCAACTAACTGATTTTTTCTCACCCACTGACCCTTTTTTACCTTAATGTCATCGAGATGCGAATAAAGTGTTTCGAAACCATAGTCGTGTCGAATCACAATTCTATTACCATACCCGTATTTTGAATACATAACTTTTATAACGGTTCCCTGTGCCGTAGCACGTACTTTAGAACCCACTCGTGCCGAGATATCAACACCCTCATGGAATCTTTCAACTCTATCAATAGGGTGTATTCTCCACCCATATGGTGAACTCAACTCAATAAAATCATCGGTTTTAATTGGTGATATTGTGGGATAATACAATATAGCGTTTTTGTTATTTTTAAACCTGTGAGATGTCGCCTGTAATTTTTCTAATTGCAGGGCAAGCATTTCTGAGGCATAACGTGCTCTATCATTAACAGCGTGAAAAACGCTGTCGTGGATTTTGAACACCATAGTGGCACTATCGTTTCTATAATGATGAAAATCTGTGGTATCGTAATCAACACCGAGAATCTGAGAATATAATACATTATCTTCTTCGTAGATTTTCTCGGTGAGTTCCTCCATTTCACTTAACTTCATCTCTAATTCCGAATACTTCATCTCTAATTCCGAATACTTTCTTTTATGTTCTAAGTTTTCTAATATCAATTGTGAATTTGTGCTTCGAATCGCACCATTATTAGCACTCATCGATGATGGTGAACCGCCAATAAGAATTGAAATAACAAGCATTAATAATATGACACTCACAATTTTTCCGATAACGGTCATAGATTTTTTCATAAATTCTGATTTAATAAAATTATTTTTGACTGAATGTGAATTAGTTAGGGTAGTCAACCCGTGAGGTTATTAGATTAAGACTAACAGTCTTTAAATGAAAATTCCCAAAAAAACAAGTTCTTCTGGGTATCATGACACTCATGTGGTTATAGAGTGTCCTAATTAGCTTGGGGAACAACCCCTTTTTTATTAATATTTTTAATACGGTTTTCATGGCGTATCCCAAATAAATACTTTGAATTTCTTAAAACGTTAATCATTGAATCACAACAACTTCTGCGTATTTTATTTTTTCTTGTAATCGTTTTAATGTCTTTTCAGGGGAATAAATAAATAGATATGAGTCATTAATTCTATTAAAACCACATTTATTTGCCACCGAAAATAATTTATATTCATTAAATTCCTTATCATCCTTTTCCAATAATTCATTAAGGGAATAATATTCGGTAGCAGAAACTAAACGGTCTTCGTTTTCATCAAGACTTTCTTTTATTTTAATTTTTTTTCTATTGAAATAAAAATCGGCATCAATTGGATTATCTTGAAATGGTTTTACGAGCATGATTATTGCTGTATTATCGCAATAAAAGTCTCTGTAAATCATTTCAATGAATTCCTGTGTTACACCATGTTTTCTATACTTCTCATTTAAAATAAATGAATGAATGAAAACGATTTTCTTGTAGTCATGGACATCCAGCACATTCATTTTAATTATATTATAAAATTCACTATATGTGTTTTCGACATCATGCGTTTTAATTAGGCGTTCCAAATCAACTCCGAGTTTCTGCGCCAAATCAATATTCCATACAGAAAATCCGTATTCGCCCACTGGACGTGGTGGTTTCTGTTCAGTAAGTCTCATTTCAGAAACCATACCGTCATATAACGTGATAATGTTTTCGTTCATAGTCACCAAATCAAAATTCTTACGATAACCCAAGGTTTTGAATGTAAGATTACTCCAGAGATTCCAATCATTTCTGTTCATACGGTGCAAATATATGTTATATATTGATAATATGCAAGAATTATAGCAATTCTTGCGATTTCCCCATCTTGGCGAGTAAGTCAATAAAATAATCTTTAATACTATCGGCATCAAGATATTCCTTGGGTTCGAAATTCTCATCAATCCACGTTGTCCAATATATTGGAATTTCTAACCTCTCCATATCATTGACGAAATCATTGATAGTTTTTGGTATTTTTAGTTCGTATGTTTTATTTGACCTGCCGTCTTTAATAATGTATGTTCCTTCGGGATAGAATTCCAAAACGATTTTCTCTGTGTTTCTGAACCTATACCAGTTTATCATGTCTTTACCTTGCCAGTCATCGAAAAGCGTGTCTGTTGATGCATCACCAAAAACAGGAGCAAGCATGTCAATTGTAAAGGGACTTAGAATAAATTCCTTGAATCTTTTCCCACCTAAAGTGTTTATATGTGAATGTACTTTAATCATTTCTTTTCGAACGTATAGTGTTTGTCGTCAACTGGTGTGAAAATGAATGTCAATGGCGTATCGTTAGTGACACCGTATTCATTTCTCTCGTAATAACCGATAACCATTTCAACCACACCATTTTCCAACTCAATAACCTTACCGATACTGGTGTTATGATAATCCTTATCATAGATATAAAAATCCACGTCATTATAATTTCTCCCATCGGTGTAAGTGGAAATCAATACTGGGGAATTTCGCATTCTACCCTCATATATCCTTACTGAAGCCATTTCCCATTCGCTTTTGGGTTTTGACATGTCTTTACTGTAGAGAAAGATTTTTGCCTCTATATTGAGATTATGAATGTTTTGTGCCCCAGTATTTTCAAGCCTATCAGGTATGGGTTCATATGAAAGCATAAAAACCCTGCCATTTGCCATGAAGTGAACCACATCGATTCTGAATATTCTTTTATTCTCATGGGTATAATAGAACCCATAATCGTAAATATGTTCTTCAACACTATGTGCTTGTTGACCATTTTCCCAGTGAGGTGTTCTTTCTGTGAACCCCACGCTTTTCATGAATTTCTGTCCCGATACTGTGATAGTTATCAGGAGTACCACTAATATACCAATTATTTTTTTCATAATTTAATTATTGTTTGTCTTGTTATACGAAAGTCTAAATGAAAAGTTACAAAAAAACACACATTTTTGGTGTGTGTTTTTCGCTATTAGTCGTGGTAGTTATTATTCTTCTACCAAATCAAATTCTCCTATGGCAAGAACCATCAGATTTTCGGGGGGGTCACCTCTGAACTCGGTATTCATAATGCTACTAACAGCACCGTCATTCATTATTTGTCCGACATTCATCCACGTCCTATCTTTTATTTCGAAAAGCACTTCGTTGGTGTCGGTATCAACGAATTTAACTACGAGTCTTGGTGTTGTTTTTGCGTATTTCATTCTTCAAATTATTAATTATAGTCTTCGGGATTCTCTTCCATGTCTTCTCTGATATTGGTGTTGGCATCACTAAGACCCGTTATTAATTTAAATACGTCAAAGAATAACATTTTGATAATCCAATATGCACCAACAATATGAAAATAACCTAAATCACCAACGGCATTAGCAAATAAAAATTTCCAGATTATCGAAATGAAAAGTGATACCAGTAGTGCTTCCAGTGCGTAGTAAAACATCACTGGAAATATGAACATTAGATTATGTAATAAAGATTGTTTATTTTCCATTATAAAATTTATTTAGGTAATTTAATTCCGTATTCTTTTGATAAATGTAGAAGTGCTTCAGCATTTCCCATTGCATCTGAAACGGGGTTATGATTATGAGGACTCTTTCTGTGTTTTTTCCAAGAATAAAACATATCACGTTCAGCACCACAGTACAGGTCACCAATTCTTCGACTTGACCAACCAAATGGATTTGCTCCATAGTATCTGAGGAAGTAATAATTTATCCAACTCGCATCGTAGCCATTATTATCTGAAATTAGAATCGGTCTGCCTTTGCAGTTTTCCTCAAGCCAATCAGCGAAATCAGACATAACCTTTACGGGGTCATCGAATTTCAGATGTTCTTCACGACTGAATCCGCTTACCGCAAGTGCTCGTTCATCATATTGGTCTGAGATTGGTTTAGTCTTGCCGTAGAACGTGGTGTCGAGTTCGGGGGTCAATTTGACCACGCCAAAACACACCATGCTGTTCTCACCAAGTAAACCACCATCCGACTCCACGTCCACCACGAATAAACTCATATTAATCTTATTGCTTGTCGTTGTAAATTTATTTTAAATCTCTTTCTCGCAATAACATATAGAACGGATTGCCAGAGCGTACTCATTAGAGCGAAACCGTTCTGCATGGTCTTGGGAGTCGGTGCGTTGTCACGCAAAACGTATTTAATCAGGTGATAATGCCATGATTTCAAGCTGACTCGCATCAATTTTGGTTTATCGGCTTGTTTAACGAATTTTTCATCACCTTTTTTCAGGTAATGTTTTTGATTAAAACTCATAGAACCGAGTATGGTTTCAACTATCTTGAGATAGTATTCTCCCGAATGGTCATCCTTATAAAGAAAACCTTTCACATAGATTTCATCAGGCTTGTGGAATTCCACAACCTTGTTTAGTAAAGACTTAAACTCCTCATTTTTCATTTTTGCTTGATTTTAAAATATTAAGAATTCTATTTTTTATTCCACTTTGTTTTATACCTTCACTTGCTCTTGGTGTCCTGATGAAATGCTGGTCATCAATCCACGGACTCAAATCAAGGTCATCAATCGCCAACCAATTTTCGATTTTGTTTTCATGAACATATTTAAGTATTTCATCGGCACGACAATCTTCTAATTGTGCAAGTGATGTGAACTTAACCCCCCAGAGGTCAGATGTGATATCAGTAACAACACCATTTACCCCATTCCATTTGAATATATTATTCAATGCTTCAAGGTTATATTGTTTACCCCAATCACTTGATAATATAATAATTGGGTCGGTCTTTTCGATGATTTCATTGAAAACCTTTACACATTTCTCATCAAAGCGATAACATGCGTATTCCTCATGCCATTTCTTGGGATTGGTACGGTATTGATTACTGGTAGCCAGTACGCCATCAATGTCAAGAAAAATATAGGGTTTAGAGTTCACTTAATAATTTTTTTACGTGAGTAATATGTTTGGTTGCCATAGGTTTTCCACAGGTGTTCAACTTAATGAAGGTCTCAAAGATAGCTTCTTTATTCGGATTTTCCAAATATCCGTAAGAAACATTGTGTTCGGTGATTTTATGTTGGTCTCTGAAACTGAGTTCAGAGAAGTAAAAACCTCGGTATTTAAAGCGGTCTTCGATGAATTCTGTAAGTGCAGTTAATCTCTGTTTACCGTCAATAATTTCATAAAGTTTTCCCGCTGCACTCATATTGCGTTGCACGAAAACGAATTTACCGATATCGATATTATTGAAAACGCTATCCAAGAGTTCAACTTTCTCTTTACGTGTCCAAACGTGTTCACGTTGGTACTCAACATCCATATCAACACCAGCATGATTTGCATGTACCATATGAATTAATGAAGAAATTGGACTGTTGAGAACCCTGATATAATATTTATCTTCCTTGGCAAAAGTCGTTGGTTTGTTGGTGCCATAAGGTAAGATATCCGTCCATTTCTGGATATGAAATTCATTTTTTGGTTCTCCATTTCTTTCACGCACGATTCCGATGCTTTCAGTGAGATAATAAGTGCCATCACGATAGACTTCACGCACATAGGTTTCCTTGTGAGCACCCCATTGAACACGTTGACCTGTCTTAAACACCCTGCGTTTAGGTGGTGTTGTCAAGATACCTTCAGCAATTGCTTTTTCACAATCACGGATTGCATAGGCATTTCTTTCCTTTTCAAATTCCACTGGGTCTATTTTTGCAATTTTTTTTGTGCGTGCCATAGTTATTATTTTTACAATTATACGACAATTAAATTAAAAGGTTACAAAAAAAGGTGGAAAAATTAATTTCCACCATTTAATTGTCTTTAATCGTTTTTCTCTTCCAATGCGATTTAGATTTTATCATTCTACTATCTGCAACATTAATTGCTTTAATCAAACACCCATCAATCTTGCATTTTCCAACCGAAAACAATTTATTTGTTTCTAATATAATTGTATTTGTAAGTAATATAAATTCATCCCCAGCGTATCTAATTAAATAATCATTTTTAGTCGTCTTTATGGTTTTCAAGCATTTAATTATATGTTCGTCCCCAAATGTATGTCCAGACTTATTTACTTCGTGCAAGTCGTTTATGTCTATAAAGTAAACATAATCACAGTTTATATTATCAATATTTTTATGAAGCCAATTTCGGTTGACTAATCCTGTCAACGAATCGTGGTATGCTAAGTATTTTAACTCTTTATACTCTGTAAATATTTTTCGTATTCTGGAAAGCATATTATAAATTCTTTATTAGTTAAATGTGTCCAAAAATGTTTATCATTATAAAAAAACATTACAGCTATGCAGTTTTTTTTAGGTCTTACGTGCAGCTTTTCGGCTTCGGCATACCCAACAGCCATATTTTTTATATAGTTCCTGTGGGCTTTTATACTCCATTCTCTTTGCTTTATCCCTAGCTCACTTAAAGAACCAGCACGCCACAAATCGTAAGTGAATTGCACTGCTGGTATTCTTTTTAATGGCAATCTCTGTATTTGTTGTTGTAGTCGATACATATATCTAAACAATTTTCATTACAAATTTTATCTTTAAAGCAGTCGTGTTTTTCGAACCATTTTTTACGTTCAGTTCTCATATTTTCGGAAACAACACCAATTGGCTCTCCTTTTTCTCTCATGTAAATTACGCAAGGAAAATGAAAATCACCAGCAATTATCGAATCATCCAAAACTAAAGCACATTTTTTAGAATCGTTTTCTGTCATTCCTCTTACATTTCTACCTTCAGCAAAATGCATGATTCTATAATCAAGTATTGGATGTGCTTCTCTTATTTCCTTTTCGACTTCATTTAATCTTGGAATTGGTTCATTCCATTGTGCGGCAGAAATAATTCTAATATCAGCAACCCCAAGTTTATGAGCAAATCTTATTGTATCAATCGTTTTTTCAATGTTTTCAGGAGTTAAAACAACACCAACTGTCACATAAGTAAGTTTTGAAATCAACTCAATATTTTCAACAACCTTATTCCAACTATCTGTTATATTACCTGCCATTTTATCCCCATCATCAGCACAACAAGCATCTAAAGAAATTGAAAAATCATTTACACCTGCTTTTACAAGTTTTTCATAAAGTTCAATTTTGTTCGAACCGTTTGTTGAAATAGCAATTCTTTTAATTCCCTTATATTTTGAATACTTTACTATTTCAATAATATCTTTATGAAGCGTAGGCTCTCCACCTGAAAATCTAATATTCTCTAGAGGGTCATTTAAACACCATAAATCAATATTGTGTTTTATTTCTTCAAATGAAAGTTCTTTAATCTTTCTTTGTCCATATATTTCAGCTTTCAATCCCCTACAATAAGGGCATTTGAAATTGCAATACTCAGTAATTATCATTTCACATCTTTTCATTTGTGAAGTCTCAGAAGTATTATTTGCTCTTTCATCTGATAATGTGTAAAATCCAATCTTTTCTAATTTCATAATTATTATTTTTATAATTATACGAGAAATAAATTAAAAGGTTACAAAAAAGGGTAGAAAAATTAATTCCTACCCTTAACGTTACAAACTTACTCTATCTAATCTTTCTTTTCTTCTTTTGGTTCTTCTGTAGTGTCTTCCTTTTTTTCTGGAAAAAGAATCTCACTGATTGCCAGCTTGAATGTTTCTTTTGGAAGTGCACCCATTGCCATTTGAGGTTGACCCTCCATAGGAATGAATAGTATTGAAGGAATGCTTTGGATTCCGAAAGCACCAGCTACTTCAGGTTGTGCTTCGGTATCTACCTTATAAATATCGATATCAGGATATTCGGTACTGAGTTCTTCGAGGATGGGTGCAATAGTTTTGCACGGTCCACACCACGAACTAAAATAATCCACGATTGCTGGCTTCTCGCCCTTAAATGACCATTCCTCGTTTTGAGTATAATCAAACACTAATTCTTTAAATTCTTCCGTTGTTAAATTTTTTACCATAGTTATTGTTTTTATTTAAAATTTATTTACTTATTTAATGTTAACCACGTTTCGTGGCAATAACCTATTTGAAATTTGCAATCATCTATTGGGTCATGCTCAACACCACTATTAGGGTAATTGGCTTTAATGAGTGGATTGAAAGCAACAAGTGTTCTGACATCCATTTCAGACCTGAAATACCAAGGAATTGGTAGGTAAACTGCGACATAGGCATCTTCAAGGATACCGATATCGAAACGAGCACCATTGCCCCAAATTTTTACTTTCTCAACACAGTCTTTCATCCACATATTGAAAGCACCTAATACCGTTGAGACATGTTCACCTTCGGCACATATTCTTTTTCTGGCTTCATCGCTTTGCTGCATCCACCAATAGAATGTGCTGCCATTAATTTTAAGTCCTGCATCGAGGCAAGATTGTAAATCAATGACTTTATAAAATTCTCTTCCAGTTTCACCTGTTTCGAGATTGAATTCAACAGCACCTATCGAAAGGATTGCCGAATTACTTTTATTACCTAATGTTTCAAGGTCGAGCATTACGTCTGTGTATTCCATTGTGTTTATTTTTTTGCTAAATTAAAAAATTTATATTAGAAATACAAGGATACTTATTTTTTGTACCCATGTATTTCATCAAGTTCTGACCAGAATGCATCAAGTTCTTCTGCATCAAGTTCATCTTTATACCATTTTAATGCCATTTTAAAGATGGGTCTACGATAATCATATTCCGCAACATATTTCTTATACATGCTACTTCCATTCTCTTTACTATAAAGACCATTGGAACGCATATCACACATTTTCACAATAATTGAACGATAATCTTTCACGGTTTTATTCATTGTGGATAAATGACGTAATAGACGGTTTTCCTCGTGTACATCGGTCACATCCAATACAATTCGTGCAACGGTTTTAGATGTTGCGTCTTTTATATCATTGAATGTGAGTTGAGCGTCCTCAATTGTGTCATGGCAACTACATGCTGCACGTGCTTTAATATAATCATCATAAAGGAGAAACACTGTCTTGTACTTATCCATAGTGTCTTCCACCATTTTGACGTGAGTATAATAGTTTTTACCATCATACTTGCAATTTGCTGCATCATGTGCTGCTCTTGCAAATTTACTTACTACATTTAAGTCTATCATTTTTTTCTTTTTTTATTAAAGGGAAAGCGTTCCTGTAATTTTAAATTTAATAAACCAAATACCACAAGAAATAATATCACCAACCCCAATAAAACCCACATACTTTCATTCATAATATATAATTTATGTCATTGGATTATGTCCTAATAATTTTGCGTTATTACTATCATATATTTTAATGTTTTCAAATTTACCACTCCACATTGGGTCGTTTTCATATAATGTACCATCACCTTTGGTTTGGAGAAAATCGATGCTGTTTCTATATCTCTTATTCTTGGTGTCGTGAACAACCCACCAACCATTAATTTCTTGGTAAGGACTATCAATCCAAACAGTATCACCATATTCGATTCTACCTTTATATAAAGGAGACGTTGTGTCATTAAGTAAACCTATTCGCCATTCACAATCA